>Ga0105356_10000062_pt1 | contig 81299 bp, 68 predicted proteins | sample GOMGulsemesocosm_3_FD_83502 | JGI IMG/M metagenome (GOLD analysis project Ga0105356, IMG submission 83502) | Methane-oxidizing microbial communities from mesocosms in the Gulf of Mexico - GOM9D Gulf of Mexico | ecosystem: Environmental > Aquatic > Marine > Cold seeps | place: Gulf of Mexico...
CTCCCGCACCTGTAGCGGCTCCGGCTGTAGCTCCTGCACCAACTCCCGCACCTGTAGCGGCTCCGGCTGTAGCTCCTGCACCAACTCCCGCACCTGTAGCGGCCCCGGTTGCGACACCTGCTCCCGCTCCGGTTGTGGCGCCAATAGAAGTTGCGCCCCCGCCTAGTACCCGCTCAGGCGTTGACCTCAACCCCGAATACGAACGAGAACAGGAATTTGGCAAATCTGCCCGTGACGCCCTGTTTGGCGATACCCCAGAGTACTAATGCTATGCGGATAGATGGCCACAGGCCTCCTGACAGCCCATCCGCATAACTCACTGAACCTTCCGCACCAAGCCAAGTCTATGCCTGTAGACTTTGGAGATACGATCATGATGCATAAAATGCTACCCCTGCTGGAAAAAACCGACTTTCCAGCTATTCGCCGCACCCAGCTCAACACCTTGCAAGTCAACTTAGGCTACAAGTGCAACCAAGCCTGCTACCACTGTCATGTGAACTCCAGCCCTAGACGCAAAGAAATGATGGATTTAGAAACCATCAACCTTGTACTCAAATTCCTACAACACAGCGGCGCACAAACGATCGACATGACCGGTGGCGCGCCCGAAATGAACAAGCACTTTAAGTACCTAGTCAGCCAAGCCAGCCAGATGGGGGTGCAAGTCATAGACCGCTGTAACCTCACCATTCTTGAAGAGCCAGGCTACGAAGATATGGCTGCATTTTTAGCTCGGCACAAAGTCGATATCGTCGCCTCCCTGCCCTGCTACTTAGAAGACAATGTCGACGAGCAGCGCGGTGATGGTGTATTCCAAGCCAGCCTTGCGGGGCTCAAGCAGCTCAACGACCTAGGCTACGGAAAATCTGATACAGGCCTAAGCTTAAACTTGGTCTACAACCCAGTCGGTGCATTTCTTCCGCCCTCTCAAATGGAGCTAGAGGCTACGTATAAAAAGGAATTAAAGTCCCGCCATGGCATTGAGTTCAACAGCCTGTTTACAATCACCAATATGCCCATCGCCCGCTTTGGCAGCACGTTAGTCGAGCAAGGCGAACTAGAGCATTACATGAACCTATTAAAAGACAACTACAATGCGAGCAGCCTGACGGACGTCATGTGCCGCAATACCATCAGCGTGAGCCATCAAGGCCATGTCTACGATTGCGACTTCAATCAGATGCTAAACATTCCCTTTGGCGCAGGCGACACACAACGAACTCACCTTAGCGACATTGACTCAGCCAGCCTGAATAATAAAAACATCAGTATCGCCAACCACTGCTATGGCTGTACTGCAGGCCAAGGCAGCAGCTGTGGCGGCGCCCTCGCCTAAAATGCTGTCGATTATTTTACCCGTATTCAATGAAGGCGAGCAACTACAGCATTACCTGCTCGCACTACAGGAACTGCGCAGCGCAGACTGCGAGATTATCGCGGTAGACGGCGGCAGCACTGACTCCAGCCTGGCGCTACTACAACAGTATTGCGACCAAGTCATCACTTCAAGCCAAGGCCGTTCCATACAGATGAATACAGGAGCTGCTGCTGCCCAGGGAGAGATACTGCTATTTTTACATGCGGATACCCTGCTACCCAAACATTCCAAGACATTGATTACACAAGCATTAGAGAATGCCGATTGGGGGCGCTTTGATGTCAAGTTAGACAGTCATGGTGCTATGTACCGAGTCATTAGCACCTTAATGAACTGGCGCTCACGACTATCAAAGATATGTACTGGAGATCAGGCTTTATTTTTTAATAAGTCGTTTTTTCTAGACTTAGGCGGCTACCCCGACACCCCCCTGATGGAGGATATAGCGATCTGTAAAACTGCCCGATCTATGGGGCGGTTTGTAGCCCTAAAAAACAAAGTGCGTACCTCAGCGCGGCGCTGGCAAAAACACGGCCTATGGCGCACGATATTACTGATGTGGGAACTGCGTCTTCGCTATTTCTTAGGTCAATCACCAAGCTCACTGGCACGCCGCTATTATGGCTAAATATATCTACCCTAATGCCAGAATAGCGATATTCGCCAAAGCCCCCGTTGCAGGCACCGTCAAAACACGTATGCAGCCCGCGCTTAGCGAGCAACAATCAGCCCAGCTGCAAGACAAGCTAGTTGACCACACCATAGCCACAGCGATCAGCAGCCAGGTCGCCCCCGTACAACTGTGGTGTGCACCCGACATGCAGCACCCCACCTTCATCAAATATCGCAACAAGCTAGAGCTTAAGCAGCAACAGGGAAGCGACCTAGGCCAGCGCATGCAGGCCACCTTCAATGGCAATCAGAAGTATGACTTAACTATTCTGATAGGCACCGACTGCCCAACACTTAGTACGGATGATTTTTTTGCTGCTGCACGGGCAGTACAAAGCAGCGATATATGCATAGCCCCCGCCCACGACGGCGGCTATGTATTGATTGCAGGCCAACAAATACCAGAATGCTTTGAAAATATAGACTGGGGCAGCGCGAAAGTACTCAGCCAGAGCCTATCCGCATTAGCTAGCGCACAGCAAAGCGTACAGCTACTAAGACCTCTGCCCGACTTGGATCACCCAGAGGACTTAGCCGCGCTGCCCGAGAGCTTAATTAAGCAGCTAGATATTCAAGCACTTAGATTAGCAGTACTCGGCAAGCCAAGCTAAGGCAGGAAGCGCTTGCGAAACTCACCCGGCGACATACCTTGCCAGCGCTTAAAGGCTGCGTAAAAGTTGGCAGGTTCGGAAAAGCCTAAGTTGGCTGCAATCGTCGCCATATCCATAACCGGGTCGCGCAAATACTCTTCAGCAAAGCGGAAGCGCACACTATCACGCAACTGCGCGTAACTCGTGCCCTCTTCCTTCAGGCGACGCTGTAAAGTACGCTGCGTCATGTTCAGCTCTTTAGCTACGTCTTGCATGCTAAACACAGAAAAACCAATTTTACTTTCAATGGCCTTGACGACCTCAGCCGCCAAGCTGCTATCCGAAGGTAAGCGCGACAATAGCACCTGAGCTTTTTCAGCAAAGCTTTGATTGAACTGCGGGGAGGCACCCGACAAAGAGCGCTCAAACAGCTCTGTAGCCAGCTTTACATGGCATTCTTCCTGCCCGAACAAGACAGGGGCATCAAACAACTGCTCATACTCGGCAATAAAATCAGGCTCAGCATGGCGGAATGAGACCTCTTCCACCTGGTAGTTCCCCCCGTGCATGAAGCGTCCAATCGTTACTATCGATGCCATGAACATTTGCTCATAGCGCGCTTCAAGGGAACGGGGGTTTTCCTTGTCCCCCCAATAGGCGATCACCGTATTTCCGTCCTGCTCGTCACGAATCTGAAACTCTGCATAGGGGTGAATGATGTCTTTGAACTCTACAAACTGCTCTAGAGCTTGGCGTGAAGAACCCGCCGTGGCCACCACTTGACCAATAACCCCTAGAGATTCAAAGCGAATATAGGCCCCAAGCTCCAGAAAAAAACGGTCGTTACCCGACTCATCCCTGAACAGGCACAACATATCATCTAAAGTTTCTAGGGAAATCCCTGCAAAGGGGTCATTCAAATCTAACGGTTGAATATCCAGCTTTTCATTCAAGCTATCGAGACTTACCCCGTGCTGGGCAGCAAGAGAAATGAAGCCAGGGATTAGGGCTGTACAGGTAAATAGTTGTGTCATGTAACTAGGCTCAAAGGCGTTGTGATTTCCTGCCCAAGTCTATACGCCAATAGCCCAAAAGGCCAAGGGCAAATAACATGAGTGCGGATAGACTGCCACTCCCCCCAGAGCCTAGATAGGAAGCAGCTTTACTAACATCGACATTCACTGTCACAGACGGAGATGTATCAACCCCATCAGACACAACCAATTTTAGCGCATAACTCTTGCCTTCTTGCAAGGCGCTACTCCTAGACACAATCAAATCACCTTGTTCATTCACAGCAAAAGCAGCGGCCGAATTCCCTTCGGCAATACTATATACAAAGCTCTCCCCCGGATTATCATCTGTCGCGCTAAGACTCAGCACCTTTGTACCATTGGCTGCACCAGCCTTTATAGTTAAGCTGGCCACAACAGGGCTAATGACAGGAGGAGTGTTCAGCCAAACTCTCTCTTTAAGCTCCACATTTTTTTGCAAGATAGCATCATTAGACGCATAACTAATGTCAATTTCATTTTGTGACTTGATATTGTTATTTCTAGCCTCCAAATCAAAGCTCCATGAAATCTTTTGATTAGCAGGAATACTACCAAAATCACACTCCAAATCGTGGGCCGTAATATTACAATTCAGGGCAGACGCGGAGCGCAAAATGAAATCTGATGTCGTTTCCACTCTAACCTTCACTGCTTCAGCAGATTTAAAAGAATTGCCGTTTTCTAAAATTATATTTTGTTGGTACATCTCACCTGGTCGAACGCTTCTTGCGGTGCGCTCAGTCTTGATTGTCAGGTCGACTACAGGCTGATACAAATAGGCCTCACCAGAATAGTTATTAGCCCCGTGTGCCGTCACCAGTAATTTCCCGTCGACGAATATCACTTTGCCCCCATAAAACTGATGCAGAGACCCGTGCTCTGTCAAAGCTTGTCGTACCCCGCCCCCCATATGGGTATTAAATAAGTAAACACTATTCCCGCAGTCATTGTTGCACACGGTGCCAGGGTTACTCGCAGAGAATACCCCTGTCACACCATCAGAAAAGGCAAGCGCCGCGCCAAACGAGTGCCCGAAGCCACCCGTACTAGGTGAAATACTGCCCTGTTTTTGCCATATAGCAGCAGTATCTACTTGATAGAAAGTAATGTCGCCCGAACTCCCCTCATTAGCTGGCTTAGAATGCTGGGCAGATATGTATAAAGCACCTCCCTGTACGCCTATTTGCCAACCAAAACGTGTACCCAAAACAAATTCTGAGTGGAACAATACCTGTTTTAATACACCCGCCTTATAAGCATAAACACGGCCCAGCTGGCCTATGCTACCCGGCAGGCCTACACCGCCCCCCTCACTACTAGTATCTGGTGCACCAATAAAAACCCAGTCATCCGCCGAATGAATCGCTCGGCCATAGCCCCCTCCTATGTATTCAGGCTCAGGGCTAGCAATATTTGCAGGGGGGCTAAACATAGAACTCTCAGCCCAAGAGCCTGCAGACAGGTTGAACTGATAAACCCTACCCAGTGCCCCACCACTTACACTCCACCCTCCAGGAGCAGCAACCAAAAGGGTATCGGCATCAACAAAGTGTAAAACATCCCCAAATTTAGCATTATCTTCCTGTACCACAGGCTCGATGCGCTGACGAAAAACCCAGACACCCGCACTGTATTGGTATAAGAAAACGGCACCAGTGGTTTTTCCACCATTTATATAGCCTAGGGCAGAGATGGCCGCCCAGTCGCCTACAACAGCAATATCCCAGCCAAATAATGCGCTGTCATTAAGTTCTGCAGGCTCAATCAGCTGCTCAACAGCTGCTCCCGTAGCACTTAATACATAAACGGCTCCGCGGTTACACTCTCCCGCACATACAGCCGCATCCCTGCCGGGAGCACCCAGCAGTATGCCCTGACCAGTAATATGATAGGCAGCAGCATGGGAAAATTGATCCCCCACATTTAAGGCCTGTCCAGCCTGTGGTACAGCGGACAACTGCAAGGGCTGCCCCCATAGAGAATCCGCGGCAAATACCCTGACTACACACAAGCTTAAGACCAGCAGAACGACTAACCTCACACAAACCACCAACTGATTTAATAATCCATATAAAATAACACTTTATACCCGCCAAGACATTGACCTACGCTTTTCAGCAGCGTTATAGTGCACAAGTGTGACCATTTGTCACATTAAAAGACTATACATTAAAAAAGCTAAATCACTAGAATATGACGCATTTTCTCCCTAAAGAATTGACATTTTCCCTCGCAGGCCTACTAGCGTGCTTCAGCAGCCTAGCGGTGGCAGATCTACAGCCACTAATGGAGAGTGATTTAGAGGAAGTATCCGGTCAGGCTATTGCAGAAATTGTTGAACTATATGACCCGGTGCAGAAATATCGCTTTTTACGCTTGCGGACAGGAGCTAGGGTGGAAATCAACGCCAATATCAATAAAATTGTACTCGGCGAGTACTACCGCAATGACTCATACGTTTCGCAGTTTTGTAATACTCCAAGCGATAACGGCGCATGTGCCGAGGTGGGAAGCGGCGCGGGACAGCGAACGATCAACCACCCCAACTTCGTCAACCACCCAGACTCTCCCGAAACATCTGCTGGAGCGCCTAACTTCACATTCGGCGCTATACGCGCGGGTTACTCTGGAGCCTACACCTCTCAAAAGGGCAACGGTGACTATGTTGTTGATGCACCTAATGCCGATATAATCCTAGAAAACCTAAGCCTAGGCGCAATTATTGGCGGACAACTTCAGCCATTGGTCATGGAAAACCCCTTTCTAGAGTTTGTTTTTGATGAGACCAATAACTTAATCGGCCTACGTACGGGGGCAGAGTCCCAAGATGGTCACCTGGGTAATGCCAGCTCAAGTGCCGCCTGTAACTTTGACGCCAAGCGTTGCGGTGGAGCCATTGCCTTTAGCGGAAATTTAGAGCTAAACCTGTCCTTACTCGGCCTAGCGGCCTCCTCTGTGATACAAGAAGTAGCGCGCGCCAATCACACCCCCACCGTAGGCAATGGCTTTATTGCAGGAATTGCAGGGGCAAACCCCGCCCAAACTCTAGGCGACATAAACCACTCTGACACTAGGGAGTTTTACCTAAGCTTGCAAACCGTGCCGATTAATTACCCCACAATCAGTGGCGACCCGACCCGACAACTAGTCAATGGAGCTAGCGTATCCGCATTGCCCGGATTTTCACTCAATATTACAGATGGCCTGAGCGCCGCCCCGCTGCAAGCACTTAACGGAATATCCAAGGTAAGCAACTGTTTCAATGGCAACCGGGGGGCGTGCTAGTTATGTATATTCGTACTTTTTTTGCATTGTTTTTACTCAATCACATGCTACCTTCAGCATATGCAGCGCTCACCCCGATAGAGGACCCCGAGCTAAGCAATATATCTGGGTCTAGCGGTGTAGGCTTCATACTAAATGACGTTCAGATATTAGGAGACAACGACACTACCGTCACCATCGATAACGACCTACCCTCTTCCGATGTTTTTTTGGATCACTTGCGGTTATATAACTACGATAGCGCTGATGAAGGGGCAACCATTTCGTCTTCTAACGGCATTAGCTGGGGTACAGTGAGCGACCCCTTTACACTCAATATACTCTCCAAGGAGCTACCTAGAAAGAATGGCTTGGCGGGAACGGAAAACATAACCTATGTCGACTTTGCACTGCCCTCTTCAAGTATAACTGTCACTAATCAAGCGCTTAGCTCTACCTTCGTAGGGGACCCCAGCACGGGAACCCGGAACATCCAAAAAGTCAGCCCCTATGAATGCACCGGGACTATCGACTGCGGCACCCTAAGCTTTCGCTCCAGAATGGATGTGTACAAAGAAACGGTTATCAGCGCAACCACAAGCACTCTAGACCTTATAGATCGATCCATACAGTGGTGGGAAATCGCAGGGCTTAACCTGCATGGAACCAACTTTCAGCTGTGGGCAGACCCAGATGACGGAATTGGCATTTCAGGCAGGGTGATCGCCCATGCAGATACCATTCGCAGCACGCGTGCCACGTCCACCAATACGCTTAATTATACCGACAACCCCGGGGACAAGACCTACTCTAGAGTCATCAACGGAAGAACATATAACTACAATATTTATGGTGCGGGTAGCGCCTCCCTAACCCCCTTGCACAATACTAATTCTACCGATGCCATTAACAAAACGGCCCCGTTTTCAACCGACGACACGCCCAACTATGACTCTGCAGCCTCGGTGCTAACTATCAGTGATTTAAATATAGAGCTGTATCTAGGCCAAACCGGCTATCAGCCAGTCACTATTAAACCTGTATTTAGAGCCACTAGCCGTGCGGCCCCTACAGGTGCCACAATTAATAAAGATGATGGCGTTCTTGACCTGGCCATTAATATCGAAAAAATAAAGCTCGGCAACTCTGAAGCCTTCTACAATCAGCCGCGCAGCAATATCAGCATTGGAAATATTAAACTCGCCGCCGACGGCGCGGGCAACTGTATCAACCCCTCGCACAACATCTGTAACTTTGGCTCAAGCAGTATAGAAGGCATACAAATACAGCACCTGAACTTCAGAACTCAAGACTTACCCGCGCTAACCGCTAGCCACTGCCCCGCAGGCTGGTCCTGCTCATTTAATTAGGCAGGACATATGAAACGATCAATCTTCTTACATTTACACAACATAAGCTTCAAAATAGTGACTGGCTCTCTCTTGGCCAACCTAGCATTTAACGCCTGTGCCGCACTTACTCCCCTAGACGCGGAAGAGCTTAGCAATGCAACGGGGGCCGCGGGGCTAACCATAGGTATAGATTTTTCTGCCTCGGGCAGTGAAGTAAACTACTCCCCAGATAATACCGATTTTAATTTGATTTTCGGCGACACTAATTTAAATCTCCAGTTTGATGACCTGAAAGTAGATATCATTGAGCTAAACAGCTTAAACCACGGAGCTATTCACCTTACTCTGCCAACAGAAATTACTTTTGAAGACTTCAATTCCGGCACGTTATTTTTATCCGGTGACAATATCGTTGGCAACTCAACGGCCCCCCCTCTGCCGGCACCGACTACTAAAGAATTCCAAGTCGTTGCAACCGGTGGAAATCAACAGCCTATTACAGATTTGAGCGCTAACACCTTCTCTTTGACCATGCAGGATGTAGGCGCTGATGCAGGGGGCAGCCTGTCAGGCAGCGGGCGGCTACGAATTATAGACTGGGACCGCCCTGATGGAGCCGAAGCAATGAGCGCCTCAGGATTTGTCGGCTCCGGTGTTGCTACATACACCGGAGGCTATGGCTCTGACGGTGTTGGCGGCTGGGGTGACCTCGTCACCTATTTTTCAGGGTTTACGGTCCCCGGGGCCAATTTTGGCACCTTCGGCAGTGCGGTTACTAGTGAAAATGTACGCGACAACCGCATCAGGATTTCCTTAGAGAAAGAAACTGAGCTGCGCTTTCAATTCGACAATACGGGTTGCCGTGAATTATTTGCAGGCAACAGCCGATGTGATCATACAGCGTCAGAAGAAGAAGTATTTGACCCTGCTATTGTTATTTTAGACCAAGCCGGTAATTTTATTAATGGAGATATCAGCTCGGGCGGCCCCAACGAATGCTCATCCATTGGCTTTGGAGGCTTATGCGCCGATGATACGATCAATGTTACCAAGGCACTACTAAATGTCACCCTAGGCGACCCCTACCTTAAAACAGTACCCGACCGCCGCCTAGGCGGCGCCACTATTAGTGCGCCACCAGAGCAAAATTTCCCTCTAGTTGTACAACAAAACACTTTAAACCCTAGAGGAAAAATCAACCTAGGTGGCAGCATCAGTGTGTTCGGGGTCAACTAAGCACAGGTGGTCGCCAAATAGGCCTAACTGGGCCCGCCCCCATAGTAAAAGTAGAACCGTACACCTAAACTGAGCTATATATATACATTAACTAACAGTATGAAATATAAGTTTTATTATTATGAAAAAAATACTAATTAGTATTGCCCTTATCTGTCTTGCCGCGTGTGACTCATCCCCGCCAGGGTCTGTGGCTATCGAGGCAAGCCAACAAGCACTCGTAGGAAAGAGTTCAGTTCAGGAGTGGGATGACGGCGCTTTTGGCTGTAACGGTAGTTGTACCGTTTACCAAATGTCTGCCGGTAACAAGGAGCTTACGGTTAGCTTTTCAAAATGGAATTCTGGGCAAGTTGTTGACTATTCAATCTATGTAAGTACCAACAGTAATGTCACGGACAGCACCCACATGTGGTCAAAGAACATCGGCAAGCCCAGTGGCGGCGGAACTCATAACTACAATATATCCAACGTAGTTGGCTCTCCTCTAATCAACAACACAACCTATTACGTAAGAGTTTACATGCATTACTGCGAATTCTTTTGCACTATACATTACTACCGAACATGGGACAGCAACCCCACCTTATCCGGCACTCCTTTTTTCCCGCCTCCCACAGGGCTGTCGGCGGGCACACCAGGTGATCACAGCTTAAGCTATTCTTGGAATGTTTCCTCAGGAGCATCTGGCTACCGCCTGTTTCTTACTCCTAGCTCTACCATTAACACTGCTAGTTTCAGTGTGTCGCCTCCTCGTGATTTTTATGTTGATATTAACCCCGCTTCTGCAACGAGCTACGTGGCAAATGTAGAAAACGGCCTTGGCTACTACGCTCATCTTGTTGCCATTGAAAGCGGACAGCTAAGCCCCGCAGTAAAAATAGGCCCTCACTCTGCGGTCGACAGCTCTGCAGGAACAACTGGGCACCGCAACTACTTAAGCGACACCGGCATAACAAAATTTGCCAACGACATATCCAATAGTGAAGTATCCCAACCCAGTGGTTTCCCCGGGCAAGACGGAGATACCGGGCGAGATGAGGCAACAATAGTCAGCAAGGTTAACAGCCTAGGCGATGCAGGATTTGACTACACAAAGCTCAAAAATGACGGCTTACCTTTAGCCGTACAATCGACTGCTTGGCAAGATATTAGTGCTGGGGGCAGTGAAAGCAACAACAACCACTGGAGCTGTATAAGGGACAATATGACAGGATTGGTATGGCAGAGTAAAACTGACTTGGACTCCACTCCGGGGACATCTCTACACGATGCAGATGACCGCTATACTTGGTACGACAGCAATGCCAACACTAACGCTGGTGATGCAGGGTATGACAACAGAACAAATCAATGTTTTGGCTACAGTACGGGAAATTCTGCAAGCTACTGTAACACTCAGGCCTATGTCGCTAGAGTCAACAGCAGTAATTTATGTGGATTCAATGACTGGCGTCTACCAAGTAAGCCTGAACTCTCCAGCATAATCAACTATGGCAAAGTCAATTCGGCTATTGATTCTACAGCTTTCCCAAACACCAGCAATACACTTAATTATTGGACCAGTTCAAGTAATGTCAACAATACAAGTCAAGGCATTATTATTAAATTCAACCTTGGCAATGAAAGCTACCTGCGCAAGCGTGTGGCCGCTGGCATACGCCTGGTGCGTGGTAATTTAGCTTCGGAATAATGGTCGCATATTATGATTTATAGAATGTTTTTTTTATCTGCCCTGGCTTTTTTACCTCAGACTGTACTTGCAGCGTGTAACACGTCTATGCCAGTGGCAACACCGGGCGCCCGCTATGTTAGCGATAGTAGTCAAACTATTACTGATATAAAAACGGGGTTAATGTGGAGCAAATGCTTAATCGGACAGACGGGGTCAAGCTGCAGTGGCAGCCCAACAACATTCACTTGGAAAAATGCACTAGCCAATGCCGACTCCAGCACTCTGGATGGATACAGTGATTGGAGGCTACCTAATATTAAAGAACTAAGTAGCCTAGTTGCAGACAACTGCAGCAACCCTGCAATTAATAATATTGTATTCCCCGCGCAGCCTAGCAGTGGCAATACCGTTTGGTCATCCAGCCCTTACGAAGGCTCTCCTTTAAACGCTAGGTATATTACATTCGGTACAGGCCAAGACGGTAATGGCAACAAGGTCAGTACTTATTATATTAGACTAACAAGGGATGCATCACCTATTTACCGGCCGCTAGTTAATCTGGCCAGTGGAACTTGCCTTCAATCTACAAATTCAGATATTTCCGCTGCTAATACTGTCCACCCTACTTCACTAGCGACATGTGACTATTCTGACCAGCAAAAATGGTGGTATGACCCTAGCGCCAAAATTTTCCGCAATGCCCTCAACTTCAATCAATGCTTTTCCCACGGCAACTCAGCGTCTACTACCTCTTTCATATACTCTTGTCTTGCCACCAGTCATGCTGACCACAAAAACCAGGCTCTATACTGGTCTAAAAATGGTAGCTTAATAAAAGCTAGTAATACAGCTAAGGCGTTATACTCCAGCGGTTCATCTGCTAACATGACTAACTACAATCCAAGCAATCAAAACCAGCAGTGGCAGTGGCAGAAGATTTATGGATCTATCAGCTCCGTCGACACCGGAAGATGCCTGCACGTTAGCAGCTATACCAATGATGCCAATGTAACCACCAAGACTTGTGACGGCAGTTCAAACCAAGTTTGGACTTATGACCCTAGTGTACCTCGCCTATACTCTCAAGACCCGGCCACCGGAGCACACTATTGCACAAATAGTTTTTTCAGCGCTAGTAAACTTGTTGTCTATAATGGAGGGGCAACTTGCGCAGACGGGAGCAATAACAACCTTAAATTCCAATGGCATAACAATATGCGTATACAGCCGACTATATCAGGAAAAACTAGCTTAGCTATACAAGCTGGTGCTACCGATAATTCGATTGTCACTATCCCTGCACAAACAGGAAATAATAATCAAAAGTGGCAATGGCTGCGTTAGCCAATTCCTAGGTCGCGGCGGGCTACTTAACTAAGCGTATACCCGCTTGACTAGTCAGTGGAATAAACTCGCTGCCGCCTGTGTCAAACTGTACTACCCACGTTTGTTTAGTTTCACTTAAAACTGGGGAGCTACTCCAAACTGTAAAATTACCCGGCGGTGACAAAATCTCAGGGAAAACAGCAGTATTAATAGCCGGGCTAAAACAGGAGTATTCTATTATGGATTGCAGCTCTTTCACATTCGGTAAGCGCCCCCCTGCATCATTTCCAGACAAGTTATTTACAGCCGTAAATGCTGCCTGCCAAGTATAGAGACTCGCGTTCCCGATACAACTATCATCTGTATAATTATTCGGTGAGCCATTGTCTGAAAAATCCTGGCCTAGATAACAGCGCGACCAAGACAGCCCCGTCACATTGTGCCGTACATACCCTCCCACCAAAAAAGTAAAATCTGATGCGGGATTAGTCGCTGGCATATTTACTTCACACGACTGTATTGCTATAGCCTGCTGTGATGAAAAAACCACAACTGCGGTGCTAATAAAAAATCGTACCCAAGTATCAGCTGCCATCACGTACCAACCTAAGACTCCGAAATTGGCCTTTATTTAAAACACCACTTCGAGGCGAAGAAAAATTGACAACTCTTGCCCTTTCCACACCAGAGGCGAAAGATGTGTTAGACCAGTATTCATTCATGGCAGTATTTGGAAAATACTGCTCATCTATACTAATTCCAAGGGTGTTTTGCCCATAATCTAAAATACTTTCTAGCTCACTAAGCCGGGGAGCGCGCCAATCGCTAAAGCCGCATAAAGCTATCTGATTCACTCTTCTCGTATAGGCTTTTATATTACAATATGTTTCAATATTTGCGGCATCATAGCCATGACAGCTAGCGCTATCCCCCTTACTCCCCTGGCTCCCAGCATTAGTTGACGAGTTATCATCAAACCACGTAAAAAGGTCATCCTTACTCCGAGCCGTAGCGGCTAAACCCTTTACCTCCCAAGTTAAGCCGGTCACTTTATCTCTAACGCAACCCCAAGCTTCCGTTGAGTAGTCCTGTGTCTGATCAGACAGTAAAGCTCCATCGCTGGCCTTTAGCTTATCAAAAGCAAAACCGAGTCGGCCATCAGTATGCCCCCCCGCAGTCACATCTCGACCTGATTCCGCATCTTGCCCCAAATACAGAGCGCTAACTTCTGGGCAGCTACCGTTGTCTACAGTAGCTGAGCGGCAAAAGGCTATGCCCGTATCACTTAAGGGGCGCTGATCATCATTAAGTATAGTGACTTTTACTCGTGAATTAAGTAGCTGTGCATTCGAAGATACCCCCGAAAAAATCACATAGAAAAACTCAGGTAGCTCGAATACACTGTCTCCTTTAACCGATACCATCACATCAGCTGATAAGCTTCCAGCAGGGATTTCCCCCGCCCTTCCATTTAAGGCAAGGTAGTCTATATTTTTTTTTGCCGTGGCATTATCAGAAGATGTTGTATATTGAAAAGTGACTTTGCCATTTGCCGGCTTTGATAAGCTAAGTGTGATAGCAACATCAACGTCTGATTCAATCACGGGGCTCGGGGGCTGTGCAGTCAGGGATGGCTGAACAGTAACAAGCGGAGGCTCTACCGGGGTCTTAACTGGAACATCAGGGGCTACTACAGCTGGCTCTGGGAATAGCTCTCCAGCGCTCACTCCGCTATCTGCTGAGGTACAAGCTTGCAAAGCAAATACGGTGAACAAGACCGTAAACTCATTAATGAAAAATGAGCAAGCTCTCACAAATAACTCACCAATCTATTTCAGCTGCTTTTTTCGGCTGCGAAAAAAGTGTAAACCTAGCAACAAAAGGTACAGATAAAAATTAGTAGCTAAAGTACCATTCTTAAATTCACCTACCTTAATTTCATCGCTGTCAGACACCGTCGTATTAACACCTGCAATTTCGTTGCTACTAAAAACCGTAGCGCGTAATGAAGCCGTGGTTACACCACGGGGAACCATTGCTATGTTGATAGTAAATGTATCATTCACCTTTAACAGGTCACTAGTACAGCTGACACGACTAATTCCCGCATCCACTGAGGTTTTGCAAGTCGCGGCATCCGTTCCACTGACTCCTGTAATCGTAGGGCTTGTGATGTCTGTAACCGTATGGCTTGGCGACAAGGTCATATTGAAACCAGGTGCGTCAGCCACACCTTCATTGGTTGCCGTCACGACAAAGCCAGCTATTTGCCCCGGCTGAATCAAACGCCGGCTCTGAGACTTAACTACAAGCGTCAAGTTAGATTGGCGGCTCAGTCTAGCAATACCGGTCTGAAAGCCCGCTGGCGTGCTGGCTATACTGTCCGCATATAAATGCTCCCTGGCATTACCTACAGCCAACTGGTCAACAGCGCTAAGCCCCTGCACACCGCTGCCAACTGAAGCGTTCTGTACAACAAGACCATCGGTTATTTCTTTTAACTCTAATAAGTCATTATCAAAACGAAGCGGTGTGATTGTGTTGATCGATGGGGATGCAGCATATAACACACCTCCAACAGAGCTGGCTTCCAGGTTGCTTACACCATTTAAACCGCTAATTTTAGGGTCGCTAACTGCGCTATAGACCTTTTTTAACGAAGGACTAAGAGACGCAGTAGTTTGCTCAAACTGAAGAATAGAGCTAGACCCGCTAGCTGCGATCATTATCTGCGTCGCACTACTACTTCCCATGAGAACAATGTCTTTAGGGTCAAGCAGGCCAGGAGCACCGCTACTTTCAGTAATCGCCGCTTTAAAGGTTAAAGTACCTCCCGTTGTGGCCTTTGAAAAATTTAGTAATGCGTCCACACAGGCACTTGGCGCTGTTGGGAACACAGTGCAGGTATCGTCCGCACCTCCTCCAGAAACGGCATCAGATATCACATATAAATTTTCGCCTAACAAGGCCATGCCAACAGGGTTCTCTAAAAGAGCTACTGAGTTAGATGTGGTCACAGTGTCGTACTGCTCGACCAAGGTCGTTGTTGTGAACTCTATACTCTTAGGACTCGTTCCCGAATTGAACTTCACCCCATCAATGACACCAATGACCCCTTCCCCGACATCTAGGCCCGTCACGCTTAAGCTAGCTTCACGACGGCCTGCAACATAAATCGTTTTGCCATCCTGAGCCACGAGAACTGTCTGAACAACGATATCCGCAAACAAATCTCCAACAAGGGTCAAGCCCGCCCCTTGCCGAAATTCAACGGCATCAAAACCTCCGCCGGCTCCCCTGTAATAAGCATATAAACCCGCTCTACCACCTGCTGAGTCATTCGCCATCAACATAAAGTCACTAGCCGGACTAAATACTAAGCTATTTGCCCCCGCGATTTCGTTAGCTAATGTAGCAGAAATTGGTGTTCCTGAAGTAGCTGTAGCCGTCAAGCTTGGAAGCAAGCCCCCGTCACTTCCAACAGAAAAGCTCTCTATGCCTGCCGGCGATTTTTTAATAGCGTATAAGAAATCACCACTAGCATTAGTTTCCAAAAAATCATAACCATCTTGAGTAGTTGATTCTACAGCTTGATATAGCAAGGCTTCTGCGTTTGCCAAATAAGGTGCCACTACAAGACCCAAGGCCATCAATAATTTATTTTTAAACATCATCATAATCCTAAGCTAAGCTTTATCAGAACAAAGCTTTAATAGTAAACCCTGCCAGAGTGCCCTGTGTTTTAAAACTCACATCTAAGCCTGCATAGGGGCTCAAGGCGTTATCAATTGCAGTAGAGTTTGCATTATCACTGGTACCCGCAGGTATTTTTTCTTTCGAGGAAAAGTTGACTAATGAAAAATCTAAAGTCATATTTTCTGTAAATTTATACGTAATACCGGTTCCCAATAATATGGTATCTCCAAAGGGGAGTTGCCCGGAACGTTTATTATCAGGTACGGAGCTACGCCTGTCCTCAACGCCCCACTTAAACATAATCCGTGATGTGTAATGGTATTTAAATCCAATACCAAAATTAGGCTGGTTTTGCAGTCCTAAATTCAAACCCAAACGGTCAATAGTAGAGATACCTACGAACTGGCCTAGCTGGGTGACGACGGTAGGCCGATTAAGTATCACATTCAGCTGATTCCATTTTTCCCAGTCCGTCCAATGCCAGTCAATATTCATTTGCAATCGATCTGTTATTAAATACTTAGTACCAATCGCAAAATGCTCTGGGTATTCAAGGTCGACACGTAACTCCCCCGACTGAGACTCAGGTACCGAAGTTGGCAGCCCAAAAATTTGCATCAAAATACGCACAAAGGGATCGCCACTCAGCGCCGCTATAGTACTAACCAAGGTGTCGTCATAGTCAAATTTAAACTCACCACGCAAATTAGCCGCCATAGGTGACTGATAGGCCAGGCCTAGAGTAAAGCGTGGATTAACGTCCCATAACAAACCCATATTGTATGACAGGCTAAAAGGGTCCGTAGCTTCCATCTCTACCGTAGCAATTCTCTTGAACGGCCCTAGAGGATTGTCCCCCAGGCAGTCAGGCGGGATAAAAGGTATGCCTTCAGCCCCTTGTAAGGCTGGGCATAGGCGCTCTGCTGCAAATCGTGCTAAGCCTAAAAACTCATTCGCTGCACGAAAGTTTTGCTTCACGTAAAATGCGCTATAGTTCATTCCTAGCGACATCCCGAATGCTAAATTTTCAGTTATTTCTACTGAAAACGAGGGTGATAAAAATGTTATTCGCTCAATAATGGATTCTATACCCGCAAAGCTACCCGCAAGATCATTGGGGTCTCGTTGCATACCACCTGCAACCCAGGCGTATGCCGCATTGGCAAAGACAAAATTTGAACCTTCCGGGCGATGAGCAAGCCCGCCGATAGGCAGCGGCAAAAATTTGTCATCGATACGCATTGGCCCCTTCGTTGGGACATACGCCGAAACGCCTGTTACCTTAGAGGTCTGCCCTATCACTGGGTCATCTTTAAACCCAAAAACACCCTGATAATCAGCAGGAGCTTCAAATTTAAGTTCAATATCTATACTTGGGGGCAGTAAAAAACTAAGGTGATTATATGTACCGTCACCAAACTGCCTTAAACCTGCAGGATTATAGTGTATGGAAAATATACCGGGGGGGTCTGCTGTCACAGCATTACCCATACTCATAGCTTCTGGGCTGATTGTTAAATTTTCAGCTAAAGTTGCCCATGCGCTAGACTGGCCTAGAAAAGTCACACATAAAACTAAAAACAACGGCAACAAAGCTTTTTTATATAGAGTCACGAAGTAAAGCTCCATTATTCTTCTACAAAGTAGCTTTTCAGGCCTTCAATAGAGAATGGTAAGCTAAAGCCTAGGACAAAGTCCGGTGAGTCACGAGTCAAGCCAATCGCCAAATTGACACTCATAACGGTTCCAGGAGAAGTCCTGAATCCAGCAGATATATTAAAGAGCGCATTATGCCCGCCAACAGACTCAAATGAAGAAGTACTAGCAGAGGCCTCTTCGCGACTTTTATTGCTAAACTCTAACACTGTCTTAGAACCAAAACTGTGTTGGATCCCCATATTTAACGAAACACCATAAGACAATGCATAGCCTATCCCCATGGAATAAGATAACGAAAGTTTTGGACGAACCGATTGTAAAAACTGATCACCACGCTTTTGGTTCAGCCCTGTTTTATCGAATGCCCGTCCTAAAGATATTCCGCCATAGGCAATAATTGGGTCAATTGTTTTATTGAAATTTATCCCGAGGGAGTAACTAGGGGTTCCACTACCTGTAGATACAGAGTTCTCAGTATCTATTTTATAAGGGCTTGTCCCCGTCGGCAGCGTCAAGCTGGTTGATACGGTTGTATTGGCCGCCCCTAATCGAACCGGCCATGGCTGCCAACGCAGGCTAACTGAAATATCACCAATCCCGTCATCCTCCGCACGGTCTTGAGTAGTTGTGCCTGCTCGCACCGATGAAACAAAAGGTAGGCTTGTACCTAGTGTTAGATTATTCAATAAGCCGTAACTTCCAGAAAGATTTGTGCTATGCGTATAACGAGCGTCACGCGAAACGCCTATCGGTGTTCTTACCCCGTCGGCATTTTGCGTTGACAACAATATAGAGTCAGATGATGAGTAACTAAAACTATGGCCATAATGTAAGCCAAAACTTTTTTTCTTAATTAGAGAATAGTTTTGGTCTACCGCTGTGAGCGCTTCCTCCAAAGTATTGGCGTCGTCGTCTTCGTCAGAAACGGCCAGCGCATCTCGCGCTTGATCTTCTGCCTGATGCACTACCGGTACTGGAACAGGGGCTACAATAGGCGTGGGGGCTGCGGCTACCACCTTCACCTCCTCGTATATTGGCTTTTCATAGCTAATATTTGTCTCGCCTCGACGATTTTTAGCTTTATTTTGTGGGCTATTATTTTCAACTAGCGGCTCACTGGCTCCAGCCCCCCGAGAAGTGAACTCTACACCTTCCACATTTATGCGCTTTTTAATTTCCTTAATTGCATTGGCTGCGCGCAACTTAGACAAACCCAGATTAGAGCCCCATTTGGCCCGTGAAGCGGCACCAAGTCTAGCACTGTCAGAGTGTCCGACAACCTCGATCACCAGCCCTCTATGCTCACCAAAAGAATCCAAAGTCCCTTTTAATCGCTCGAAATATCCATCGGGGAACAATGGATCCTCTTTGTCAAATTTGATGTGAGGAACAGGCATTTTCAATTCCACTTTTTCATACCCGGTAACCCGCTTAGACGCGGCAACTGCTTCTTCAGCATTAACTGCAGATACAAAAAAGACAGAAAGCGAAGTCATGAGCAGCGCTTTTTTCATGGTGTTTAGCATGTAATTCTCAATACTACTTATTTGTTTATATTATGGCTTGAAAGACAGTCGGTCCCGCGCTGCGGAACTCACATCTCGATCATGCTGGTGATAATACGCAGGTATACGTTGCAATAAAAGCTGACTAGACTCGTCTTCTCCGATGAAGGCAAGATCCTCATCTGTCAGCTCTAAGCCGGATTTACGCTGCCCCTCATCGGCATAAACTAAGAATAAAATATTATCCCAGACATTAAGAAAAGCTTCTTTCGTGAGCGTTAGGTTTCCAAAAGCTGGGTCGGCAATAAAAACACGTTCGGCAACAATGTCACGTAAAACAACAAAGTGCGTAAAATCCCCATGCACTATTCGTAAAATAGCGGGCTGAGTCAGCTCTTCCAAGTCCGAAAACTCGGCTTTAAATCCTCCGCTTTTATAGCCAATAGCAGAAACAAAGCGTTTCATGTCTGCCAAGGAAAAACCACGACGAGCAATTATTTTCTCCTTCTGGCCGTACGTCAGCAAGCCATTCATTACCCTTTGTTCGTCCACTTCTAGGCCAAGAAAGTAAACCAACAGTGTAGTTAGCGCAGCAGAGCCGCAGCTATAATCATAATGCTGGCGCACTACACCTTTATTTTTAATAGCATCCAGAGATGTCAAACCAGCAATACTTTCCATCGTTTGTCGCCCCAGTGAGTCGTGCCCCCCAATAACCACAGGGATATTCACCATTACATCATTTTCGGTTCCATGCTCAAGCAAGGCGGATCCTTGCCAAACAAGCATCAATGCCAATATAACTACTCCCATATCAATCCTCTGTGCGGCTTATCCGCATTGTAGAATCACCTAGGCGAACGTAGACGCCCCCCAGGGATGGAGCCGACTTTGCATCATCAATACTATTGCCGATTTTGATTGCATCAACACCTATACGACCTTTAATTTTACTTTCACTAACAATCACTCGGTTAAACTCACCCGTATTTTCGTTGTATGTATTATCAATCCGCGTCTGTGCGTCAATGGTAAAATCACCACCATCTTCACCAATTAAAGATATACCTTCAAAACGAATCACCCCCTTATCTGGCATACCGTCACACATAAAATGATTGTAATCGAAGTTCTCTAGACGCACAGATAAATGTAAATTTTGCAAGCCGTCACCCGCCACGTCAAGCTCAGGGTCAGCCTGCATCAAGCTCAAAGCTTGATTCAAATAGCGCTGGAAGTTTTCTCCCAATATACGGTCGTACTCAGTTTCAAAGGACTCTTCACATTTCAGCCGGGCATCATCATCGTTATCTGATTGCGCATAGCGGCACGGCTCATTATCGCCTCGGCGAAAAATAACATTACCTTCAGAGTCATACTCCTTCTGCATAAAGGAAGACGTATAACCATCTAAATTAGCCAATTCAGAATCGCTTAAATACTCTAATGCAAGAGCACTTGAGCATAGCAAAATAGAAAACGATGCAAATATTAGTCTAGAAAGCGGCAAATTAATGCCCCCGAATACTAACAAAGGCACTTCCAGTTAAACCCGTAATGTTAACCTTCCCCAAGCTTGCAGATGGCGTATTGATGTTGGCATAAGCATTATTAAAGCCTGACAGCCCTGTAACGCCATCTGTTCCACCCAAACGAATCGCATCAACTTTAATTGCAGTATTACCAGTAAAGGATGACTGCACTCTAATTCCGCCCGTATCAGCAACATCAACCACTGAAACAGCCGTTGATGGAGTAGTGGTCAACTCTCCTGTCGAAGGGTTAGTAGAGACCAACTGTACTCCCTCTAATTTTATCGCGCCGCCTGTTGCTCCTTCATCGAAGTAGTAAATGTCAACCCCAGAGTTTATCTGGAACTCTATCGTCACGCCAGACTGAGCTGCCGCCATCTCCATTCCCTGATCATCCAGCGAACGCAGTTCAGCAAAAGTAACACAGGGAAGTAGCACTAGCATTAACACAAACAAATTATTTCTCACGCCCTCTCCTTTGCAACCTTTAATTCTAAAAAAAATGCGCCACCGAGGGCGACGCATTTTTCACGCTATACAAAACGGACTACTAGTGGCCGTAAACGTACATAGTTACGCCTGCACCCATGTCTACATAGACAGAGCCGATGCTAGTTGCAGCTGATGCAGCAGCAATAACGGTAGAGTCGCCAGCTGCGCCAGTTGCAGCAGTACCAACTTTAATGCTGTCAATGCCTAGCAAAGAACCAGCAGTAACAGTCTGCTGAATACGAATTGCAGCGCCTGCTCCGCCTGGAGTAGTATCAGCAACGTCTACAGCCATAGTCAAAGAACCAGCAGCAGTAGTTGTGTTCGCTGCAGATACAAGGCTAATGCCTTCAATTGCAATTGCGCCAGAGTTAGATGCTGAAGCTGCACCAGTCAAGTCAGAACCGTCGCCATCAACATACCATACGCTCATGCCGCTGAGAGACTGCTCAATAGTGATACCTTCTTGACCAGTTACTGCTTCTAGAGCAGAGTCGTCCATAGCTGTAAGCTCAGCTTGTGCGCCAAATGTAGCCATCATCGCTGCAGCAAGTGCAGTTACTTTAACAAATTTCATATTTACTCCAAATAAGTATTTAAATAATTATTGATTACATCGCGATGTAATCAGAGAAGTTGGAGAAAACAACCTCCCCCCAATCAAGCTCTGAACCTGAACTTATCCCAGCCCTTGGACTTTATCAAGTCTTTTTAAATCACAAAGTTTAACAATATTGATTAAAGGCGACAGTCATTCACGTTCAAACGTGTAAGCCAACAACCATCAAATTGTAACAAACACCTCTCTATTTATACGAGCAAATAACACATACCCGCAAAACCCATTGCCCAATTACCTCATCAAACTGCATTTGCCCCTTGGTTGCACCTGTAGATTTTGCTATGGTGACCCGCTAAATCCGACGATTTAATAAAGCTTGCAAAGGTACTAAAGCTACATGCAGTCCAAAAAGCCACTAATCAATAGCATTTTGCTCGCGGCCGCTCTGGCAACGGGGGGCGCTGAAGCCAAATGGGAATACAATACGGAAGTATTTTTTGCCGCCAGTGATGACGCATCTGTTTCTGGTGTGCGCTGGCTACAGCCCTGGTGGCAAACAGGCCGGGCCATGGCCTTCTCTGACACACGTATACTGAAAAGTGACAAGGCCACGGAAGAGCTAAACTTAGGCGGAGGCTATCGCCGCTTTAACGATGATGAAAGCGCGATATATGGCGGCTACGGTTTTTTAGACTATCGCCTTAGCGCCACCAACAAAGCCTTTACTCAGCTTACCTTTGGCGGGGAATACCTAATGGATGCGTGGGAGTTTAGGAGCAACTTATACCTACCTATTAAAGATGAATACGTAATAGGTGATATAAAATACGACGACAAGGTCAATGACAGCTTCATTGGCAACACTGTCACCCGGGTCACAACCTCTACCCCTGACGGCCTTGAAGTAGAAGAAGCCCTACAGGGCTTTGATATTGAAGCGGGCTACCTGCTCCCCAGATCAGAGGACTTTGAAATACGCGCCAATTTAGCTATCTACCAGTATAGCGCCCCTGTGGCCGGCAGTACCCAGGGCCTGCGCGCGCGCGTAGAAGCCTTTCCTAGGGAAAACTTCAAAGTCAGCTTCACCATTGAAAGCGACGACCTGTTTAAAACCCGCTCTTTTTTAGAGCTCAGCCTTCCCCTAGGGCATAAAATTGGACGCCCGGGAAAGCGCAGTCTGCACAAACGCATGACTCAGTTTGCCTATCGCGACATTGACGTACGCGAAACCTCGCGCCTTGATATCAGTAAAAGGACAAAAAACGGCCGAGGTACCGCTGAATCCATTGCCAACACCACCACGAGCACCGTCGCAGTTGAGACAGGTATTGCTCATATTGACAGCAGTAAAATAGTCGCTAACCCCGACGGAAGTATTGAACGCCCCTACAATAATATCGCCGAGTGCGAAGCCGCCACCAACGCGACCTACCACTGTGCGGGCACAGCCGAAACTATCTATTTACACGCAGCCCCAAGCACCTTAAACAACGGCATAGCTCAACATTATATAGGTAACCTCACTCTTAATGGCGAACAAAAGTTAGTAGGCGACGGAGCGACCACAGGTTTTTTTGCCAACCTGAGTACAAAAACCTCCCCCATTCTGCTCGGTGCTGACACAAGCACCTCTCCCCTTGTTACAATGAATGACACCAGCAGCCTACTGGGCGTGCAATTAGGCTGGACATTTGAAGAGACCGTAGCGGGCAGCAGCACCCCAACCCCCACAATACTCCCCGACGGATCATCCATGCCCGATACCGCAGTGTTAGTTAACAATACAGGTGGAGCCCGCATTCATGACGTAACCATCACAGGTTCCAGCTCAGCCTTTAATACTAGTAACAACTTCGCTACCGGCGTTCACTTTCAAACGGATGGAAGCCTTGAAAAAACGGGTCTTACTATCAATAAAATTAATATTCAAGCAGTGCTTGGTGACGCCATTCACGCGGAAACAAACCTCACTACATCTAGCAAGTCTGAACAGGCCCTAGTTATTTTTGACAGCACTATAGGCAGAAGCGGGCGCGGCATCCACGCCAGTGTCACTGGCAACAACGGCAGCAACGCTAAGCAAACGGTTGAAATACTCTCGGACAACCCAAGTCTTTCCACCCTAGTTAACCAAATACAGCAGAACTACAACGAAGGTATACTCATAGAAAACCTAACTGCCAATAATTTCTCCGTTGCGCAGAGTAACTATGCAGCCGCACTCACTAATTATCCTGGACTTCTAGCCACCTACCAAACCGCACTGGCGGCGTATAATCTCAATCCTGTTGGCCCGCCCCCCGTCGAGCCTGCAGAACCTCAAGCCCCCTTCACGGCGACCCAAGACTTAACCGTCAAAAACGCACTAATTCAAAGCAATCAAGGTGCCGGCATTCAAACCTTACTCGGGCCTACAGAGTTCGATGCCGATGGACAGTTCAGGACTTCAACTGTCGACCTAGACAATGTAAACCTAAACCTTAATGACGGCAGCGGCCTAGTGCTAGAGAGTCGCAGTACAAAAGTAGATGCGAAAATCCATAATTCCCTAATATCTGCCAACCTATTAAGTATACGTGCATTCGGCAACAGCAATGGTGAAAGACTAGACGGAGTGCCGATCGACTGTGACAATGACGGGACCACAGCCGTGGGCGACTGCAACACTCAGGGCAGTAATAGCGAGCGCACAAGTAATGCATTCAGACGCGAGGGCTACGGGATTTATGCAAAGAACACCGACACAGCAAGCAGTGCTGGCACTCAAAGTATTTTCATATCCGAAAATTTCTCCAACACGCTGCACAGTAAGGCGCAAATATTCTTAGACTCTCAGGGGCTGCTTAACAACTCAAGCACGCAGTTTATAACCTTAACCCCTGTAGCCGAGGAGCCAAGAAAAATAAAGGACCCCAGCGCCATTATTAGTCGCGACTTTTTTGACACTCGCACGGGCCAGACCACCATTGTCAATGGCAACATAATCATTGGGCAGGTAGCCGGTGGTGTGACGCCAAAAATTGCATTTTGCGATGACACTGCCGGAAGTACATCGCCTGGCGGGCTCGCGCCACACATCCAAGCCTACGGAGGGGAGCTTGCATCTATATCAAGACAAGAGGTGTGCCCTTAAAATAAAACGGGCAAGCTGAATGAGCTTGCCCGTACTCCTACATTAATGCCTTAGGAGGAAAGAGGAGAAAACTTATACCCGACTCCACGCTGGGTATGTATATAGATGGGGTTGCGCGGATCTGCCTCCACCTTCTTGCGCAGTTTGCCCACTAGCACGTCAATACTTCTATCTGTAGATGTCCACTCCCTGGACGCGACTAAATCCAAAATCTCATTGCGTGTCAATATTCTATTCGGACGTTTCAAAAAAGCGTCCAGTAAGATGAATTCATGCTTAGTCAGATACTGTTTTTCACCTGAAATATTGATTAACTCTTGAGAGGCCGTGTTGAGCGCCCAATCGCCAAACTTAACTACATCGCCTTGATCAGGCTCTTCTGTAGCAGCACTGTGACGGCGCAACACTGAGCGAGCGCGAGCTAGTAATTCACGTTCATCGAAGGGCTTAGTCACATAGTCGTCGGCACCAACCTCAAGCCCGACCACTTTGTCGACTGTATCCGACTGACCTGTCAGCATGATAATGGGGACATCTGAACCCTGCCGTACTTCTCGCGCTAGAGTGATGCCGTCATCTTCGGGCATTAACAAATCAAGTAGTATCAGGTCTATAGTTTGTGCAGTTAGAATGGCGCGCATTTCTGCGCCATTGCTCGCTTGATATACATCCATGCCATTGCGCGTCAAATAACGCTCTAATAAACGACGCACTCTTGCGTCGTCATCAACGATTAGTATTTGTTCTTTGCCGTCTTGCATTTTTTATTTTTCCCTGAGTGGTGTGCGTAGTGTATATTTTTTCAATGCATTAATAAATGCCTTAATACATGTATTAAGGCACTGCCCAAACGCTAGAGCATAGGCATTGCACATGACAATAAAAACAGACAATATACTGTACACCCTGCTCAACGACGCATTCATGACAGAACCCACAGCCATAACAAAAGCTATTATTATAGACCGCCACAAATCCCTATTTGTCATTGCTGTCGCCTGTTGCTTGAGTATATTATATCTATCTTTCCAGACCCACCAAAATGAATCCACACAACATGCTCTCATTGATAAAATTTTCATTCACCTTGAGCAATCGCCTAAAACTGAGCGCATACAAGAATACCAGCGCTGGCTATTGAAGCTGCAACAGCAACACACGACATTAAATTCAGCCCTGCAAGCTCAAGGCATCACGTCAAGTACAAACTTCCATCTATCCATGGCCGCCGCTGAACTGGCTTCATTTCAAGCTAATGTAGGCGAGGCATTACGCGACAGTGATCAATATTTAGATCTATTTGATTTCACCTTATATACCAAGCACTTGGCCCATATTGCCAACACTAGGCCTGTACAAACGGCCTCTTATTTACCCCTTATACAAAAAATACTCGCGAGTATTTTGCTGATAATCATCTGTATAACCTTCTGTAGCACCATCCCCCGGCTGCAAAACAAGATACAACTATTCACAACACAAGCTGATCGCCGCAAGCAGCTGCGACAACATATAAACCAGTATTCTGGAAATTCTACAATACGTATGGACTTTTCCGGCCGTGTGCAATTCATCGATGAGGGGTCAAAACCCATATTCAACCCGACAATCACAACCGGCCAGCCCCTCACTATTGACAAACTGCTGCGGCATCAAGACAGAAAAAATACGCTAGAGATGATCAAGAACAGCCTGCACGAAGGCGTGTCCTACGAATTCGCTGGCTTAGGCAAAGGCGATAAACAATTTCCCTGCAAGCTGTCCGCTCACCCTTTTGTCGCACAAACTGGCAGCGACGGAATTTTATTGCTGATACAAGATACCAGCGAACTGAGGCGCGTAGAGGAAAAATCGCTGCAGGCGCAAAAAATGGAGGCACTTGGTCACCTCACGGGGGGTATAGGCCATGACTTTAACAACCTATTACTCATTATATTAGGTAACTTGCGCCTACTCGAAGAAGATCTGCGGGCCGACAACGATACTAAAAAACTTGAATTGTTAGACGACGCACTGTCCGCCGCTGCCGACGGCGCCCAACTCACGGATCGTTTGCTCAGTTTTTCACGCAAGCAAGCATTAAAGCCTGAGAGCTGTGACGTCAACGAATTATGCGATAAATTTTTGCGTTTAATTGAGCGTGCATTAGGCGGAGAAACAACTGTATCACTGAAACTAAGTGACGCCAGCACCACAACAACAGTAGATCCCGCACAGCTGCAAAATGCACTGCTCAACTTGGCTATCAATGCCCGAGACGCCATGCCTAATGGCGGCACGGTACATATTGCAGTGTCCAATACGGATGTCAGCGATGCCAATAAGCACGAACACTCCCCCGACCTCACTCCAGGGGCCTATATATGCATTCGTGTTAGTGATTCAGGCGTGGGGATTTCCGAGTCCTTACAGCGCAAGGTATTTGATCCCTTCTTTACCACTAAAGCGACGGGGCAAGGCACGGGTATGGGCTTAAGCATGGTGTATGGCTTTGCCCAGCAGTCTAACGGCGGGGTTTTCATAAAGAGCAAACTAGGGCTTGGCACAGAAGTCAGCTTGCTGCTCCCCCATTCTACTATGCAGGCAAGCAAGCCCTCTCCACCCACATCCATACCTAGCATGCCTCGTGGCCTTGAACATGTGCTTATTGTTGAAGATGAAGATCGAGTGAGAAAATTCACTACCAACTGCTTAAAAAGCCTAGGTTACACAACGACCTCCGTCAGTAGTGCCGACTCGGCCCATGAATTGCTTTCACAAAAAGAACACGGCTTTCACGCAATTTTTTGCGACATGATCATGCCAGGGAAATTAAATGGGCCTCAGCTGGCCGAGTGGATAAAAGGCAATAGACCTGAACTAAAAATATTAATGACCACAGGATTCAGCCCAACCACCCACGGCAATGAAAAACATTCCGAGCTCAACGTAATATACAAACCCTACAGTAAAAAAGAACTCGCTAGCAGTCTGCGTAACGCCCTAGATAGCCATTAAACTGGCATAGGAATACACAGCTGCTTCATCTCTTTCCTGCATCCCATCACACCATAACTTTGCTCTGTAAACTGTACCTCCCCTGTAGCCAACCGCTTAAGTAAAGCACTGCTACGTGTCCCATAAGTAGGGCTCGTAATAAATAGAGCCGACAGTAACTGCTCCATCAATACGGGAACGCCGGTCTTAGGGAGATCCTCTTTATGCGCTTGATCGGTATTGCGCAGTAAAGAAAAAACCTCGGACGACTGCAAGGTCTTACGCTCCTGTAATAACCGCCCAAGCCCAGCCTTACCCTTTACCACCTTGGGCCAGGGCGTATCTAGCAAGGCGTTGCTTAAACCATAGACGCCAGCAGACAAGTAAGTCAGCTGTTGCGTCACATTAGAGTAATGCGCTGTTCGCCCCTCCTTATCACCCAGTAATAAATTAAAGCCCTCATATTGCCGATCACCGCACTGTATGGAGCCCACGTACTCACCAATACTCAGGCGCTGCTGCAAGTAGTCCTTTACTAAATCGCCACGGGTATGCGGATTGTCCAGTTTATTGGCAGGGTCTCGGTAATTGGTCAACGCAGCCCAACGTCCTTTTTTATCAATCGCCAACCAGTGTCCCCCCTGCTGTAAATCCCGCCCCCCAACAATATCTCCCCAGTCCTGCAGAGGCGCTGTTTTTCTTTTGTAAAACTCATCCCGATTTCCCGCAATGATCAGCGGATAATTTGGGTGGCTGTCAATGGCAATAAAAAGTGTACACATTGTTAAAAAATGTGGCTCCTGTGCATTTAGGATAAAATACATATAAACTCATGCACGAAAAAATATCTACCTAAAGGAAACCCCATGAACAAAATAGTTTTGCTCACCAGCCTACTTGCACTAGGTACTACAAGCGCTTACGCGAAAGATAACACCTGGTCTGGCGAAGGCGAACTAGGCTATACCACTAGCAAAACAGCCGCTAATACAGAAAGTAGCTCGCTCATCGCGAAGCTAGGCTTGAACTATAAGAACGATGCATGGGGCAACCAAGCCAAGGTAGAAAACATTCGCACCAAGGCCACCGATTCGGCTGGCAACAACAAAAAGACAGCTGATCGCTCCACTCTCACTGACAAGCTGACTTACGACATTAACGAGACAGTCTACAGCTTTGCTAACGCTCGCTACGAAGACGATACTTTCAGCGCTTACCACTACCAGAAAAACCTGACCTTAGGTCTAGGCTGGCATGCGATTAAAAACGACAGTACTAAATTAAACTTTGAACTGGGTGCTGGCGGACAAGAAGACAAGCTGCGTGCAACGGCAACCACAGCTAGTAAAAAGAATTCCGGCGCTGCTGGCCGCTTCTTTGAAGATTTTAGCCACAAACTGACGGCAACAACTGACTTTACCCAATCCCTTCTGGTAGAAGGCAATAGCGACAATGCCCAGTCTACTTTTGACGCAGGCTTAAAAGTCGCCATTAATGGCTCTTTAGCGCTAAAGCTAAGCCACCAGGTAAAGCACAACTCTGAAGTGCCTGCCGGTACAAAGAACTACAGTCGCGTCTCTTCCGCGACCTTGGTTTACGGCTTCTAAGCTAACCATTAAAGACACTCAAAAGGCCGCTGTGATGCGGCCTTTTTTGTACCCGCTCCCCGCCCATATAGCTTTTTAGCATATCCGCATTCACCCTTATTCCATACAGTTTGGGCCGATTTATGCTATATTCCGCGCCCAATTCTACGATTTACGGCCTTTTTAGGCCGAACAACAGGTGCACGCATTATGTCTGGATTAGTAAAACCCCACGGTAGTGAAGACTTAATCACTCTTTTAGTAGCAGAATCTGATTACGCAGCTGAAAAAGCCCGCGCAGACAACCTGCCTAAGGTTGAGATCAGCTCACGTGAGTTTGGTGACCTAATCATGCTCGGCATAGGCGGTTTCACACCGCTGAATGGCTTTATGAATAAAGCAGACTGGGAAGGCGTTTGTGTCAACATGCACATGCAAAGCGGCTTGTTCTGGCCTATTCCGATCACTCTGTCTACGGATACAGCGAATGCGGATAGCCTAGCAACCGGTACTGACGTGGCACTAACCTTCAACGGCGAAAGCGTTGGCATCTTGAGCTTGGAAGAGAAGTACAGCATAGATAAGGCCTGGGAGTGTGAGCACGTTTACACCACGACCGACCTTGAGCACCCTGGCGTGAAGATGGTTATGGAGCAAGGCGACGTTAACCTAGCCGGTTCTGTGAAAGTACTTTCTCAAGGCGACTTTCCAACGAAGTTTGGCGACCTATACATGACGCCTGCCGAAACACGTGCCGAGTTTGACCAGCGTGGCTGGAGCAATATTGCCGCCTTCCAGACGCGCAACCCGCTGCACCGCTCTCACGAGTATCTAGTAAAGATCGCCATCGAACTATGTGACGGCGTGATGATTCACTCCCTACTGGGCAACCTAAAGCCTGGCGACATCCCGGCAGAAGTACGTGCAGAGGCGATCGGCCAGCTAGTGGAAAACTACTTTGTCGACAACACGGTCATCCAGTCAGGTTATCCTTTAGATATGCGCTATGCGGGGCCGCGTGAAGCACTACTACACGCGGTATTCCGCCAGAATTATGGCTGTAACTGGCTAATTGTTGGCCGTGACCACGCGGGTGTAGGCGACTACTACGGCCCATTTGACGCGCACAAGATCTTTGACGAACTACCTGAAGGTTCATTGCAGACTCAGCCGATGAAGATCGACTGGACCTTCTGGTGCAACAAGTGTGGCAGTATGGCTTCTATGAAGACGTGCCCACACGAAGCCGCTGACCGCATGTTGCTGTCTGGCTCTAAACTTCGCAAGCTATTATCTGAAGGCGACGAAGTACCGGACAACTTTAGCCGCCCAGAAGTATTGGCTATCTTGCGTCGCCACTACGAAGGCCTGAACGAAGAAGACAACGTCAAGATTGAAATTACTGGCGCTTCAGCTAAGTAATATAAAACCTATGCGGATAAGCTGCTACAGCCTATCCGCATTCAGTTATTCCAGAAGAGCACTCAGCTCTCATCAGATTTAAGCGAATGTGTTATGTATAAATATAACGAAACTGATAAAACTATTATCAATGAGCGCGTTGAACAATACCGCGATCAAACCAAGCGCCACCTAGCGGGCACCCTTCCCGAGGAAGAATTCCGCCCCGTGCGCTTGCAAAACGGCCTTTACGTACAGCGCTTTGCGCCTATGCTTCGTGTTGCCATTCCCTATGGACTACTGTCTTCTACGCAACTGCGTATGCTGGGCCGCATTGCCGAGAAATACGATCGCAGCTATGCGCACATTTCTACTCGCCAGAATATTCAGTACAACTGGCCTGCGCTAGACACCGTGCCAGACATCTTAGCTGACTTGGCATCAGTAGAAATGCACGCCGTACAAACCAGCGGCAACTGTATTCGCAACACCACCACTGACGCGCTTGCGGGCACTAGCCCAGACGAGTTAGAAGATCCTCGCCCCTACTGCGAAATCATCCGCCAGTGGTCTACCTTCCACCCTGAGTTCGCCTACCTACCTCGCAAGTTCAAAATTGCGGTGAACGGCGCAACCTCCGATCGTGCCGCAGTAAAGCTGCACGATGTGGGCCTGTACTTGGTACAGAACAACGCAGGCGAGACAGGCTTTGCGGTATACGTGGGCGGCGGCATGGGCCGTACACCACTGGTATCCCAATGCATTCAGGAGTTCCTGCCCAAGGAACATATGCTTTCTTATATTGAAGCGATCCTGCGCGTATATAACCTACAAGGTAACCGCGACAACAAGTACAAGGCGCGCATTAAAATTCTAGTGAAGTCTCTCGGCATTGATAAGCTACGTGAGCTGGTTGACGCCGAATGGGCGCACATTAAAGATTCTTCGTTGAAGGTAACACCTGAATCGATTGCTGCCATGCAAGAGTTCTTCCCGCTGCCTGCCTATGATACTGACGCCGCTGCACAGTCTACTTTAGACGCGCAAAAAACGGACAACGTTGAATTCAGTCGCTGGGTTTTGAATAACACTCGCAAGCACAAGCAAGCCGGCTATCGCTCAGCGTACATTTCCCTGGCCCACGCCGATCGCGCGCCAGGTGATGTTACTACGGCAGAGATGATGGGCGTGGCTGACTTGGCCGACCAATACAGCTTTGGTGAAATTCGCACCACCCACGACCAAAATTTAGTGCTGGCTGACGTAAAGGAAGCTGATCTGTTCGCCCTATGGGAAAAGCTAGGCGAGCTAGACTTGGCTCGCGCCAATATCGGCCTGCTGACTGATATGATCTGCTGCCCAGGCTGGGAATTCTGTGCCCTAGCTGATGCTAAAACCATCCCCTTGGCCGAGAAGATCAACAAGCACTTTGATGACGTCGACTACGAGCACGATGTAGGCGAGCTGCAAATAAAAATGTCTGGCTGCATGAATGCCTGTGGCCATCACCACATTGGCCACATTGGCATCATGGGCCGTGAACGCAAGGGCGTAGAGTCTTTCACCATTCAAATCGGCGGGTCTTCGGCAGAAGACGCTATGGTTGGTAAAGTCATTGGCCCATCGTTCGAAGAAGACGATGTAGCACCTGCAATTCGCAGAATCCTAGACTTCTACATTGCCGAGCGCAGAGAGGAAGAAAGCTTCCTCGACGCCTACAAACGCATCGGCATCAAGCCATTCAAGGAGGCAGCGTATGCCTAAGCAATTCATAAAAGACCAGCAGATCATTGCGAACAGCTTTAGCCATGTCGGCCTTGAAGAGGAGATACCCACAGGCGACGTAATCGTGCCCTACTCGCGCTTTCTAGCCGAGCAAGAGCAACTGGCCCAGCACGAAGGTCAAGTTGCGGTATCGGTCAACGGTAACGACTACGACATCTACGCCATCGGTGAAGAGCTAGCCAAGCAAACCATCATTGCCCTAGAGTTCCCCGCCTTCGTAGACGGGCGCTGCTACAGCTTCGCCCGCCTACTGCGTGAACGCTTTGGCTTTAAAGGCGAACTACGCGCCTACGGCAATGTACTGCGCGACCAAGCCTTCTATATGCACCGCTGCGGCATAAACGCCTATGAAGTAGAAGAAGGCAAAGACCTAGAAGTATTCCTAGAGGGCTTTAAGGACTTTAGCGTTAGCTATCAGCCCATTCCTAGAGCAATTTAAGGCCCTATAGAACTTATGCGGATAAGCTATTCTGGCCTATCCGCATTTATTACGTACTCTCATGAAAAAAATTTTCATTCCTCTGCTTTTTTCCACTTTTTCTTTTCCAGCTTTAGCCTCCTCATTTTACGCAGGTGGCAGCCTAGCTAAAACAGACAGCCGAATACAAACAGGCACCCTCAACTCATCAAGAAGGAACATTGGTAGTAGTTTGATTACTGGAATAGTAGGAAGACGTATCGACACTGATTTTTCAATTGAGGCCAGATTAGGATTAGGAATAAGCAAGCAGCACTATAGCGACCTTTCTTTCAATATTGAGAGCAGTGTCAATATAGATAATGTTATTAGCCTTTATGCTGTAAATGATCTAGGGAAGTTAAAAAATGTTCAGCTATATAGTTTGATTGGTATTACCAAGCTTAAAAGCTCCATCATTCAACGAGACCGTCGTATCGAAAGGAATTTCTTAACTGGTAAAGATGAAGTTCTTGTCACAAATCGCAAGCAATCAAAATCCGATATTGAGTTAAGCCTTGGAGCGGGGTTAAATGTTACTATAAGCAACAACATAAACAGCCGTATTGAATACGTCCATATATTCGACAATGACCGTCTGCATGAAATGAAAATATTTAATTTTGCTACAACTTATAAATTTTAAGCTACCTTATTATTTCTCCGGCAACTCCACCCCCGCAAACAACTCATCCAGAGCTGCAACGTTGTCACACAGCGCCGCTTTATCAATAGTATCGTAATCAAAGTGCTCTGCGAACAACTGTAAAAAACGATGCATATACTTACGCATATAAGTGCCTCGACGGAAGCCTATTTTTGTCACACTATCTTCAAACAACTCAGCTATATCGATCGCCACTAAATCAGCATCCTGCTCTTCTTCATAGGCTTGTCTAGCGATGATGCCGATACCCAAGCCCGAACGCACATAGGTTTTTATTACATCGGCATCCGTGGCGGTGAAGACTAAATCGGGCTGCAGGTCTTCGGCTGCAAAGGCCGCATCCATATTGCCGCGCCCCGTCAGGCCTTTCACATAGGTCACTATCGGGTAGTCCGCTAATGCGGATAGGCTGATACGGCGGGAGAATGTGAGTTCATGACCTTTGGGCACCACCACACAGCGGTTCCAGCGATAGGCGGGCATCATGACTAGCTCGCTATAGGTAGAGATAGCCTCAGTAGCGACTGCAAAGTCAGCCTCTCCGGTGACTGCCATCTCTGAGATGCGCTCCGGGGTGCCCTGAATCAAATTCAAACACACATCGGGAAATTCCTGCACAAACTGCTTGATCACCCCAGGCAGTACATAACGCGCCTGAGTATGGGTGGTCGCCAAGGTCAGGGTGCCCGCATTGTCATCGCGCTGCTCATTGGCGATGGCCTTAATGTTAGCCACCTCGGCAAGAATCAGGTCGGCCTTCTCTATCACGCGTTTACCCACTGCAGTGACATGGGTCAGGTGCTTGCCGTTGCGGTTAAACAGCTGCACGCCTAGCTCCTCCTCTAACATTTTGATCTGTTTGCTGACACCGGGCTGGGAGGTGTATAACTTCTCCGCAGCAGCAGAGATATTCAGATTGTATTTGGCAATGGCGGATAAAAAGCGTAGCTGCTGGAGTTTCATGCCCGATATTCCAATAAGGTCTAAAAAAATAGATTCTAAGTCTTTTCTGGAATTAAGGCGAGAGTATAATCACCTTCACAGAATTGGCTTAAGCCGATCAACAATATATGGCCAATAATCGACTGTGGCCAGACCTAACATAAAGAGATAAGACTGATATGAGCCTAACCCCAGAACTGGAAGCTAAGCTAGAAGACGTTAAAGCTACGCTGACCGAGCTATTAGCCAACAACGAAAAAGTGGTATTCGCCAACAGCTTTGGCGCAGAAGATATGGTGTTAACCGATGTTATCGCTAGATTCTTCAAGGGCAAAATCACTATTTTCAGCCTAGATACAGGCCGCCTGCCAGTAGAGACCTACACGGTCATGCAGCAAGCCGAAGAGAAGTACGACATTAAGCTAAAAGTATACTGCCCTGACACCGAAGCAGTAGAGACCTATGTTCGCACTAACGGCATTAACGCTTTTTACCAGAGTGTTGATATGCGTAAAGGCTGCTGTGGCGTGCGCAAGATGCAGCCCCTACGCCGCGCTCTAGCCGAACAAGATGCATGGATCACTGGCCTGCGCTCTGCACAGTCAGTAACACGTACTGAGCTAGCCAAATTTGAGCACGACGATGTATTTGGCCTAAATAAGTGCAACCCGCTATCTGACTGGTCTGAGACCGAGACTTGGGATTACATCAAGCAGTTAGAAGTGCCTTACAACGAGCTGCACGACAAGAACTACCCTTCTATCGGCTGCGCACCTTGTACTCGCGCTATCTCTGCAGGCGAAGATGTTCGTGCGGGACGCTGGTGGTGGGAAAACCCAGAATCTAAGGAATGTGGATTACACGCAGGTAAAGTCACCAAGCTTTCTTAAGCTAATTCATCACCACAAAAAAGCCTGCACTCATTAATTTGAGCGCGGGCTTTTTTATGCTGACAGATTATCTGCATTACTATCCTACATTTTTATATAGGATGGAGGGATTCTCTATCTATTCTATTTAAACCATCCCTGCCAGCTGCGCGTCGCTTGTGAGCTACGTAGCAGTGTGACGCTATCATTTCACCCATACCTCCACCCGCCTATTCTTATCTCGGCCTTTTTCTGTTGTATTACTCGCCACCTGAACCTGGCTACCAAAGCCGCGTACCGCATTTGGCACTATGCCTTTTTTGATTAATGCATCGGCGACAAAATCTCCACGTTCAGTGGACAATAGATGGCGGCGCCAAGGTGTCGCTTCCGCTCCATCAGAAAACCCAGCCAATATAAGTTCTTCAATTTTTCTGCCATTAACAAAGTCAGCTAAGCGATCTATATCTTGCAGCGACTTGTTATCCAACTCGTAAGCACCTGGCTTGAAGCGTAAATTTAAAGACAGGCGGCTCGCTCCCTGCAGTAATTTTTTATAATTTTCAGGATATCGCCGACCTAACTCTATTGAATAACTATTAATGTTTTGAGAAATAAAACCAAACTGTGCAACAACATCCTGCCCCTGAGCCGACTTAATAAACTGTGTCAGATCAGTGGCTAGAATATTGTCAACATGAGGTTGATAAACATAGAGACGTCGAGATAAGGGGTAATCTTCTGTCGCCACACTCAACTCACTAGGAAGAATTGCTGGATTCTTTCCATCGGCAATAGCAAGAACCTTTGAATCTCGAATGGACGGCAGGCCAGTGAAGCCTATTCCCCCCTTATCCTGAGAAACATCATCAGACAATGCGTCATTAGATTCATGCCGCTTAACATTAAGTAGTAAGCCCGCCTTACCCTCCAGCACTAAGGACTTAAAGGTATCGTAAGTGCCAGACCGCTTGTTTCTCGCATACACTTGAATGGGCCGATTTTCTCCGCCAAAGGAAGCCCAGTTGCGAATAACACCCGAAAAAACAGCTTTTAACTGAGGCATGCTAAGTGAAGAAACAGGATTACTAGGATGAACAATAACCGCAATACCGTCTACGGCCACAACCGATTCTTTACTAGTATCGCTGACATCTCCAAGGTGAGCTAAAGATTCCACCTCCATCGCCCTAACTTTTCGTGATGCCATAGCCAAGTCTGCAGAAGAAGCCTGCAGAGATTTAAAGCCTGTACTAGATCCATGTGCATGGATCTCAACATCTATACGCTCCCCTCCTCTTGCAGCCCGTATTAAACGCTCACCGACTTGGCTAAAACTATCACTGCGAATAACAAAACCATTACCCTGCAGCCACTGTGTCACTAGTGCAGGCATTAATTTTGCACCTATGGTATTAGACCCATGAATACGTAGGGTTTGCTGAGCTTGCACACTCAACGAAAAAAACAAACTCACTAGTACTAATGTTATTTTTATAAACTGCATGGGCTAAAGCTCCTGCTTAACTTAGAGCTATTGTAGTTTTAATTTATGACAGCATAATTAAGAAAACATGAAGGAATGGTTAAAGCTAATAGTTACCCTCAAGTTTTGTGAAAACAGGCTTCATTTAAACCGTTACTTACGTGAACGTACTTTGTTAAAGTGATCACACATCACCTCTACGCCGTTTAATAGGCGTATCGTATGGCGAGAAATATAATCAGGTGGAATAGTGTAAATATGATTATCTTGCACAGCCTTTATCACAGGCCAAGCCTGCCAATGCTTTCGGTTACGCTGTTGGCCTTCTGACTTTCCACTGCTAATAATAACTTGAGGATTTCGAGAAATCACTGATTCTATATTTATCTTAGGTGCAACACTGGGCGCATCGGAAAAAATATTCCTACCACCACAGAGACGAATTACATCGCTAACAATATGTGACCCATTTAAGGTTTGCAGAGGATCCATCCACACTTGATAAAGCACCGATATTTCTTTTTCTTGATTCGAGTACTGCTTGCGCAAGCCAGATAAGCGCTTTAAATAATCGTCTACCGTAGTATTACTAGCCTCTTCGCTGTCCGCCAACATACCAATGTCACGAACAGAGCGCGCCACATCTTCCAAGCTATGCGGATCATCTATATAAACCTTAAAACCAAGCTCTCGCAGTTTAACTGCTGATTCCAGCTGCCGCCCTGAATTCCAGGCAACAATTAAATCAGGCTTTAATGCGCTAATCAGCTCGTAGTTAATACGGCTATAGTCACCCACAATCGGTAGCTTTAGCGCGGCTTCGGGAAAATTACTATAGGCCGTCACACCCACAAGTTTTTGTCCTGCTCCTGCGGAATAAATATTTTCTACTATATGGGGAGACAGGCCAATAATACGTTGCGCTGGCTTCGCCAATACAATGCTAGTGCCCTGGTAGTCCTGCACAGAAATGTCAGCCAGTACTGCCCCACTTACTAACAGCAGTACCGCAATAATAGTTTTCACTTCAGACCCCCAATACCACAGGTTTGCCCGTCTCTGGGTGTTGAATAACTTTCACGTCCACTTGATACAAGACCTGCATCACGGCTTCAGTAACCACTTCGCTAGCAGCGCCAAAGGCTAGCACCTTGCCCGATTGCAGTGCTAGCAGCTTATCCGCATAGCGCGCCGCCAAGTTCACATCGTGGACGATCATTACCACGACCACGCCCTGCTCAGCCAAGTCTCGTATCAGCTGCATTAATTGCTGTTGATGACCTAAATCAAGAGAGGCCGTAGGCTCGTCTAATAACAGGTATCGCTGAGCAGGATCTCCAGCGGCCTCGGGGAAACTAATCTGCGCCAATGTTCGCGCTAGCTGTGTACGCTGTTTTTCCCCTCCGGATAGCTCGGTATATAAACTACTGCGCAAAGCTTGCAAGTCTAAGCGCTGTATCACACTAGTAACAATTTCCCTATCAACCTGCTTACCCGTAGCATGGGGAGTGCGGCCCAGCTGTACCACCTCTTCTACCGTATAAGGAAAATTCAGTAAGCTTAGTTGCGGCAGTATGGCGAGCTGCTGCGCTCTGTGATCTTGCGGCCATGCCTTCAGCAGCCTATCTGCATATGCGACCTCTCCTTCCTGTGTCAACTGCCCCGAAACAGGCTCCCCGCTCAGTACTTTTAACAAGCTGGTCTTACCCGCGCCATTGGGGCCAATCACCGCCAACACCTCGCCAGCCTGTAGGGAGAAGCTAACATTATCTAATAAATGCTTCCCCCCTTTTAGCTGAATACTGAGAGCTTCAATAGACAATGCACTGGCTTGAGTGTTCATGCGGCTTGCATTCCGTATTGGTGACGGTGGCGCAGCAAGGCAACAAACACCGGCGCCCCTACTAAGGCGGTGATCACACCCACGGGCAACTCTGAAGGAGATAATAATAAGCGAGCCAAGCAATCTGCCAGTACTAATAGACAGGCCCCCGCCAATGCCGACAAGGGCAATAAATGACGATGATCAGGCCCCACAATCATGCGCATAACATGGGGCACGATCAAGCCCACAAAGCCAATCGCCCCGCTGACGGCCACAGACACTCCCATGCCAGCAGCGACTAAAACAATAATTACGCGCTTCATACGTTTCACATTCAATCCTAGATGGCGAGCTTCAGACTCCCCCAACAACAAGGCATTCAAGGCAGTGCTATAGCGCGGAAAAACACAGCCCAGCACCAACAGTACCATTGTTGCATAGCCAAGCCTTTGATAATCAGCTCCATCCAATCCACCCATGCGCCACAAACTAATACGGCGCAGCATGTCGTTATCGGCATAAAACTCAAACAAGCTGGTCCCACTGCCCGCCAATGCGGATATGCCGATACCGGCCAATAACATCGTCGCCACCGAGGTGCCACTGCCGCTATTTGATAGTAGATAGACCAGACACACCGCCGCCATGCCCCCAGCAAAAGCACCCAAAGACACCAAAGACAGGCCCACAAATGAAACGGACAATGTTCCCGCCATGACTATCACCGCACTCGCGCCTAAGCTAGCACCAGAGGTCACACCAATTAACGAAGGGTCTGCCAAGGGGTTACGAAACAGGCCCTGGGTCGCGGCACCACACAGCGCCAGCAGGGCGCCCACGCTCATCGCTAGCAGAGCACGTGGCAGACGTATTTGATTGATGATCAAGCTTGCACTTTCATTGCTTTCGCCAAGCAAAGCCTGGAGTGCTTCCGTAACAGCAATGGGGGCTATGCCAGTGGTTACAGACAACAGCAATAGCATGAATAAACTCGCGCCTAAGAATGCATATACCCAAGCAATAGAAATACGGCGCATGCGGATAGCGTCTAACATGCTAAAAATCCACGCCCTTACGCGCCTTAATACCCGCATTAAATGCGTGTTTAATATCTTTAACTTCCGACACTGTATCCATGATCTCGCGCAGCTTAGTGCCTCCACCGCGGCCCGTGACCACCACACTCTGCGCTATAGGGCTATTCTCTAGTGCGCTAATAACTTTATCTTCAAGCAAATAACCATAGGCCAGCATATACGTCAACTCGTCAAGAACAACCAGATCAAAGCTATCGTCGACCAACATCTTCTCAGCAACAGCCCAAGTGCGCTCTGCAGCCGCAATATCAGATGTTCTATCTTGGGTGTCCCAAGTAAAGCCTGTACCCATTTGATAGAACTCTACCTGCTCGGGGTTTTTATCTGCGTAATCGCGCATAAACAATTCTTCGCCAGACAGCTGTACGCCCTTAATGAACTGTACCACGCCAATTTTATGGTCATAACCCAAGGCTCGCATCACCATACCAAAGGCAGAGCTAGACTTACCCTTGCCATTACCCGTCAGCAAGATGGATACACCGCGCTCTATATCAGCAGCCTCTATCTTTGCATCAACATTTTGTTTTTGTTGTTGCATAGATTTTTTGTGTTTTTGGTCTTTAGCATTCATCAAGGAAGCTCAAAAAAATCAATCTGTGTTGGAATCAAGGTTGTTGCAGTTCTATCTCTACTCTCAGCAGTAGCTTGATCATTTAAATAAGCAAGCTCTGGCTTACTAGCTTTCCCTAGCCCCAGCCAGAATTCTTTTTGAGTAGATTCATATGCAACAGCACGAATATCAATAGAACCAAACCCCGTTATGCTGCTCGCCTCAATAACACCTGTAGTTGGATTAAAAGCGTAAGCACTACGCTCAGTCGCCGCAAAACCTTTTTCATCAAACACGACTACCCCCTTATCTGCACTAGAAACGGCAACGGAATACGCGCTTCCTTCTGTCCGAGCTACATCCGCATCTAACCATAGATTTCTAACGGTATATGTATCAGTAAAGACCACATCAAGCCCCCCACTTTGCGTTCCTCCAAAACTACCCACACCTGCGACGTATAGCTGTGTACCGAATACCGAAACACTTGAAGGGTTTTGTACATTCAAGGCAATGCCTTTCAAATCCGCCGAGTTTGCTGGAGTAGTATCAATTTCAGTATCAGTGGCTGTATCAATAACGGCAACATAACCAACTTTATCAGCAGAGAATCCGTTTAAACGCTGCATGACAATATAGGCCTTATTTCCTATTACTTTTGCAAAAGCCATCTCTGGATCACCCACTGCGTCATAAGCACTCAGATCTATTTCACCTAATTTATAATCCGCCTGCTGCGTAGCCGATGGATTAACAATCCATAACTTATCACTGTTATAGCGTAGTAAATACGCTTTAGTAGCACTAACAAATGCTAAGCCATAGGGGTTAGACGTGGCATCACTGGGGCTATCCTTAGTAGTGTACTGGCTAACAACTTGGTTAGGATTATCCTGATTAACCCGTGTGACATCATCAATATTATAGCGTCCAACCCTAAACACATCGGTGCCATATACATTCACCACATAATCAGACTTGGTTTCGGGGATGTAACCTTCAACCAGTGTTCGTCCAGAGTCATTTGCAACAACAGCCACAGAGGAAGAGCTGTAATCACTAGCCACCATTGATATAGCCGCTAAATTTTTTAATACAGAGGATTCAGGTACTACAACTACAGGAGGAGTAGGCGGAACAATAGGCACTACGGTAGCAGTTTCCCCACTATCACATGCAACTAACACTAAAGAACAGGCTAATACGCCTGAAATATTTTTGAAGTTCATACTACTATTTCCTATATTCGGTATTTCAAAAAGAAAAATGCTGACCTGCCTTGTGTAGGCTGTCGATCAAAATCAAAAAAACTATCGTTCAATATGTTCCGTACTTCAAAATCAGCTTTCCATCTTCGCTGCTGATAGCTTGCCGTAAAATCAATTTGATTTTTGAGCCCCGCCTTAACTAAATTGGCACGATCAAAAACAAGGCCCTGGGAGCGAATATAAATTACTTCGGTGCTCCAGCGAGGAGACTGCCAGCCAATGTTAAAACGTTCATTTCTATGATACGTACCAGCAACCATTTTTCCGTCAAAGGCAATCACTTCCGACTCTACGTGGCTATCCAGGAATACGGAGCTAATCCCGCCAAAAACACCATTAAAAAAATGCTTAGCTAGCTTTACTTCAACCCCGTTGATTCGAGCCCTTGAAACATTGTCATAGCGAGTAATACCCCTAGAGTCCCTCTCTGGGACAATCAAATCATTCACGCCTCGGGTAAATAATGTGAGCACATTATTCCAACCATGTTTTTTATATAAAGCCTCAACCTCCAGTAAAGTTGACCTCTCCGTCTTTAAAGACTCATTACCTTTAGATAGACCAACATCACCAAACAGCTCATACGATGTAGGTACCCTAACCGCAGAGGAGGCATTTACTTTCCAGCTCAACAAAGCATCATAAGACCAACCGAGTTGAGCCGTAACATAATCACGCGCGCCCAGCTCCTGCCCCTCCATACGTGGCGTCTCCGATCCATTTTCATCAGTCAAGTACAGTGCATTAACACTCCCGCTCCAGCGCTGCTGACCATATACCTTGTCTCCTCCAATTGCCCACTTATACTGCTCCCGCCCAAAATCCAAGCTGCATGTACCAGTACTGAAGCAGCTGACATTGCTATCTTGGGTTTCTCTAGTTTGATTTAAAGATGAGAACTTCTCTTTCTGACCAGATATTTGAGTGTTCCAACGCCCCCAGTCAGTCTCTTGGGCTAATAGAAAGCTAACATTATAACTAGGGGCGCTATAATCTATTTTTTGAGGTTTAAGCCCTATATCCGGTCTTAAATCGAGGAAGGTCTCTTCTCGTTTTCTCCCGCCAAAACCCAGCTTCCAGCTAATTTCATTATCCAACACAGATGCCGCCGCTATGCTGTAACGCAACTGATCCGTTTCCAAACTCGCTTGTGCGTCTGCTGAATTACTTATTGCAGGTAAGTTTTTTTGTTTATTTAAATAATTTAACGACAAGCTTAACCGTGCAGTAGGGGTCAATAAATAATCCGCTTTTATTAATGCTGAGCTACGCTTAAACTGGTTGTTTTCCCTATGATCATCAAAGTCGTCCACTGCAACTCGATTCGTTCCAGCATCATTCCTAAAGGGGAAATTGTTTTCTGCTTTTAACTGATCCAAGCTCAGTAAGTAACGCCAGTCGCCCAAGTGCTGACTGGCCATCAACGCCGCTTTTTGTGTTTGAAAAGAACCTCCACCTAGGCCTATATCTGTATAACCAGAGCCCGCCTTGCGCGTCACCAAGTTAATAGCGCCACCTACTGCAGTAACACCAAATTCTAAAGGAAGACTGCCCTTGTAAACTTCTATACGCTCAATCAAATCAAGAGAGTACTGGCTTAGATCAACTAAGCCGGTATTAATATCATTAACGGGTACGCCATCTAACAAAACAAGTACTTGTTGGCTAGTAGAGCCGCGCACCGACAACACCGAAAACCCCCCAATGCCTCCTGTTTTACGCACAGTAATATCGGCATTTCGTTCTAAAACATCGGCAACTGTAGCCACCTCACTATCAAAAGACTGGCGAGTAATAACGGTGTTTGTCGCTGTTGTTTTGTGTAGCTGAACATCTGATACATCAACTAGCTCCTGTTGACTGCGTGTAGGAGTCACCACCACGTGCAACTCAGCAACAACAAGAATTGTCATCATGTTCAAACTGATAAAAGCGGTCAGTTTTAGAATAAAATTATTCATCAGCACTATATGGTTACATAAATAACAATCGCCCTCCGCGGTTACTATTTGGCGCTTATAGCGCCCGATCATCAGGCCGGTCTCCGGGCTTAGGACATACACTTCAGCGCCTTCCCACTTCTGATGAAGCAGTGGCCGTATAGCTGAAGTAGATCCATTACCGTTGCGGGGGCAGCGTTGGCTTTCGCGTAATGCGTCACCAATCTTCCCGATTATCTCTCACCACTGGATAGGGCTTGAGCACCTGATGTCTGGGCGCGATTGTACTTTAATTTTTAATACGATTGTTTGATTTGTCATGAATTGTACTCAAGTTGGCTTTGAGCAGGCTTCACAGCCTATCCGCATTACATGCCTACTTAGTCTGCCATATATAGGTATAATCTCGCCTCTATTGAAATTCGGTGTAGCTCCTTTCATGGCTACACCACATTACCCAGGCAAGCCCATGACTCGCAACGACCGTATCGCCCTACTCAAGAAGACCTTAAAAGAACGCATTGTCATGCTCGACGGCGGCATGGGCACGATGATTCAGGGCTACAAACTGGAAGAAGCGGACTACCGCGGCGAGCGTTTTGCCGACTGGCACACGGATGTGAAGGGCAACAACGATTTGCTGGTGCTCAGCCAGCCCGACATCATCCGTGATATTCACACCGCCTATATGGAAGGTGGTGCGGAGATTCTGGAGACCAACTCCTTCAACGCTACGACCATGTCGATGGCCGACTATGAAATGGAAGAGCTGAGCTACGAAATAAACGTCGCCGCCGCCCGTGTCGCCCGTGAAGCGGCAGATGCGATGACAGAAAAGACACCGGATCGTCCACGCTATGTCGCGGGAGTGCTGGGTCCAACCAGCCGTACCTGCAGCCTCTCCCCCGACGTCAACGACCCCGGGTTTCGCAACGTCACCTTTGACGAGTTGGTTGTGGCCTATATTGACTCTACCAAAGGCTTGGTAGAGGGTGGTGCGGATATCATCCTGATCGAAACAGTATTTGATACGCTCAACGCCAAGGCCGCTATCTTCGCAGTAAAAACAGCCTTTGAAGAGCTGGGCTTTGAGCTGCCGATCATGATCTCGGGCACCATCACCGACGCCTCGGGGCGCACACTCACCGGCCAAACTACCGAAGCTTTCTATAACTCACTGCGTCATGCCGAGCCTATCTCTATCGGCCTAAACTGTGCTCTGGGCCCAGCTGAGCTGCGTCAGTATGTAGAAGAGCTATCACGCATCTGTGACTGCCATGTGTCCGCACACCCCAACGCCGGCCTGCCGAATGAGATGGGTGAGTACGACCTAGACCCTCAAGCGATGTCTTTGCATATCAAAGAGTGGGCAGAGTCGGGCTTTCTAAACATCATCGGCGGCTGCTGTGGTACCACGCCGGAACATATCCAAGCTATGCACGATGTTGTGCAAGGTGTTGCGCCACGCGTGGATACGGATATCCCCGTGCAATGTCGCTTGTCAGGTTTGGAGCCTTACAATATCAGTCAAGACAGCCTGTTCACCAATGTCGGTGAGCGCACCAACGTCACTGGCTCTGCGCGCTTCCTGCGCCTGATTAAAGAAGAGGACTTCGACACAGCCCTCAGTGTTGCTCAGGAACAAGTGGAGAATGGCGCCCAGATTATCGACATCAATATGGACGAGGGCATGCTCGATGGCTCAGCCAGCATGCACCGTTTCCTCAACTTGGTCGCCGCCGAGCCCGATATTTCTAAAGTACCGATCATGGTCGATTCATCCAAGTGGGAAGTGATCGAGGCCGGCCTTAAGTGCATACAGGGCAAGGGCATAGTCAACTCCATTTCCATGAAGGAAGGCGAAGAGCAGTTTCTAGCGCAAGCTAAACTGTGCCGCAAATACGGCGCTGCCATTATCGTTATGGCCTTTGATACCACAGGCCAAGCGGATACCCGTGCACGCAAGACCGAGATCTGTACGCGCGCCTACGAACTATTGATGAGTATCAACTTCCCGCCAGAAGATATCATCTTTGACCCCAATATTTTTGCCATCGCCACCGGTATTGAAGAGCACAATAACTACGCGGTAGACTTCATCGAAGCGGTCACCGACATCAAGGCCACCCTGCCCCATGCCATGATCTCCGGCGGTGTATCCAACGTATCCTTCTCCTTCCGCGGCAACAACCCTGTGCGCGAAGCAATTCATGCGGTATTCCTATACCACGCCATTAACGAAGGCATGGACATGGGTATTGTTAACGCCGGGCAGCTGGAAATATACGACAACATTCCCACCGAGCTGCGCGAGGCCGTAGAAGACGCGGTTCTAAATCGCCGCGACGATGCCACTGAGCGCTTGCTGGATATTGCCGAGCAATATCGCGGCGACGGCAGCGCAGGCAAGGCTAAAGCTGAAGACCTAAGCTGGCGCGAGTGGAGCGTAGAGAAACGCCTAGAACATTCCTTAGTCAAAGGCATCACCGATTATATCGATGAAGATACCGAAGAGGCCCGAGTCAATGCGGAGCGCCCCCTACACGTCATCGAAGGCCCGCTGATGGACGGCATGAACGTGGTCGGCGACCTCTTTGGCTCGGGAAAAATGTTCCTACCCCAAGTGGTAAAATCCGCGCGAGTGATGAAAAAATCCGTAGCCTATCTATTGCCCTTTATGGACAAGGAAAAGGAAGAGCTAGGTACTACCGACCTCAGCAACGGCAAGATCATCATGGCCACGGTGAAGGGTGACGTGCACGACATCGGCAAAAACATTGTAGGAGTCGTGCTGCAATGCAACGGCTATGAGGTCGTCGACCTAGGGGTAATGGTGCCCTGTGAAACTATTTTGCAGGCCGCTCGCGAACACAATGCCGACATCATTGGCCTATCGGGTTTGATTACGCCCTCACTCGACGAAATGGTTTATGTGGCCAAGGAAATGCAGCGCCAGGGTATGAACTTGCCGCTACTCATTGGTGGAGCGACCACATCAAAAATTCACACTGCGGTGAAGATTGACCCGGGCTATGAGCACGCCGCCATCTACGTGGCCGATGCCTCCCGCGCCGTAGGTGTCGCCAGCACCTTGCTCAACAAAGAACAGCGCAGCGACTATATCGCGGGCATCAAGGCCGACTACGAAAAAGCCCGTATCAAACGTCTAGCCGGACAAGACAAAAAGAAGCAAATGAGCTTGGCCGACGCCAGAGCCAACAAGGTGAAGATCGACTTCAAACAAAAAGATATCACCACACCGAGCTTCTTGGGCACAAAGGTATTTGATAACTACCCCCTGGAAGACCTGCTAGAACGCATCGACTGGACCCCCTTCTTTGCCTCCTGGGAGCTAGCGGGGAAATACCCACGCATACTGAGCGATGACACCCTAGTCGGCGAAGAAACCGTCGGGGAAGCCGCTACCAAACTATTTGCCGATGCACAAAAAATGCTCAAGCAAATCGTCGATGAGAAATGGCTGACCGCCAAAGGCGTGATTGGGCTTTACCCCGCCAACTCGGTTGGCGACGATGACATCGAACTGTATGCGGATGAATCTCGAGAGGAGGCCATGACCACCCTACATCACATACGCCAACAAACAGAACGCCGTGGCGACCGCCCGAATATGTGCCTGACCGACTACATCGCCCCTAAAGAGAGTGGCGTACAGGATTACTTAGGGGCATTCGCGGTCACCGCGGGCATCGGTATCGATGGGCATATAGCCCGCTTCGAAGCGGACCACGACGACTACAGTTCCATTATGCTCAAAGCCCTTGCCGACAGGCTGGCAGAGGCCTTTGCCGAGCGCATGCACGAGCTAGTGCGCAAAGATTACTGGGGCTACAGTAGCGACGAGACCCTAGATAATGAAGCAATGATCAAAGAACAGTACCGCGGCATCCGCCCAGCACCGGGCTACCCCGCCTGCCCAGATCACACCGAAAAGGCACTGCTGTGGGATTTGCTCAAGCCGGATGAAACCATCGGACTTAATATTACTGAAAGTTTTGCTATGTACCCCACTGCTGCGGTATCAGGTTGGTACTTCGCCCACCCCGAGGTGAAATATATGGGTACTGGCATGATCGATAAAGATCAAGTCAGCGACTATGCCCAACGTAAAGGTATGGCACTCGATGTCACCGAACGCTGGCTATCGCCTATTTTAGACTACGACCCCGAATAGTCACGGCGGTTTAAGCCTCTGCTCATAGCCTTCCTGCATGGGTTTCATACATACCTCAATTTGAGTGCTCTTTGCACTCAGGCCGCTTGCCGCTGTGCCCTAAGCCAGATATGATCGAGCAGATAATTATGAAAAAGCCCGCTACGACAGGCTTTTATACAAGCTACCGTGATGACAAAGGATCAGACACACGTACTATGAGGTGATGATGTGTTAAAACTGCTGCGTATATTTACGATAGCTGCGTCTTTTTCCCTGCTATCTATAGCAGGCGTTGTTGTGTACTTTACTTGCGAAGAAATTGAAAACAATTTCCTTAGCAATGCCCACAACAGCAATCGCACTCTGTCCTGGAGCATTGCCAACACGGCAACGCCCTTACTGCCCCCACTATTTGCCGAAATAGATAATTATGCAGACTCCCCCAGCCTGATACTCGACACTCCTATGGTGCGTCGACTCGACGCCGCCATCAGCCGTGACATTCTTGGCGCTCCTATCAGTGAAATCAATGTGCGCGACCAACAGGGGCGGGTCATTTATTCTACCAGCGCCTACCTGCTGTATAAGCTGCGTATAGACGACGGCTTTAAGGCCGCAGTCACCGGCGAGGAGATAACCCTGCACCGCCCTATTAGCAAACCTCGCCCAGAGGGCGGACGCCATGTACACGACCTCTTTGTCACCTACCTGCCTATTCTTGCCAGCGAAAAAAACCTGCCTATCGGCGTGATTTCTGTGCAAACCGATCACAGTGAATACCGAGCAGAAATTGATAAACAAAAACTGTTGTCCAGCCTGTTAATCAGCGGCGGGTTGTTTTTAGTTTATGCCCTCATGATGACCTGTGTATGGATGGTACGCCGCCAGCACCTATTAGACAGTAAGACTCAAAAAGCTCTGCAAGAAAAACTTGAACATTACACTTTGCACGACCAACTGACTGGCCTGCCCAACCGAGTACAATTTGCTGACCGCATTGAATACCTTGCTGGCATCTGTGCTCGTGTCCCCCACGAAAGCTTTGCCGTACTGCTCATGGACCTCGACAGCTTTAAAGTCATCAATGAAAGTCTAGGTCACCGTTCTGGCAACAAACTATTGAAAGAAGTCGGTCTGCGCATTCGCAACAGCGTACGCCCCGAAGACTTTGTCGCCCGACTCGGGGGTGACGAATTTGGCGTGATCGTTGAAAATGCCAAAGAAGTCACTGAAGTTATTAATATTGTGAAGCGTATCCATCAGCAGTTTGATCAAACCTTCATTATAAAAAGCCATGAAGTCATAGAAACCATCAGTATTGGCATAACAGTCTGCCAAGGCAAAAACCTATCAACCGAAGACATTATCCGCGATGCGGATATTGCCATGTACCGCGCCAAGAACATGGGCCGAGGACGCTACGAGCTATTCAACAAGCATATGCATGTTGAAGCCGTTAAGCGCATTGAGATTGAAGGAGATATTCGCCGTGGCATTGAAGCCAAAGAATTTTTTAACCGCTATCAGCCTATTGTAGAGTTAGACACCGGTATCACTCACTCCATGGAAGCCCTCGTCAGATGGGCGCATCCGACACTACACGAAGTCGCGCCCAATCAGTTTGTACCCGTGGCAGAGGAAATTGGCCTGATCCAGCAAATCGACCAAATAGTACTTAAAGCTGCGGTTGATGAGCTTGCACAATGGCGTAAAGCGCTGCCCCAAGCAGTCAATCTGTCGGTCAACGTCAACCACTCTGCTCGCAATTTCAATGGCCGCCCGGGCATGGACAACATCCTTAACAACATCAACAACAGCGGCATCGATGCTAGGCACTTAAAAATAGAGCTCACCGAAAGTTCTATCCTAAAGAACGAGTTAATGGCTTTCTCTATGTTTGAAGAGCTACGCAGTAAAGGTGTGCACCTGTGCATGGACGACTTCGGCACAGGCTTCTCCTCGCTGAGTTATTTGCGCAAGCTAAACTTTGACATGTTAAAAATCGACATGAGCTTTATACAAGACATGGTGCATGACGAAGACGCTCGAAAAATTGTACACACCATCATCGACATGGGCTCGCACCTAGGAATTTCAGTGACTGCCGAAGGTGTAGAAACGGAAGAGCAAGTAGAGCTGCTTAAGACGATGGGGTGCCAGTACGCTCAGGGCTTTTACTATGCAAAACCCTTGCGTGCCGACGAGGTCATTCCTTTTATTAGCTCTCAACTAGAAGCCCATGCGGCAACCGAGCAGCTAATCTAAATGCAAATAGGCTGGCATCTCGTCAGCCCTAGTGTATTTAAGAATATGTTAGTATACCCTCCCCAGTACTAGGCCGCCCCCATGCCAACAAGCTCTAACGACATTCTCCACGGGCCCGTTTCAAGCACATTGCGGCGTATGACGGCCCCCATGATCATTGGCATATTTGCCATCATGTTTTTTCAAGCTGTCGACACCTATTTCATAGGCCTGCTCGGGACCACTGAACTTGCGGCTATTAGCTTTACCTTCCCCGTCACCTTCACCATTACCAGCCTTACCATCGGTCTTGGTATCGGCACATCGGTACTACTCGCTCAAGTCATTGGCCAAGGCGACCGCAGCACAGCCAAGCGCATCACCACAGACAGCTTATTATTGTCAATTATCCTAGTGATCATCATGGCGGCTCTCGGCATTACTTGCCTAGAGCCCCTCTTTCGCTTACTTGGAGCAACCGATAACACGCTGCCTGTCATTCAACAGTACATGTACATCTGGTACCCCTCTGTAGTTCTGCTAGTCATTCCCATGGTTGGCAATGCCGCTATCCGCGCCACAGGGGATACCAAGTGGCCAAGCATATTGATGTTAGGCTCGGGCCTACTCAATGCAATTATCGACCCCCTACTTATTTTTGGCATTGGCCCCTTCCCGGAGCTAGGGGTACAAGGGGCCGCGATCTCTAGCGCTATCTCATGGCTTGCAGGCTTATTAGGAGCAGTTTATTTATTACACGTGCGTGAAAACCTGATCGATTTTCAGCGTCCTAAGTGGCCAGAATTAAAAAAATTCTGGGGAGTTCTGCTAAAAATATCCATGCCTATTTCCGGCGCCAATATGCTCACTCCCATTGCTGCCGCCATACTCACCGCTCTCGTTGCCCGCTTTGGGGAACAAGCAGTTGCCGCTTTTGGTGCAGGAACACGTATAGAAGCAATGAGCATGATTGTGATCTTTGCCTTAACGTCTGCACTATCTCCCTATATGGCGCAAAATCTAGGGGCGGGGAATTGTGAACGGGCCAAGCAAGCGCTCAAAGCATCCCTGCGCTTCACTTTAATATTCCAGTTTTCCGTTTACGCCGCTGCGGCCTTAGCCGCCCCTAGGCTTGCGACTATATTCAGTAAAGACCCTGTGGTTATCGACCTTACTAGCCAATACTTGTATATCGTCTTACTAGGCTCCGTTTTCTATACCCTAGTAATAGTTGTGAACACCGCTTTCAACTCTGCCAAGCAGGCCAACAAGACCTTGAGGCTAACGCTGACACGCGTATTTTTATGCCTTGCCCCCTGCGCCTGGATAGGTGGCGAGCTGTGGGGTTATCAAGGCCTATTAGGAGGAACAGTCGTTGGCAATGCAGTCGCCTGCCTAGTGGCATGGCGTATGCTACACAAAACCTTTGATCATATGAGTAAGGCAGAAGCTCTGGCCAGCCAGCAAAAAACTGTGGTCTGACCTATCTGTTAAGGCAGTTGAAAATCAAAGTCGGGCTTAGGCTGAAAACTTAGTTGCATATCATCGATAGACACACCTTTATCCACTGAGTCAGCAGGCCAAGCCTGTGCTGCCTGGTTTTCTGCATCGTCCCGCTCTAGTCTTAATGACTGAAAATCAAATAGCGATCGATCTGCCATTTGTGAAGGTGCTATATCCTGCATCGCAGAGAAAATAGTCTCTATACGCCCAGGTTGCTCCTTATCCCATTGCTGTAACATCGCCTTTACATTCTGACGCTGCATATTGGGTTGAGAGCCGCAAAGATTGCAGGGAATAATGGGAAAAGCCTTGGCTTGGGAATATTTAACAATATCCTTTTCCTTGCAGTAAGCCAGTGGGCGAATCACCACATTTTTTTTATCGTCACTCAGCAGCTTAGGCGGCATCGCCTTCAACTTACCGCCGTAAAACATATTCAAGAACATCGTTTCAATCATATCGTCGCGATGGTGGCCTAGAGCAATTTTTGTAAAGCCGTGCTCTTCAGCGTAGCCATACAACGTGCCGCGACGCAGACGAGAACAAAGCCCACAAGTCGTCTTACCCTCGGGAACCAATTCCTTAACCACCGCGTAAGTGTCTTTTTCAATGATGTGATAAGCAACACCTAGGCCCTCTAGATACTCGGGCAAGACATGTTCGGGGAACCCCGGCTGCTTTTGATCTAAATTGACGGCAACCAGCTCAAAAGACACTGGCGCAGATTTCTGCAGATTCAGCAAAATATCCAGCATGGTATAGCTATCCTTGCCCCCTGACAGGCACACCATGACCTTGTCACCCTCTTCAATCATACTGAAATCAACAATCGCCTGCCCCACCTTGCGGCGCAGTTGCTTGGCTAGTTTATTTTGGTTTACTTGGTCTTTACGTGTATCTGTAGTCATGGGCGGATTTTGCCACAGGCTTCAGAAAAGACCGAGCACTAGGCAGCAGAATTGACGACAACTAGGCTAACCAGAGCCTATCCGCATTAACCCTGCGGAATCTCTAACAATTCATACAAGGGGACAGAAAATGACGCCTTAACACCCAGTTCGCGCATGGTATTGTAATGTCCACCCACCGCCCTATCGATAAAGGCCGTTTCCACCACCGGTTGAAATGAGTCCAAACGTTTCATCGCCCCGGGGATATGTTTGACCACATCTTCATGCATAGTCGCTGTGGAAAAATCAAAGGGTTCATCCGTCATAAAGGGGCGCAAAAATATTTCACGCCACAGCTCGTAGTACTCATCTTCTATCTTGGGGCCTTTGGCGATGCGCCCACCAATAGCAATCAAAGACTCATCCAGCTGATCTAAATCCCCGCTCAAACCCGCTTCTATAATGTCGCGATAATGTTTGACTATATGGGGGTCTAGTCGCTTAATACAGCCAAAGTCGTACATCACTACCGAGCCATCGGGGCGGAAGGCAAAGTTCCCTGGATGAGGGTCGCCGTGCACAGCCTTAAGCTCAAATATCTCTCGACCCATAATTTCAAATATACGCAGACCAATTTCGGTAATCGCAGCTTCCGAGTAGCCCTTATCCTTGACCTCATTGAGATGGTCGCCATCCTCAAAACTTAAGGTCAGTACATCATGGGTACTAAACTCATCAATCACTTCGGGAATCACCAGCTTGGCGTCGTGCTTGCTGTGAAATTCGCGGAACAGATTAAGGTTGGCTGCCTCATTCACATAGTCCAGCTCCTCCATAATACGCTCACGTATTTCAGCGAAGTAGGCATCCGCCACTTCTTTTTTCACCTTCAGTAAACGACTAGCCTTCAAGGCAAAACGAAGATGTGCCATATCAGAGTCTACCGACTCCTTCACCCCTGGGTATTGTATTTTGACCACTACGTCCTGGCCGTCGGGTGTGACCGCACGATGCACCTGACCAATTGAGGCCGCCGCAAAAGGAGTCTCGTCAAAAGACTTAAACAGCTCACGAGGCCCCTTGCCTAAGCTGCTTTCAATTTGCTCGGCAATCACCGCATAGGGCATGGGTGGCGCTTCTTTTTGCAGCTTCGTCAGGGCATCAGATATTTCATCAGGGAACAAGTCCTTGGCCTGAGAGGCAATCTGCCCCACCTTCATCACCGCACCTTTCAGTTCACCTAGAGTATCAGTGATCTCATTGCCAATATTGTCATACATCTTTGTCGCAGAATCTGCACGCTGTTCAGCGGTCTGGAAGACCTTTTTCACCTTATTCCCCGCATAGCGACTAGCGACAGATGCAGACATCCCAGCCAGCTTCATAAAGCGCCGCCCCTTGGTAACAGGGGCTTGAGTATTATTGGATGACTTATCTTTCGGCATATTTTTTCAACTCGTTATAAGGCTAGGTTACAATAGCAGCTCTCCTGCTATTGTGAAGTGCCCAAGGTCACCCAACCATGTTGATACTAATATCCCCCGCCAAAAAGCTAGATTTTGATACAGCCCCCATTACCGATCTCTTCACCCAGTGTGATTTTTTAAACGATGCCCAGGCGCTAATTAATACGGCCAAGCAGCTTAGCAAAGACGAGCTTGCTAAGCTCATGCATTTAAGTGACAAACTGGCCCAGCTAAATGTAGATCGCTACCAAAGCTGGAGGCAGCCCTTCACGCCACAAAATGCCAAACCCGCGCTATTGGCGTTTAAGGGTGACGTCTACGCCGGCATGAATGCGGATACGTTCACAGAGGCCAACTTGGATTTTGCCCAACAACATTTGCGTATGCTATCTGGCTTGTACGGTTTGCTACGCCCTCTCGATTTAATACAGCCCTACCGTTTAGAAATGGGTACTCGCTTAGCCAACCCACGTGGCAAAAATCTGTATGAGTTCTGGGGCATGCAAATCACTACAGCGGTGAATAAGGCAGTGGTACAGTCGGGCAGCGATACACTGATCAATCTCGCTTCCAACGAGTACTTCAAGTCCGTTAAGACCAAGCAAATCGACGGCCAGTTAATCACCCCTCAGTTTAAGGAATACAAAGACGGCGCCTACAAAATCATAGGCATCTACGCCAAGCGCGCAAGAGGCCTAATGAGCCGCTACATCATAGAAAACGAACTTATCAACGCCCAAGATATCAAAGCCTTTGACTGGGAGGGCTACGCCTATAACCCAGAGCTATCTACCGAGCATAACTGGGTGTTTACGCGCAACAACAGTTGATTTAAGCTGGGACAAATAATTCGAGGGGAGAATATGAAGAAGAGCTATACCAAGGTGCTATGCAGCGGGCTACTGATTACTTTATTTAATAGTCAGGCTATGGCGTTAGTCATTGGAGCGTCCCCTGTGGCAGATAAAACTGAAGCCGCGGCCATCTACGAGCCGCTAGCCGCCTTACTTAGCGAAGCCTTGGACGTTGAAGTCGTCTATGAGCATGCCCAGGACTGGCAGCAATTCACCAAAAGCCTATTTGACGACCATTACGACATTATGTTGGTGGAGCCACATATCGCGGCCTATGTATCTGACTACGACTCTATACTAGGCTTCAACCTGCTTGCACGCCTACCCGGCAAGCTTAGTTTTCACGCCGTAGTAAAAGAAGACAGCAGCGCTAGCTCGCTAAAAAGCCTAGCCACCTCACGAATATGTATGCTGCCCTCACCCAACTTCAGTGGCGTACTGCTGAAGAAAGAGTTCACCAACCCGGTAACTCAGCCTATGACCATTGAAGTGCGGGGTGGCTTCGACAAAGTGTATAGCAGCTTTAGTAAAGGTCGCTGTCATGCAGCAATGATTAGTGACCAGCAGCTGCAAAAGCTACAAGAGCAAGACGCGGCAATCAAGTCAGTTTTTCATACAAAAACATCACCCAACCAAGCTTTAGCCATTTCCCAGCGCGTGCCCCCCTCAGACAGGAAAATGATCACTGACGCGTTATATAGCACTGACAACAATGAAAAACTGCAAAAGCTATACGCCACTTATAGCGGTGGCGCAGCCCCTTTCACCCCTTCTAGCAATGAAGAGTACAAAAGCTTCAACATCCTGCCTGGCGTAGTTTGGGGCTGGTAAGCCAGTTATCAATACGTAATAAAAAGGCCCTCTTAAAGAGGGCCTTTTTATTATTATAAGAATTTAATCATTCACCCTTAACAACCTGGTGAATACTGTGGCGAATTTGCTGGTACAAAATAGCCTTGGTATCTTGGTTGAAGGACGCCAACTCATCACTATAGTGCAACTTACCCTCACCATCAGCATTAACCATGCCCTGTTCTAACAAGGTTGCCGTAAAGTGTCGGAACAAGGCCTTGTCTGAATAGTCGGGAGAGTTCAGTTCAAATAACATTGACATGCGTTTAGCCATAGACGCCATTTGGGCCTCAAGCTCCGCATTCGTAAGGCAACCAGAACCCTGCTGGCGCAATACAAACACCCCCATATAATAGCGCTCTAGCATCGGCCTTACGCTTTCGGCCAGAACTCGCAATTGCATCGCTTCAAGCGTTGTTGAGGTCGGTCGCCTCAACTCATTAGTATCCCAGTGGCGTACCAACAAGCCCATCTCAAGCAAGGTATTAATAGCCTGTTTGATTTCATCGCCCAGATTATCTCGAGAGTTATGCAGGGTCAGCTCTTTGCGTAAAAATGGGTACATAGTGCTAACTAGATGCTCTACAGCTTCATCCGACAGCTCACGTTTGTTAATAAAACAACTAGCAATCACACTAGGAACTATGAGTAAGTGCAAGATATTATTACGGAAATAGGTCATCAACACCGAGACCTTATCATCCAAATGCAATACATCTCCCATATCATGAGGGTAGCGCAAGAGCATACCTGTCTTCTCTACATAATCGACCATTTCCTGACCCGACATATCGGGTAGAGTAACGCTATCGGAGTAAGGCAAGTTTTTCAGCAGCGTCAAATACATCTCAGCCTGGCGTGCCAACTCGGATACTCCCATAGACCCTTTTGGCGTTGACAGGAGAGCTACCGCAACTAAATTCACTGGGTTCACAGCTGCCGCCTCATTAATGCGGCTAGCGATGGTTTCACCCAGTAAATTTACCGCCTCAGGCAACCACTCGGGGCGATATTTAGCGTCGTATTTTTCCTTGCGCCACGCGGGGCTCACCTCAGTCAAAATGTCGCTGAGCGGGACTGGCTCGCCAAAGTTCACATGCACCTTACCGAAAGATCCCTTCAACCCCTGCAATGAGCGGAAGATACCAAATATACTTTCCTTCTTCTTTTTCTTACCGCCCAACTCGCGAATGTAAGTTTTCGACTCAACCAGTTTTTCATAACCGATATACACCGGCACAAACACCAGCGGTGTATCGGAGTTGCGCAAATAGCTGCGCACCGTCATCTGTAACATACCTGGGCGTGGATCCATCATACGCCCCGTACGACTGCGTCCCCCCTCTACGAAATACTCTACCGAGACACCACGCACAAAATTCGCATGAAGGTACTCATTAAACACCGCCCCATATAACGGGTTATCCTTAAAACTACGACGGATATAAAAGGCACCGCAGGCGCGCAGAAAAGAGCCTACAAGTGGTAAGTTCAGATTAATGCCTGCAGCAATATGCGGGGGCACTATGCCTCGGGTATATAAAATATATGACAACAGCATGTAATCTATATGGCTGCGATGACAAGGTACATAAATCAAGCCGTTGCCCGCCGCAGTCTCCTGCAGGCGCTCAAAGCCCCCTACTTCAATACCGTCATATAACTTAGTCCACAGCCAAGACAATAGTATTTCAAATACCTTGATAGCCGATGAAGTATAATTAGCCGCAATTTCATCAGCATATTTACGCGCCTTGGCAACTGCTTTTTCCTTGCTCATACCCTCTTCTTGCATAGCATGAACAATCGCGCGCTTTACCGCCACCGTTTTCAACAAATCATCCACCAAGGTGCGGCGGTGGGATAAATCGGGGCCAATAGTAGCGCGGCGCAGCTGATGCAAACGTTCACCTATATCTTCATTCAAGCGCTGATCTAGGCCAGCCCAAGCCTTAGTCTTCATCTCCTCTTGAATAGAAATCACAGACTTAAACTGTACTAAGGTATTGCGCCCATGCAACATAATCGTGACAAACTTCTTAAAACGACCGGTGATATTCCAGTTGTCAGAGAAAAATGCGCGGTACCAGCGCTCCTCTTTCTCTACAGGCCGCCCCCACAAGATAAACACAGGTATTAACTGCACATCTTGCTCTCCATCACTACTTTGCACAGCCTCTAGTATGTCCTTCAGCTTTCCCGTGTCATCGCGTGAACTCTGCCCTTTGCCTAAAGCGCCTTTACGCGGGATTAATGAATAAACCGAGCGCCAGCTGCGCAATTCCTCTGTACCCAAGACTCTGCGCGGACTAGGCAACCCCAACTCACGACACTTCAAGTCCAGTAACATCAGATTAGAGGCAGAACGCGTTTCCAGGACATAGCACACAGGCTTGTCGGGGTTAATCTCTAGAGCCGAGGTGTTTTCAGGCAAAACTTTAGACTTAACCCACAGGGCTAATAAACGTCTGCCAAGTAAATAGTAAAGAGAAGAGAGCTGCTTAAATATAAACATAAGGTGACAAATACTTAGTTATTTTGAGTTTTTTAAAGGTTAAACCATGATTTATGGGTGCAGCTTAGCAGATTTACCTAGGCGGCCAAGTCTTTCATTTGTAAGTAATGGCTGTTTGTCTGGAATAGGCTTTCCACGGCGCTAAAACGTCTTTACACTGGGTTCACTAAATTGACTAAAATATAATAATCTCAGACTGAGGATAGGACATGAGCAAAATCACCCGCCGCGACTTTTTAAAATTAACGGTAGTTAGCGCAACAGCAGCAAGTACAGCAGGACTAGTTGCCTGCTCCGGTAGCGGTAAGGGAGGCAGCATCATTCTCCCTATAGACAGCGGCTACTTCCCTCAGTCTATTGCATCAGGAGACCCTAAAGAGACTAGTGTGATTCTTTGGACTCGTATTCTCGATGCGGCCAAGCCTGGTGCGGATTTGACTACGGGCCTAGAATGGGCAACCGATGCGGCCTTCACGCAAAACCTGAAGAGCCAATCCAACCTAAGCGTGTTAGCGGCTAACGACAACTGCCTGAAAATTAAGCTGACCAGCCTGACTGCAGGTACAACCTATTATTACCGCTTTGTCTACACTGACAACAGCGGCCAGCAGCAGGTATCCAATATCGGTCGTACCAAAACAGCCCCTGCTGCAGCGACTGACGCAGAGGTTAATTACGCCCTACTTAGCTGCCAAGATTATGTTGGACGCTACTACAATACATTGAAGCGCTTAGTTGAGCTCTCAGAAGAAGATGGCAACGACCTAGACTTTGTTGTTCACGTAGGCGACTACGTTTACGAAACAACAGGCGACCCGAGCTTCCAGACCACCGCAGGCAGTCGCAAGGTATCTTTCACTGATACCGCTGGAGCCATCGCAATCAAAGACACCGCATCTGGCGATGTGTCGTTTTACGCCGCTCAATCCCTAAGCAACTACCGCGAGTTGTACAAAACTTACCGTACAGATGCCATGCTACAGCGTGTACACGAGCGCTTTGCCATGATCTCTACCTGGGATGACCACGAGTACTCAGATGATTGCCACAAGGATACGGCAACGTATTTTGACGGCAAGCAAACGAACGCAGCCAATACTTTTGACGCGGAGAAAAACACCTCTCGCCGTTTGAATGCAGAGCAGGCGTACTTTGACTATATGCCGGTAGAGCCTACTGTGGGCACTGCAGCTGCTGCTGTCAGCGGTGACGTTAGCTCGGTGACTACGGATACTGCTAATTTGTTTGCAGACCCTACTAGTAAGACGCAGCTTTATCGAGGGCTTCAGTATGGTGCAAACTTTGAGCTGCTAATGACGGACTACCGTAGCTTCCGACCAGATCACCCTATCCCCGAAGGTGCAAACCCAGGCGAGGTAGTGCTTGAGGGCGCCAACCTCAATGCAACATTACAAGCCGCTGCTATGACAGCCGTAACCAACGATGCCCAGCAGACTGCCGTTATTACGGCTCTAACCGGAATATCGGCAGCGGACCAATTGGCCGCATTCGGATTTTTTGCCATGGGATCAGGGGCCTTAACAGCTACGGAAGAGGCAACACTACGCACAGCAATCACGGGGGCCATTATTGCCGAAGGCATTGTAGGGCCAGCAGCAATTTCTAAAGCCAATGCTGACTTTGCTGCAGGAAAGAACATCAGCATACTATTTTATAATGCGGTAGCCGCAAGCTTCAACACAGTATTTGACGCTGGACAGGCCCCCGCAGGCTCCGTCCGCCTACCTGAAACGGCAACTGTAATAGTTAATGCCGGCGGCGCGGCTATAAAGAAAGGGATATCTTACGCCCATTTTGCCAAGCAAGCTTTCTACACAAGCTTTGGTAGCCGCTACTTGGTTGTAAAGGATACTTATGACCTCTACTCGCTATTCAAGAGCCAAATTGAACCTGCTGGCGACTTCACGAAGTCTGGCGCCTTTGACAATGCACTAGGTGATGCACAATGGGAGTGGTTAGTTGGGCCTTATGCCGGTGCTACCCCTGTTGGCGCAAACTTAATCCAAGGCCAAGTATTTAAGTCCACTGCAAAATTTGTCGGCATTGCCAACTCAGTCTCTACAGCAAACCTTATTTTTGACTTTAGGCAGAGTGGCCCCCTAGGCGCAGCAGCAGCAGGCTTACCTACAGCATTCCAGCAGCGCTTTTACCCTAACGCAGACCACTGGGACGGCTTCCCTGTAAGAAAAGCAACATTCCTAGGCTCCGTTGCTGGTGCCGCAGGTGCTGCCGCAGGAGCCGGCAGAGTAGGCGCCTTCTTTATGGCTGGAGACATTCACGCATCCCTTGTTTCTGACAACAAACCAGGCGGTGCTGCTAGCGTACCTGACTTCACAGCCCCCGCGGTTGCGTCCGGCACATGGGGTGAATTTATCCTAGACGCATTCAATGGAATTTCTAGCGGTTTCACGGCCGAGCAAAAAGCACTGGGAGCCCAAGCTCTTGGGGCAACAGGACTTGACCAGACACTGACAGCTGGAGCCGCAAAAGCAGCTACGGATGCAGGAGCACTAAAGGGCAATGAGCTTAAGTTCGCAGACTCCCAGAAACATGGCTTTGTAACATTTAAAGTCACAGCAACTAAAGTAACGGCAACTTATAATCTTATTGCCTCAGACCAAGTTAAAACATCGCTATATGACGAAGACGCAGCCACAACGAAGGCTCGCTTTACCACCAATAGCATTGATTACACTGGTCTAGCGGGCGGCTTAACTTAAAGCCCACTCTACCGCCACCAATAAAAAAGCCCGCATAAGCGGGCTTTTTTATTGGCACTAATTTTCAGGCTATTTCAACAACCCAGCCTTATATCCCTGAAACCGCTTCTCAACTAACGACATACCCGCATAGTTCTTCAAGCGACTATCAACCACCTTATCCAACACCTCTAGGCGCAATTGCGTAGAAGGGTGTGTATTGGTCATCAAGGCCAGTGACTTGTCATTAGGATCTATCTCATTCAAAGTCGACAACACATTCATAAAGGCATAGGGGTCGTAGCCCGCACGTGCACTCAGTACTACGCCGCGTTTATCCGCATCGTGCTCATCGCCACGACTCAAGCCCTTGGTATATAGCGTCTTACTCGCGCCCAGCAACTTATCTAGGCTTTTGCGGTCTTTGCTGGCTAGGTTCTTATCCCCCGCCTTCAGCGCCCCCTGCAACAGAAGGTTCATACCTGACTGCTTTTGCAGTTCTTTTACATGATGCTTCTGCACCACATGGGAAATTTCATGGCCCAACACCCCCGCCAGCTCCGCTTCGTTTTGCAACAATAAAAATAGCGGCTTGGTAATAAACACATAACCACCCGGAGCGGCAAAGGCATTCACCGTATTAGTGTCTAATACAGCAAAGGTCCACTGCAAATCAGGACGTTCAGACTGCTGGGCCACCCAGGCTCCCACCTGGTTCACATAGCGTTGTAATGCCTTATCCTGCACAGCAGGTGCAGCGGAGATCAATGTCGCAGCAATTTGCCTCCCCATCGCGCGCTCTTCTTCGATGCTAACGTCGCCACGCAAGTATTTAGTTTTCTGTTTGGCTTTTTCTAACTGCTTACCTAATTTTTCTAGATCACCCAGCTTACCAAAATCAAAGGCCTGCACAGAGGCTGCCGTTAACAGACAAGCCATCATGCTCAATGCGAATAATTTTTTCATCGCTTCTTACCTATATACTTAATACGCGCTGGCTTTAGTGCCGCTGCTGCTGCTAGGGACTTGGCCTGCTGCTTATTCGACTGATAACTAACCAGTGCATCCACTGCCGTGAAATTCGGCTTGGCATTTTTTAGCTCATCTTCACTCAAACCCCGCACACCAAGGGTCGCCACGACACTTTTTTGTGTTGTCGTACTCGCCTTGTTGCCGAATAAACTAGCTGTGCTGCGCGACAAACTCTCAATCGTGCCGCTCAAGCTAGGCTTAGCCGTACTGACACTGAACTGTACTTTGCTATTGCGCAATTCATAGCTGCGCAGCCAACCTTTAGCATTTCCGCTTTGCACGTACACCCAGCCGCCTTTGCGCTTTAGCTTATTTAACTGCTCCCCCTTTTTCACCGACAGAATTTTTTTGCTGCTAAAGGAAGGGTTCTTGCGTACCTGCGTATCGCGCACACTCCAAACGTCAGCGTATGCGGATATGCTTAAAAGCAGCCCAATTAATAATGTTATTATGGTTGTTCTACGCACGGTGTCTCCTTGTATGCGATCTAGTACTTATCTAAGTATGCCTTTGCAGACAGGGTCGGCCAATAACTTCTCTATCCACCCCCCTAACTTAGGCGGAATACTGGCCTGCCAAAACTCTGGCTCTTGATTGATAAAGCGTAGTACAACAGGCAGGATAGCAAAGTCGACTAGCATCGCTTCCTCCTTCAATAAAAACGTAGAATTCTGCAGTAAATCGTCTACCTGCTTGAGAAAGCCCACTGCACACTCCCCGGCTTCCGCTCGACGCTCTGGGCTATCCCCGTCAATATATTCTTGTACATAATCATTAAACGGTCCATCACATAATTCCAGTAAATACACACTGTCGTCCATTTCGTCTAGATCCCAGTCTATCCAGCGGGCCTTTTCCATAGGTTCCAAGACCCAATCCATGATCTCTAGGCTACTATCCATCAAGTCATCACCCGCGACGACCAAAGGCAGGCTGTGCCCCTTATAAGCCTCGGGCAGCTCATCCGCATTCGCCAACTCAACTCGCTCACAAACAGGCTTTGCATAAGCGAAGGCTAGCAATACGCGCTGACTGAAAGGCTCATTTTTTTGGAAGTAAAGTGTATGCATTATTTTTTGTCCGCTTTCGCCTGCCCTTTATCGCTCAACGCTTTCAAGCGCTGCCGCTCTTGCGCCTTACGCGCCTTAGCATCTTCTAGAGAGCCAGCCATATGCGCAACGCCACGCTTATTCGCCAAATCAATTTGCTTCTGGCGCTCAGCAAAGCGTTGACGCTGTTCATCACTCATTTTATCAACACACTTTGGGCAGCTAATACCCAACACATAGTGCTCGGATTTTTTATCTTCTGCGGTAATAGGGTGGCGGCAAGCGTGGCACTGATCGTACTGTCCCACTTCCAAGTTATGCTTCACCGCGACGCGCTCGTCAAATACAAAGCACTCTCCCTCCCACAGGCTTTCCTCGGCAGGTACTTCTTCTAAGTATTTCAGGATGCCACCCTGCAGATGGTAAACCTCGTCAAAACCTTGCTCTAACATATAGCTAGTCGATTTCTCACAGCGAATGCCGCCGGTGCAAAACATCGCTACTTTCTTGTGTTTCGCTGGGTCGAGGTTCTTTTCCACATACTCAGGAAATTCGCGGAAACTTTCCGTCTGCGGGTCTATCGCGCCCTTAAAGCTGCCGATCTCACACTCGTAATCATTACGTGTATCGACCACCACCACATCGGGATCAGAGATCAACGCGTTCCAGTCTTCTGGCTTCACATATTGGCCTACCGCATTCGTGGGGCTGACACCCTCCACACCCAAGGTAACTATCTCCTTTTTCAGCTTCACCTTCATGCGTAAGAAGGGGTTTTCCTCACAAAAAGACTCCTTGTGCTCTAAATCAACTAAGCGCTCATCGGCGCGTAAATAAGCCAACACTGAATCAATGCCCCCGCGTGGGCCAGCAATTGTGCCATTAATGCCCTCTTCTGCTAACAACAAAGTACCCCATACATCTTGAGATTGGCAGTACGCCAACAGGGCATCACGCTTACCCTTGTAATCAGGCAGGCTAACAAATTTATACAGGGCGGCAACAACAATCTGAGACATGGGGCTTACACTTAATCAATGGGGCGCGTATTATATCCCTCTTTTTCACAATATCCCTATATTGAGTGGGGTTTTAGCGTCATTATGAGCAGTTCATTCGCAGATCAACTCCTAAAAGCCGGCCTCGTTAGCGAAAACGACATCAACAAGGCCGAAGAAGATAAAAAGCAGCGCGCCGCACAAAGAAAGGCCAGCAAGGCGAACAAAGGGAAGCGCCCCACCAGTAAAAGGCCAGCCCCTAAAAAATCAACAAACCCGGTATCCGGCGAGGTTGCCAACGCCGAAGTCAGCAAGGTGATCGGCGCCAGCAAGGCCAGTGCTGAAAAGGCCCAGGCCAAAAAGGCACAGCAGGCCTTTGCGGAAAACCGCCGTATCATGAACATGAAAATCAACGAGCTGCTCAAAGACCAGCCCGTTGAAGAACCCGCCGATGAGAGCCAAGGCGACACACCGGTTAAATTTAGCTATGTATACGATGGCAAAGTGCGCGGCATCTACGTATCAGAGACTCAACAAAAGCGCTTGGCTGCGGGTGAGTTAGCCGTCACGGTCATCAAAGCTAAAACCAAACTGATTCCCGTCGCCCTCGCCGAGCCATTGCTGGCCATTGACCCCAAACGCTTTATTCATATAGTAAAAGAAGAAAAAGCCGATGCGGATGACCCCTACGCAGGCTTTAAAGTACCTGACGACTTAACGTGGTAAGCAACCTACTTATACGGATATGCCCTACAAGCCACCACCAAAAAAACGAGCAAACATTATGAATTGGACAATCTACCTCTCTGGCGAAATTCACAGCGACTGGCGCGAGCAAATCATCAACGGGTGCGAGGGGCTAGGCTTTACCTTTCTCAGCCCCAATACAGATCACGCCTCCAGCGACGATTGTGGCGATGTACTAGGTGAAGAGGAGTCGCCCTTTTGGAAAGACAATAAGTCCGCCAAGATCAACGCTATACGTACACGTAAATACATAGAGGCAGCGGATGTTGTCATCGTCCGTTTTGGCGACAAATACAAGCAGTGGAACGCCGCCTTTGATGCGGGCTATGCCTCTGCCCTAGACAAATCCATCATCACCCTGCACAGCCCCGGTATCACCCACCCCCTTAAAGAAGTGAATGCTGCGGCACTGGCCAGCGCAGAGTCGCCAGAACAAGTTGTCGAAATTTTAAAGTACATCAGTCAAGACTAGGCCGACATGCACAACACCTTCTACTGGTACGACCTAGAAACCTTTGGCCTAGACCCCAAGACCTCGCGCATCTCGCAGTTTGCCGGCCTGCGTACGGATATGGACTTAAATCCTATCGGCGAGCCTCTAGTGCAATACTGCCAGCCCGCTAGCGACTTCCTCCCCGAACCAGAAGCCTGCATGGTCACCGGCATCAGTCCCCAGCTAGCCCTGCAAAAAGGTCTACCCGAGCGCGACTTCATCGAGAGGATACACGCGGAATTTTCTCAGCCCAATACCTGCGTGCTTGGCTACAATAGCCTGCGCTTTGATGACGAGCATATGCGCTACAGCCTGTACCGCAACTTCTACGACCCCTATGCCCGCGAATGGCAGAACGGCAGTTCACGCTGGGATATCATCGACGTGGTGCGCCTCTGTCGCGCCCTGCGCCCCGAAGGCATCAACTGGCCGGTACTCGAAGACGGCACCCCCACGAACAAGCTAGAACTGATCACTCAAGCCAATGGTATCAGCCACGAACAGGCCCACGACGCCATGAGTGACGTCTACGCCACTATTGCCGTCGCCAAGCTCATTAAAGAAAAACAGCCACGCCTGTGGACGTTCTGCCTAAACAATCGCGACAAACGCAAGCTCGCCGCCCAATTAGCCGTCGCCGTAAAAGAGCCCATGCTGCATGTATCAGGAATGTATGGCACCGAGCGTAGTAGTACCGCCATCATCGTGCCTGTGGCACTGCACCCCACCAATAAAAATGGCGTGATTGTCTACGACCTATGCGAAGACCCTAGCGAGCTTATTAACTTAGATGCGGATAGTCTGGCACAGCGCATATTTACCGCTCGCGATGACTTACCTGAAGGCTTGAAGCGTATCGGCCTGAAAACCGTACACCTCAACAAGTGCCCGATCATCGCCCCCCTAAAAACCCTCAGCCCCGCTGCTGCACAGCGCTTGGGTATCAACGTAGATGAACAAGTGGCTCGTGTAGACGCTATCCGCATGGCACAAAGTTTAGATAAGAAGGTGCAAGCGGTATTCGACAGCCAGAAGTTTGACCCCATCAACGACCCCGACCAGTCCCTCTACAGCGGCGGCTTTACCGGCAGTGGCGACAAGCAGCTAATGGGGCGAATTTTGCAAGCTGACATAGAGCAACTCAGCCATCTGCGCGACCTGCCCTTTAAAGACAAGCGCTTCAACGAGCTACTATTCCGCTATCGCGCGCGCAACAACCCACAAGGTTTAGAGCTAGAAGAGCAACAACGTTGGGCGGAGCACTGCCGCGAGCGCATACACGATGGCGTGAGTGGATATTTAAACCTAGAGCAGTTCCAGAACAAGCTAATGCAGTTAGCTCAAGAGCACGAAAGTGACGACAGTAAGTTATTGTTGCTCAAGAAGTTAGCTGATTACGCTCAGCAAATCGCTTAACTGGTTCAGGGCTGCACCGAGGCAGAGCCCAACGCATCGTCCAGCTGCAGCCCTTCTGGCACATACCAGTATTCACTATAAGCATCCTTCCAGTTTGCCTCTAACCAGGGGTTGTCTAAACGCAGAACCGTACGACCAGTAACCGTTAACATCAGCAATTCTTCGGCAAAATAACGGCGAATCAGCTTGCCATGCTCACCGCTTTTTTGAATGCGCTGCATACCTGTCATTAAGCGCTGCTCTAGCTCACGACTTTCTCGGTGTACGTAAAAGTAATAGGGCCAGGGATAAAACAGCATAAGATTAGGGGCAATACGCAGGTCTGGAGTACTGGCATCTCGCGCCACCAGCTCATCCAAAACTTCAGTGGCACCTCGACTGAGGTAGTCCACGCGCCCCTGTTGCAACAGGTCGAATATGCCCTCGTAACTACTTTCCAAATAGTCCAAGCCCGCGTTATCGAAAACGAGACTATCCCCCCAGCCATGAGCATGAGCCGTCGTCTCCCCTCTCAACCCCTTCAAATCAACTACCTTAGCAAAGCGCGTCAACTGCGCTTTGTGAACTAATAAAAAGCGATAACTCAACAAGCCCTTAACAATGGGTACCTTCACCGCGTGTAAGCTGGCTATGTCTACATAGGTTGCCCCCGACCAGGCCACATTCAAACCGGAGCGCTGCAAGGCTAGCTCCTTCATAAAGCGCGCTTCAGACATGGCAGAGCTGGCAGGCTTTAACTGATATGCGCCAAAATCGTGTTTAGTCGCCTCCAGTGCCGCCCGCAATACCGCCACATAAACCTCAAAGCGGACGTCGCCCTTCGACACGGGCTGAGGATATACCACCTGTAATACAGGAATAGCGGCAAACTGATTTTTAACGCTCTCCACCGCCTGTGCTCGATAGCACAGCGATAACAGCAAAAACATTGTCAGCCCTAAATAGTTCATCTTCCCCCTAAATTTAGTGGCAAATCAATAAGATATACTGCTTTCAACCAGTCTAGCAAATAAATCCGCCCTTGGCAGTTCCCTTAACTCCGTCTACCATGCAGCTTATTCTTTTTTAACGCATTAAGACTTAACTATGACTTCGCCAATTACTTCCTTTCACCCCCCTGTTCGCACCCTAATGGGCCCTGGCCCTTCAGATGTACACCCTCGCATATTAGCGGCGATGAGCCGGCCTACCATCGGACATTTGGACCCAGAGTTCGTTCGCATGATGGACGAAATCAAAATCTTGCTACAGTACGCATTTCGCACTGAAAATCGCTTAACTATCCCTATCTCTGCACCCGGTTCTGCGGGCATGGAAAGCTGTTTTGTAAATCTAGTGCACTCTGGCGACAAGGTCATCGTTTGCCAGAACGGTGTGTTTGGCGGACGCATGAAGGAAAACGTCGAGCGTGTAGGTGGCACGGCGATCATGGTTGAAGACGAGTGGGGCGTGGCAGTAGACCCCGCCAAGGTAGAGGCCGCATTCAAAGCCAACCCAGATGCAAAAGTACTCGCTTTTGTACATGCAGAGACCTCAACCGGCGCAATCTCTGACGCCAAGCTACTCTGTGACATCGCTAAAAAGCACGATGCATTAACGATTGTAGATGCAGTAACCTCTCTAGGTGGCAGCCCCCTAGAAGTAGACGCATGGGGGATAGATGCCGTTTATTCGGGCACACAAAAATGTCTATCCTGCACACCGGGTATCTCGCCCGTGAGCTTCTCCGAAGCTGCCATCAAGTGCATAGAAGAGCGCAGCGGAAAATCACAGAGCTGGTTCTTGGACATGGATCTCGTCATGGGTTACTGGGGCAAAGACGGCCAGACCGGCGGCAAGCGCGCCTACCACCACACAGCCCCCGTCAACTCACTATACGCTCTGCACGAATCCCTAGTACTGCTACAGGAAGAAGGCATAGAGAACGCTTGGCAACGTCACGCGACTAACCATGCAGCACTAGCCGCGGGCTTACAGGCCATGGGTATCAAATTCGTGGTTAACGAGGCGGATCGCCTGCCGCAGCTAAACACCGTATTTGTGCCAACAGGTGTGGACGAAGCGGAAGTACGTGCTCGCTTGCTTAACCAGTACAGCCTAGAAATTGGCGCAGGCCTAGGTGCACTAGCCGGTAAGGTATGGCGCATTGGTTTGATGGGTTACGCCAGCCGTCGTGAGAACGTGCTGAAGTGCTTATCCGCCTTAGAAAGCATCTTGCACGACATGGGTGCGGATATCGTCAGCAATGCAGCTATTAAGGCGGCTAACGAGGTTTACGCAGCAGAGTAATACCCTATGCGGATGGGGTGTACAGTCCATCCGCATTATATCTAGCCCACCCTAATCAATGCTGGCCTCAAATCATCTCACCCACATCACATGGGCAGCCATTTAGTAAATGAGGGGGGGGGGCTTGTGTGCTTCTATCCGCCCTAGTCGAGGGGGATCTCAAAGCGCCCAAGACGTTCCATAATGGATGGAACAAAACGTTTCCCATAATAGCTAAACCACGCTTCAGGAGACACAGGCACCACGGACTTCTTATGCAACACAGACTTAACTACCGCTTGGGCAACCTTTTCGGGCGGGTAATTTCTGCGCTGATACATTTTCTGGGCCTTGGCGCGCAAGCCCGCATCGGCCACTTCCCCCTCCATAATGGTGTTTTGCACAATAGGAGTATTGATCACTCCAGGGCAGATCGCCGCCACATGTATTTTATGCTCGGCCATCTCGCTGCGTAGAGACTCGGAAAAACCCAGAACAGCAAATTTAGACGCGGCATAAATCGACATTTCCCTAGGCGCCAAGAACGCTGCCATTGAAGCTAGGTTAACCACGCTGCCGCCCTTACCTGCAGCGACCATTGCAGGTAAGAAATAATGACAACCGTGCACAACACCTTTTACATTGACGTCTAAAACCTTGTCCCAGGTATCCAAGCTAGTTTCTAAAAAGTGCCCTGCCGAACCAATGCCTGCATTGTTGACAAGTACATCCAGCGCACCGTGCTGACTGTTAACCTTGTCAGCCAAAGCTTGCATATCATCGCGACTGGCTACATTGGCTACATGAGCCTCCCACTGCGCGCCAGCCGCTGTAATCAACCTACCCGTTTCCTGCATACCTGTTTCATTCACATCCGATAAAATCAGATAGGCGCCACCTGCAGCAAAGGCCAGTGCCGTAGCGCGACCTATACCGCTGCCAGCGCCTGTGACCAATACAACTTGACTGTTTAATTTTTTACTCATCACGCAACTCGCTTATCTTTTTCTTGTTCTATACCCTGAATAAACTGACTTACCCAGCGGTTAAATTTTTTCGAGTGGGAGTGGTGCGCCCAATGCTTGGCATCAACTTCGTGCTTGCTCAAGCGCTGCACATACTCTCCGTAATAGCAGTACAACTTATCCGATATAAAATTATCTCCAGTGGGAATAATCAGTTGCACAGGCACCTTAATGGCATTTTTTTGCGGGACTTCCGGCGGGCTTAAGGGGTTTTGTCGATACAGACCTAGAGAATTCAAAGTAAAGCCCTCTAGCTGCTCTTGGCTAATATCCAGATAGGGGTCCGTTTTATTCACCCCGTTATCTTGCAGAGCATACTTCCATGCGGATAGGCCAAAGCGCTTTACCAATAGCTCGGGTAAGACCGGCACATTAAAAAACGCCACATACCAAGAGGACATCAACTGCTTAGCCAAGTCTCTGAACTGAACTATATCCCTAGACAGAACACAGCGCCTTGCCCAGCTAAGCATCAAACCTAGGTGTGGCCCCGACATACTGGTATACGAAATCACCCGCTGGGCAAAATACTCTTCAGTGATAAAGGACCAGCCAATCACCGAACCCCAGTCGTGGCCAACTAAGTGTACACGCCCCTGCTTGCCCACCACCGCATCAATTACCGCCTCTATATCCGCCATCAGTGTATCTATGCGGTAGGCGTGGGGCTGTGTAGAACAGCTAGAACGCCCCGCGCCACGCATATCAAAACACACCACCTGATGACCTTGCTGCAGCGCTTCAACTTGCTTGTCCCAGGTGCGGTGGCAATCGGGGTAGCCATGCAGCAACAACACCGTAGGCAGGTCCTTATTACCGTGAACCTGCGTATACAATTCTACATCTTGGCTTTTCACCCACAGCTCTTGCATGTACTTCTCCACCCCCATTAAATCAATAGACTTATACTGCGCCTTGCTTGCCTCTAGGTCTTTGTTGTCTGCCGCCATTCTTGTGAATTCATGCCCCTATTTCGACAAGCCTACTTCCAAGGCAGTGAGTGACCCTATGCGCACTTGCTTTAGGGACTTGGGCATTTTTGCTACACCATTTTCCACAGGCTTGCGGCCCGCCATCACCTCGGCATAGCGCTGGGGCAGCAGAGGCTTTTGCTCGGGGGCAGCATAGCCAATAGGAAACAACGGCTCGTTGCTTGCGGGGTCATATTTATCACTCGCTCCCAAGGTGTGTAACATTTCATGGGCGATGACTATATTGTTTTGCTGGTGTTGCTTCTCGTGTGCGAATGCATGCACCGCTCCCACCATGCCCTTTTGTAACCCTAAAGAATGCGGCACTGCTTTTACATTGTCGGGATGATAGTAGCTGACAAACATTTGAATATCGGGCTTGCCGCCAGAATAGCCATCTTGCTGCCAAGCAAACCAGCGAAACTTTAAGCTCCACAGGGCAACATCTAAAGTACTCGTATCGCGACCCCGTGGAGGGGCGGGAGGAGCCTCGACCAAGTCATCCGCCACATCAATGTGAAAGTAGCGGTCTGTTGGTAGGCCATAGCGCAGAGACTCAGCCTTAAAAAACTCACGTATCCCCCTAAAGCTATCGCTATCTAAGCCATCTACATATTGCTGTGTGCGGCTATCACCATCCGCATTCAAGGGATAAATGACCACTAACAAAGGCCGCGTCCAGTCCATGCCCCGCGCTTTCCTTAAGTACTCATTTATCGCCACTGCCCCCAACACGAGTAACAAAAGTAATATACGCACCGATTTCCATGTATTCATTTTTATGCCTCATACGATGGGCGAGCCTGCATAGCCCGATACCAGTGCTGTAGATTCGGTAACTCATCAGTAACCCGAGAACCAACTACCCTAGCAAAATCAACCGTACACAGTGCCGTTATGTCAGCAATGCTATATTCACTCCCAGCAATAAACTCATTTTCAGCTAAGTGTTGATCTAAAAACTGAAACTGCTCTGCAACATAAGTTTTATTTGTTTCTCCCCAGCCTTGGTGTACCGCCTCACGGTCAGAAAAATAGCCTGTGGTATGCCTAAAGGCCGCAGCAACAGGGAAATAAAAGTCAATCTCCATACGACGATTCCACATTTCAATATTCGCTTGCTCTAGGGCAGAAACACCCATCAACGGCAGATCCGCATTCAGCGCTTCAAAATAGCGGCAGATAGCCACCGTCTCAGACAGGCAAGTTCCATTATCCAGCTCTAATACAGGAACCTTAGCCGAAGAGTTTTTAGCGCGAAATTCCTTGCTTAAATTATCACCTTTTTGAATATCCAACTGCACGTACTCAATATCCTCTATGCCCTTTTCAGCGAGGAATATGCGCACACGGCGTGGGTTTGGAGCCATTCTGGTTTCATATATTTTCATGGAAAACTGCTACAGTTTTAATATCGGCAATCACCATAGCACAAGGCAAGAGCATGATTGAAATCACCAGCGGCGACATCATCCAGCTCGACATTGACGCTATCGTCAACGCGGCCTTCGCAAAAAAGCATTACACCCACTATGAAAAAACACTTTATTGTTTGACCCGTACATTAAACAACGCCCCAAACACTAAGCCACCCGCCCAGTGGCTTTATCTTTACTGGAAACCACGACCTAGCCAAAGATAGTGTGAGCGCCTCCCCAGGCGGTCACTGGGTAGATGGTAGAGCCATCAATGGCTATACTGACGAAATCTTGGATGCCAACCAACCACTATTTGAGATAGGCTGCTACCTATGTCGTTTGATATATATCTGATCCGCCACCCACAGCCCGACATCGATGCGGGTATTTGCTATGGCGCCAGCGACCTAGCCCCTGTGCAACAGCACTTAGAACAAGTGGCGCTATTCCTGCAGAAAAATCTAGATTTATCTGAGCTAAAAATTTACTCCAGCCCCTTGCTGCGCTGCACTCAATTAGTGAAACATCTAGGGCTTACTCACAATATTATTCAGGACTTCTCCGAGATGGGCTTTGGCCGCTGGGAAGGAACAGCTTGGGATAAAATACCGAGCGAAGAAATTAACGCCTGGCGTGACGACTTTCACAACTACGCTGCCCACGGTGGAGAATCAGTCAGCGGCTTTCACCGGCGTGTTACACAGAGCCTAGAGCAGTACGTGCTACCCGCAGCCAAAGACTGCGCCATCTTCTGCCATGCAGGAGTGATACGCAGCTTACTGGCCCACTGCGGGGCCGTAGAAATCGATCAAGGGCAGCGCATCGAGTTGGCCTACGGAGGCATCACCCAGCTGATTTACGATGGCACTCTACAAGTGAAAAACATTAACTTAGCCATGGAAGCATAAGCGTGCTGTATATTTTAGATTTACTCGGCGTAATCGTCTTCGCCATCTCCGGCGCCATTGTCGCCCGCGACAAGCAATTCGACCTATTTGGCGGCATTGTACTGGCCATAGTCACCGCCATAGGTGGTGGCACCTTTCGCGACATAGCCCTGGGGCGAACCCCCGTTTTCTGGCTTAACGACCTCAACTATTTCGCCCTAGCCAGTATCACCGCCGTAATTTTTTTATGGGTGTTTCGTATCCATCGCTTTAACGACACCTGGCGCAATGTATTACTGATCGCCGATGCTATTGGCCTAGCCGTATTTACCGTCATCGGCGTCGACATCGCTCTGAATGCCGGCATCCACCCCGCGATGGCCGTCGCCATGGGCACCATCACTGGCTGCTTTGGCGGTGTGATCCGCGATGTATTAGCCAACCGCGAACCATTGATTTTTCAAAAAGAGATTTACGCCACCGCCTCCTTGGCAGGGGGTATTTGTTATCTAGCACTCAACCACCATACCGAGCACAGTGCGCTGAATGCAGGCCTGTGTATGCTAGTGACATTTTTGTTGCGCGTAGTTGCCGTATACCGTGGCTGGCAACTGCCTACCTACCAACAAAAATAGCGATCACTAAACCATTAAAGTGCGCTACCTAAGCAGTACCTAAAAAGCCAAATCTGGTACACAACCCCTTCATTCTAAAAAGCTATCATTTCAATAAAAACATTAGATTTAACAAATCGACAAACAAAGGCCATGATGTTCACACCAAAACCGGAGATATATATGAACATACAAAGCAAACAAGGCCAAAACATTCCCTACACAGAATTTCGCATCATTGAAAATGGTGAGTGGAAAACGGTCAATACCAACGATATTTTCAACAATCGCACAGTTGTCGTATTTGCACTACCAGGGGCCTTTACCCCCACCTGCTCATCAACCCACTTACCGCGCTATAACCAGCTAGCGGAAACATTTTATAAAAACGGCGTCGACGAGATCATTTGTATATCGGTCAACGACACCTTTGTAATGAACGCTTGGAAGCAAGAGCAAGACGCCAGCCACATCAGCTTCATCCCCGATGGTAATGGAGAGTTTAGTGAAGGCATGGGTATGTTAGTAGAGAAAGACGAAATCGGCTTTGGCAAGCGCAGTTGGCGCTACTCCATGTTGGTCAAGAACGGCGTAGTAGAAAAGCAGTTCATCGAGCCCGATCAGCCCGGTGACCCCTTTGAAGTATCGGATGCGGATACCCTATTAGAGGCCATTAACCCCCAGGCGATAAAGCCAAGTTTTGTCAGCTTGTTCACCCGCGACGGCTGCCCTTTCTGCGACAAAGCCAAAGACGCCCTACGTAAAAACGGCATTCAATTCGAAGTGATCAACGCCAGCTCCGCAATCAGCTCGCGCAGCTTGCAAGCCGTAACAGGTCGAGGAACCTACCCTCAAGCCTACATAGATGGGCAGCACATTGGTGGCTCGGAAGAATTATTGGCTTATTTGTCGAGTAATAGCATTAATAATGCGGCTTAAATAGTACACTGCGGATAGGCTGAAATAGCTTATCCGCAGAGCTTTAGTATTAACATCATAGACACTCAGTACTAATTATTAATACGTCTTATTCTGTGTTTCCCTACTCTAGGCTCAAGCCCTATAATTCCCGGCGCTTATTAACGAGGAATATGGAATGAACCTAAAAAACCTAGCCATTACAGCACTTCTTATAGTACCTTTTTCTGGCCAAGCTGATTTTTTACTCTATGGCGACCTATCTAACGGTGGCGACACTCTGGCCGAAGCTAGTGGCGGCAGCGGCGGCAGCGCCAAGGTCAAAGCAGGCGGGCTGTTACAGTTAAGTGCAGGCTATCGCCACAACATCAGCGATGACCTAAGCTTGGACGGTTTGATAGGTTTTAAATTTGACAAGGTTTCTACTGAAAACGACGGATCTGCTGACTTTACGCGCTTCCCTCTAGAAATAGGACTCCGCAAAGCTTTTTCCGAGCACAATATTGGCGCGGGCCTCAGCCACCATTTATCGGCAAAATACAGTGGCCCCCGCACTAGCGACATCAGCTTCAAAGACTCCACGGGCTACTATGCTTACTACGGCTACGAGATGAACACTAACGTGATTATCGGCCTTAAGTACACAGCGATTGAATACCAATCGAAGAGCCTAGTGACCAACATCAATAATCAAGTAACTAACAGCGTAGACGGCAATAACATCGCCATCTTTGGATCTATTACATTCTAGATCAATGGGGGTAGGCCGAAAGTACCTTAATTTAGCCTATCCGCATTCCCCTTATTAGCTGCTCAGGCGCCCCCAAGCTTGCTATAATCTCGGTAATTTAATGAATACTTTGGATTACCATGCCTGTTTATCGCTCAAAAACCTCCACTTCTGGCCGCAATATGGCGGGCGCTCGCGCATTGTGGCGGGCCACAGGCATGAAAGACGATGACTTCCACAAGCCCATCATCGCCGTCGCCAACTCATTTACCCAGTTTGTACCCGGCCACGTGCACCTGAAAGATATGGGTCAGCTGGTCGCACGGGAAATTGAGAAAGCCGGAGGCGTTGCCAAGGAATTCAATACTATCGCCGTAGATGACGGCATCGCCATGGGTCACGACGGTATGCTGTACTCCTTACCCTCTCGTGACATCATTGCGGATAGCGTGGAATACATGGTCAATGCCCACTGTGCAGACGCCCTCGTGTGTATCTCTAACTGTGACAAGATCACCCCCGGAATGTTAATGGCGGCAATGCGCTTAAACATCCCTGTTATCTTTGTCTCTGGCGGCCCTATGGAAGCGGGTAAGACCAAGCTGGCGGGTGAAGTGATTAAGCTAGACCTAGTCGATGCCATGGTCGTCGCGGTAGACGACAATGCCAGCGAAGAAAAAGTAAAAGAGTACGAGCGCTCCGCCTGCCCTACCTGTGGCTCTTGCTCGGGTATGTTCACGGCTAATTCCATGAACTGCTTAACCGAAGCCCTAGGCCTATCCCTACCCGGCAACGGCACAACGCTGGCCACACACGCCGACCGCGAAGAGCTATTCCTAGAAGCCGGCCGCCGCATCGTTGATTTGGCCAAACAGCACTACGAGCAAGATGATTACTCGGTATTGCCGCGCACTATCGGCTCTTATGCAGCCTTTGAAAACTGCATGGCACTGGACATCTGCATGGGCGGATCAACCAATACTATCTTGCACTTGCTGGCAATTGCCCAAGAGGCCGAATTGGACTTCACCATGAAGGACATGGATAGGCTGTCCCACAAAATCCCCCAGCTGTGCAAGGTGGCACCGAACACCCCCGAGTATCACATCGAAGACGTGCACCGCGCAGGCGGTATCATGGCGATCCTAGGCGAGCTGGACCGTGCTGGTGTGATCAATACCGAGTGCACTACGGTGCATGCGCCGACGATGAAGGACGCCTTAGATAAGTGGGACATCATGCGCAACCCTAACGAGGAAATTCAAACCTTCTTCCGCGCGGGCCCTGCGGGCATCCCCACGCAAACCGCTTTCAGTCAGGCCACACGCTGGAAGACCTTGGACACCGACCGTGAAAACGGCTGCATTCGCTCCATCGACCACGCCTTCTCACTAGAAGGCGGCTTGGCGATCTTGCACGGCAACATCGCAGAAGATGGCTGTGTGGTTAAAACCGCCGGTGTTGACGAGTCTATCTTGGTCTTTGAAGGCTCCGCCTACATCACCGAATCACAAGACGAAGCCGTAGCTGACATCTTGGCCGACAAAGTGAAAGCCGGAGATATTGTCATTGTGCGCTACGAAGGCCCCAAGGGCGGGCCGGGCATGCAGGAAATGCTCTACCCCACCTCCTACATCAAGTCGAAGGGTTTAGGTAAGGCCTGCGCCCTATTAACAGATGGTCGCTTCTCAGGGGGTACGTCTGGCCTATCAATTGGCCACGTCTCCCCCGAAGCAGCCGCCGGCGGCGCGATTGGCTTAGTTGAGCAAGGCGATAAGATTCGCATCGACATTCCGAACCGCACCATTGATGTTGTGCTCAGCGACGAAACACTCGCCACGCGTCGTGCAGCGATGGATGCAAAAGGCAAGGCGGGGTGGAAGCCCGTTGAAGCGCGGCCACGCAAAGTATCGGCTGCATTGAAAGCCTATGCCTTGTTGGCGACCTCTGCGGATAAGGGAGCGGTGCGTGATTTGTCTATGCTTGACTAACAAGTCACAAGGCGTAACGTTAAAAAGGCTGGCTTATGTCAGCCTTTTTTTATTGACCAATACACTTTGAATATGAAACTAACCTCACAGTTCCAGCAATTAATATCCACCCCCTCCGTCAGCTCGGTGAACCCCGACTTCGACATGGGCAACCGTGCAGTTATCGACCTGCTCGCCAACTGGTGTGAAGAGGCTGGCTTCAAGGTCGAAATACAGCCCATCCCAGGCCATCCGCATAAAGCGAATATGATTGCCGTAAAGGGTAGCGGCGAAGGCGGCCTCGTATTGTCTGGCCACACCGACACAGTGCCCTGTAATGAGTCCTTATGGACGAGCAACCCATTCCAGGCCACAGAGCGTGACAACAAGCTCTACGGCCTAGGTAGCACGGACATGAAGTCCTTCCTCGCAATTGCCATAGAGGCCACCAAAGACATCGATGCGGATAGCCTGCTGGAGCCCATTTACATCATCGCCACTGCTGATGAAGAAAGCTCCATGTCTGGCGCCAAGGCCTTGGTCGAAGCAGCGAAAGTTAAGGCGCGCTATGCGGTGATTGGTGAACCCACCTCTCTACAGCCTATCCGCATGCACAAGGGCGTGATGATGGAAGGCATCAAGGTCACCGGGCAAAGCGGTCACTCCAGCGACCCTAGCCTTGGCAACAATGCGATGGAGGGCATGCACCAGATCATGTCCGAACTGCTCAGCTTTCGTGCAGAGTTACAGGAGAAGTATCGCGATCCACTCTTCGCTGTTCCCGTACCGACTTTAAACTTCGGCCACATCTGCGGTGGCGACAACCCCAACCGTATTTGCGGGCACTGTGAGATGTCGATAGATCTACGCCCCCTTCCAGGTATGGACATCAAAGAACTACGTCCCTTACTACACCAGCGTTTAACGCAAAGATTAGAAGGTAGTGGATTAGATATAGGCTTTGAAACCTTATTTGACGGCGCCCCACCCTTTGCTACCCCCGCCCACTCCGAACTTGTTAAAGCGGCGGAGAAGCTCAGCGGCAACGAGGCTCAAGCTGTAGCCTTTGGCACGGAAGCGCCTTATTTCCAACAACTAGGTATGGACGTGATTGTTATGGGCCCAGGTAGTATAGACGTCGCTCATCAGCCCGATGAGTATCTGCCTTTGGATCAAGTTCAACCCTGTATTGATCACCTGCAGGCCTTGGTTAAGCAGTTTTGCTACTAACAATCTAAAAGCCCTGCACCAGCAACTCACACAGTGAAAGATGGTTAGAAAATCATATTACTGAGCATACCCGCCCTACGCCCTCTAGCTCAGGTGAATTTTCCAAGCAATTCAGGCACCATAGTATGAGTACCCAAATATGGTTATTTCAAAATTATAGCAAGTTGTTAGAGTACAGACACATAAGAAGATATGCCCGATATGCCACGAATTCTATTTAGCATTACCCTTTTACTCCTGTGCCTACCCTGTTCCGCAGAGCGTGTCCGCATGGGTTTTAGTAGCAACAAACCTCCCTATATCATGCAGAATGGCGGCGGTCTGGAAATTGATATTGCGACAGCGGCCATGTCGCATTCAGGGCACCAAGTAGAGCCTTTATACTTCGATCAGAGCAACCTCCCCCAAGCACTTAACCAAGACCGTATTGACGCTATGGGCAATGTGCATGAGAGCGTCAATGATAATAAACACTACTACTCTAGGCCTTATATCTACTATGAAAACTATGCCATTAGCCATGCCTCCCCCCCACTCAATATCTCTGCTATCACAGACCTCAGCTCCCAACGCATTGTTGCCTGGCAAGGCGCCAGTGGTCACTTAGGCCCGCAGTTTTACAAGCAATTCAACCCGAACACTCATGTATTTGGAGGCAACTACATCGAGCATCGTGACCAAATTGCGCAAAACAGGATGTTTTGGCAAGGAAAAATGGATGTCATTATTATCGACAAATTGATGTTCGAATGGCATCGACAGCTGCTGCACAAACACCTGCGCACTGATACCAAAGTCCTCTATCACGATATATTCCAACGCCCCACACGCTTCAAGTTCGCCTTCGTTAGCGCACAGTTACGCAACGACTTTAATGAAGGTTTAGCCCACATTAAGGCCAGCGGTGACTACCAGCGTTTATATCAAAAATACCAGCCGAGAATCACTTCCAGCGATACACCCTAAACCCGCACTTATAGTCAGACGAAACTTGGCGTAAACTCTAGTTATGTCTAAGTCTGATCTGCAAAACTCAATCCAGTGGTTCCGCGATGCCGCACCCTATATTCACGCCCACCGCGGTAAGACCGTGGTACTGGCTTTTGCCGGTGAAGCCCTACTGGAATCTAGCTTTCCTAGTTTGGTAGAAGACATTGCCCTGCTCTCTAGCCTCGGTTTGAAGCTGGTCTTGGTACACGGCGTACGGCCGCAAGCAGAACAAGCTTTACAATCGGCAGGTCAGCAAACAGAAATCCACAAGGGCCTGCGCATTACTGACCAGGCGACCCTATCTATTGCCAAGCAAGTGGTTGGCAGTGTGCGTGTAGACATCGAGGCCCTATTCTCTACCAACAGCCAGAATACCGCTATGGCCAACAGTGCCCTACATATTGCCTCGGGTAACTATGTTACCGCCCAGCCAGTGGGTGTTGTTGACGGCATCGACCACCTGCACACCGGCAAAGTTCGGAAAATTAATGCCGCGGCTATTCAGCAACAGCTAGACAATAACAATTTGGTATTACTTTCACCGCTAGGCTATTCACCTACAGGTGAAGTCTTTAATTTGCGCGCAGAAGATATTGCCGTATCCACCGCCGCCGCACTACATGCGGATAAGCTGATATTCCTAATGGAATCAGAGTCGCTGCAACACCGTGACGGCCAGCGCGTTGATCAGATGAATGCCAAGCAAGCTCACCTACTGACAACCAACAGCCACCTAGGCGAAGAACTGATCACCCATTTGCGCTCAGCTATTACCGCCTGCGAACAAGGTGTAGCGCGCACCCATTTGATCAGCCGCCAACATGAAGGCGCCCTGCTGCAAGAGCTGTATACCCGCGACGGCGAAGGCTGCTTAATCACCAACGACATCTATGAAGATACCCGGCCTGCACAGATAGACGATGTCTGTGGAATCTTAGACCTGCTCAAGCCCCTAGAAGATGCAGGGGTTTTGGTCTATCGCTCTAGGGAGCAGTTAGAGCTAGAAATAGACCACTTCACCGTGGTGGAGCGCGACGGCAAAGTGATCGCCTGCGCGGCCCTTTACCCCTATGTAGAAGAGAGCTGTGCCGAGCTAGCCTGTATTGTTGTGGCCCCCGAATACGGTGAGTCCGGCCGCGGCAATGCCTTGCTGCACGCCACTGAAGCTCAGGCTCAACAGTTAAACATCAAGACGTTATTTGTGCTCACCACTCAAACTGCACACTGGTTTGTTGAACGTGGTTTTGCCGAGGCCAGCCTAGATGATTTGCCGCAGCAAAAGCGTGAGCTTTACAACCTACAGCGAAACTCCAAAGTATTTTGTAAAACGCTTTAAATTTGCACAC
>Ga0105356_10000065_pt1 | contig 79324 bp, 63 predicted proteins | sample GOMGulsemesocosm_3_FD_83502 | JGI IMG/M metagenome (GOLD analysis project Ga0105356, IMG submission 83502) | Methane-oxidizing microbial communities from mesocosms in the Gulf of Mexico - GOM9D Gulf of Mexico | ecosystem: Environmental > Aquatic > Marine > Cold seeps | place: Gulf of Mexico...
CCTTTGATTGTTTCGCTTAGGTTAAATGAATCAACGATTTCGCCGTTACCTAGAACAGCTGCTGCGGTAAAGTCCGGTGCAGGACGACCTACTAATACGCTCATAATAATCTCCGTTTTGAGTGTTGGCCCAATAATTTGGGCGAATAATAATTTGTGCTAAACGCTGTCGATTACTCGCCAGTCGCGTATTTTTCTGCTGTTTCTTTTAGCAGTGGAGCAAGTTCACCTTGCTGGTACATTTCTAGAATAATGTCACAACCGCCAACTAATTCGCCATCTACCCACAATTGTGGGAATGTTGGCCACTCTGCATACTTAGGAAGTTCAGAACGAATGTCTGGGTTTTGTAGAATATCAACAAACGCGAATTTTTCACCACAGCTCATGATAGCTTGAGACGCTTGAGCTGAGAAGCCACAATTCGGCAATTTAGGTGAGCCTTTCATGTACAAAATGATTGGGTTTGTAGAAATTTGCTCTTTGATTTGGTCGATAGTATCCATTGTTGATCCTTTGTTTGTCGTGTGAGGTTAATAAGCCCCCATTAATAAGAGGATTATACCTGTTCCTGCAACGACACTAAACCCCAATATTGGTGAGGGTTTACGCTTTGTAAAATATGTGGGCCAAGCGTACATTCATTTTTGACCCAAATCAATTTGTTGATGTATTATATCCCTGAATAATAATTATTATGAGCCTAAAATAGGCAGTTTATCTAGGAGATAACGACAATGGCGTTTGAATTACCAGCACTACCATATGCAATCGATGCATTAGCACCACACATTTCACAAGAAACTCTTGAGTTTCACCACGGCAAGCACCATGCAACTTACGTCGCTAAATTAAACGGCCTAGTTGAAGGTACTGACCTGGCAACAAAATCACTCGAAGAGATCGTTAAGACTTCTGACGGTGGCGTGTTCAACAATGCTGCACAAATCTGGAACCACACGTTTTACTGGAACAGCCTAAGCCCTAATGGCGGCGGTGCTCCAACTGGCGCGCTTAGCGATGCAATCAATGCTACATTTGGTTCATTTGAAGCCTTCGTTGCAGCGTTTAATGACAAAGCTGTAAACAACTTCGGCGCAAGCTGGACTTGGTTAGTAAAGAAAGCTGATGGCACATTAGACATTGTAAACACGAGCAATGCTGCAACGCCATTAACGGATGCTAGCCTTACTCCGCTAATGACAGTTGATTTGTGGGAACACGCTTACTACATCGATTACCGCAACGTACGCCCTAACTACCTAAATGGTTTTTGGGCACTAATTAACTGGGAATTTGCGACTGCAAACTTCCAAGCGTAATTAGTTATTCATTACGATGAAAGCCATAACCACTGTGTTGTGGCTTTTTTTATCCGATTCTAACTACCCCCATAGACGATTTTGTTCCAAGCTATCGCAATCGGTTTCATGATAACAATTAATCCCGCACAAAAACCTACGTCCTCTTCACTGAAGTCCTATTAAGTTTATTACGGTGGGAATTTTTAAGCCCTTTGCCCTGTCTATATTATTAACTAAGCTAAAAATATTACAAATATAACTAACATACTGTGGTGTTTATAGTCTAACGTTAAATATGATAGGGAATTATTATGGCTTAGGTTAAAGCTGTTATACCAAATCCTATAATTACGTGGTCTTGTTATATGTAGATATATATTGACAAGTACAAGGCGCTCGATTGATTTCAATAGCAATGCTGATATTAGAGCTATTAGAACTGAGAGCAACGAGTCATCGTTAATTTTAGCCAGCGCAACTAACCCACTAATTGTCGAACTTGGTACCAAATAAGCCATCGCAAACTCGAGAGGAATGCTATGTCTATATTTAATCATTATCAAAACCGGTATGAATCGAATCAAGAGGAGGAATACACCCTCCAAGAGTTCTTACAGCGCTGTAAGAGTGATAGTAGTTGTTATGCCAGCGCATCGGAACGGCTGTTACTAGCCATTGGCGAGCCTGACACTGTCGATACGGCAACAGATCCTCGGCTAAGCCGAATATTTTCAAACCGCGTCGTTAATCGCTACCCCACCTTCAAAGAATTTTATGGTATGGAAGATGCGATAGAGCAAATAGTGGCGTATTTAAAACATTCAGCGCAAGGTCTCGAAGAGAAGAAACAAGTTATCTATTTACTAGGGCCGGTCGGTGGTGGCAAATCCTCTATCGCTGAAAAGCTCAAAAGCTTGATGCAGCAAGTCCCAATCTACCGCCTCAAAGGATCACCAGTAAACGACCACCCACTATCATTATTTGATGTTGAAGAAGATGGCGAAATCATTAAAAATGAATATAACATTCCAAATCGCTACCTCAATACCATCATGTCCCCATGGGCAGTTAAACGGCTACACGAATATGGCGGCGACATCAGCAAATTTAAAGTCGTCAAATCCTACCCATCCATTCTTGACCAGATAGCCATTGCCAAAACAGAACCGGGGGATGAAAATAACCAAGACATCTCTGCGTTGGTTGGCAAAGTCGATATTCGTAAGTTAGAGCATTATGCACAAGATGATGCCGATGCCTATGCTTATTCCGGCGCATTGTGCCGCGCTAATCAGGGGATCATGGAGTTTGTCGAGATGTTTAAGGCGCCAATCAAGGTGTTGCATCCGCTGTTAACCGCCACCCAAGAAGGTAATTACAATGGTACAGAAGGGATTTCAGCCATCCCGTTTAGCGGTATTATCCTGGCCCATTCCAACGAAAGTGAATGGCTAACCTTTAAGTCGAATAAGAACAACGAGGCATTTTTAGATCGTGTCTACATTGTGCAGGTACCGTATTGCTTACGAGTGACCGAAGAAATGAAAATTTACGACAAACTGTTGCAACACTCAGAACTAGTGAGCGCTCAATGTGCTCCAGATACACTTAAGATACTCGCACAATTTAGTATTTTATCGCGCCTTATCGCCCCCGAAAACTCCAATATCAACTCGAAGATGAGGGTCTATGATGGTGAAACATTAAAAGATACCGATCCGAGTGCAAAATCGATTCAAGAATACCGCGATGCGGCGGGTGTCACCGAGGGGATGAGCGGTTTATCAACACGCTTTGCGTTTAAGATATTATCTCGGGTATTCAATTTCGACCAAAATGAAATAGCCGCTAATCCGGTGCATTTATTCTATGTGCTCGAGCAACAAATTGAACGTGAACAATTTAGCGATGAGCTAAGTGAACGTTACCTTGAACACCTCAAAGGGTATCTGATCCCGCAATATGTCGAGTTTATTGGCAAGGAAATACAAACGGCTTATCTCGAATCGTACTCGGAGTATGGCCAAAACATTTTCGATAGATATGTGGTGTATGCCGACTTTTGGATCCAAGACCAAGAATATCGCGATCCAGAAACCGGACAGTTATTTGACCGCAGTGCACTGAACGATGAACTGGAGAAAATAGAGAAACCTGCTGGGATCAGTAACCCGAAAGATTTTCGCAATGAGATAGTCAATTTTGTATTGCGCGCTAAAGCCAACAATGCTGGCCACAATCCAAACTGGACCAGCTATGAGAAACTCCGCACTGTGATTGAAAAGAAAATGTTTTCCAATACCGAAGACTTACTGCCTGTCATTTCATTCAATAATAAAACCTCGACCGATGATCAACGCAAACACGCTGACTTTGTTGAGCGGATGACCGACAAAGGCTATACCCAAAAACAAGTGAGACTACTCACCGAGTGGTATTTACGTGTACGCAAAGCGTCATAACATCGAGGAGGCGTCATGGCACACTTTATCGATCGCCGGCTCAATGGTAAGAATAAGAGTTCGGTCAACAGGCAACGCTTCATTCGCCGTAATAAAGCACAAATAAAACAATCAGTCAGTGATGCAGTGACCGACCGTAGCGTTACAGATGTAGAAACCGGTGAGCGAGTGATCATCCCAAAACGAGATCTTAGCGAGCCCTTCTTTCATCAGGGCGAAGGTGGCATCAGAGAGCGCGTTCATCCGGGCAATGACCAATTTCAACAGGGTGATAAAGTCGACCGACCACCAGCCGGTGGTGGTGCCGGCGACAACGCGGGAGATGGTGAGGCTAGCGATAGTGGTGACGGCGCTGACGAATTTTCATTTGAAATATCACGTGACGAATACCTAGATTTATTGTTTGAAGATCTTGAGTTACCGAATCTCGAACAAAAAGAAACGTCAAAGATTGAAGACTACAACGTCGTGCGTGCTGGTTATTCAAGCGTCGGCTTACCCAACAATATCAACATTATTCGCAGCTTAAGAAAATCACAGGCTAGGCGTATCGCACTCACCGGTAGTAAACGACGAGAACTACGAGTACTAGAGCAGCGCGTGAGCGACTTAATGAATCATCATGCCCCTAATCCCGCTGAGCTTAACCAGCTCAACAATGACATTGATATCCTGAAAAAAAAGATTGCCAAGGTGCCATTCATTGACGACTTTGATTTACAGTTTAATAACTACATTCACCAGCCAAACCCGTCGTCTCAGGCCGTGATGTTTTGCCTAATGGATGTATCAGGGTCGATGGATCAAGCGACTAAAGACATCGCCAAACGTTTCTATATCTTACTCTACCTCTTTTTGTCCCGTAATTATAATAAGATAGAAGTAGTCTATATTCGCCATCATACCCAAGCCAAAGAAGTCGATGAACATGAGTTTTTCTACTCTCAGGAAACTGGCGGCACGATTGTATCGAGCGCATTAAAATTGATGCATGACATTCAGCAAAAAAGATATCCTGCTGGCCAATGGAATGTCTACGCTGCGCAGGCATCTGACGGTGATAACTGGACCGACGATACCCCGTTATGCCATCAATTGTTAGAGCACTCAATATTACCGAATATGCGATATTTCAGTTATATCGAGATTACGACTCGCGCCCATCAATCACTTTGGGATGCCTATGACAAATTAACAGCGACCCAACCGACATTCGCCATTAAACATATTAAAGAAATCGCCGACATCTACCCCGTATTTAGAGAACTTTTTACAAAGCAATCAACGCGATAAGGATGAAGAATTATTATGAATAAGGCTAATCGATTAGATGACTGCTCTGATTGGACATTTGACAAGTTGGAGAGTTATCACGCGCAAATAAAGAACATTGCCCAGCGCTATAAGCTAGATACTTATCCAAATCAAATCGAGATTATTACCTCAGAACAAATGATGGACGCCTACTCAAGTGTCGGTATGCCCATTGGTTATAGCCATTGGAGTTACGGTAAAAAATTTATTCAAACCCAACAAGGTTATCATCGTGGCCAGATGGGGCTGGCCTATGAAATTGTGATTAACTCCAATCCATGTATTGCCTATCTAATGGAAGAAAACTCCATGACAATGCAAGCCTTAGTGATTGCCCATGCTTGCTATGGCCACAATTCATTTTTTAAAAATAATTATTTATTTACCACCTGGACCGATGCCGACTCGATTATTGACTATTTAGTGTTCGCTAAAAAATTCATTAGTGAGTGCGAAGAAAAACATGGCATAGAGGCGGTGGAAAACTTACTCGACTCATGCCACGCATTGATGAACCTTGGCGTCGATAGATATAAGCGGCCCACTAAAATATCGATTCATGATGAGTTGATGCGTCAACAAGAGCGTGAAGAATATCTCCAATCACAAGTCAACGACTTATGGCGTACCGTTCCTCAAAAGACTGAAGGTGATACATCAACTAAAACGCATTTCCCCAGTGAGCCCCAAGAAAACATTCTCTATTTTATTGAGAAAAATGCCCCGCTGTTATTACCGTGGCAGCGGGAAGTGATTCGTATTGTCCGTAAAATATCACAGTATTTCTACCCTCAAAAACAAACCCAAGTGATGAATGAAGGCTGGGCAACGTTTTGGCATTACACCATCTTAAATACATTGTATGACGATGGTGTTGTCGGCGAGAAATTTATGTTGGAGTTCTTGCATCATCATACCAATGTTGTGCATCAACCGGCGTATAACAGAAAAAATTACAGCGGTATTAATCCTTATGCACTTGGGTTTGCAATGTTTATTGATATACGCCGAATTTGTGAAGAGCCAACGGATGAAGACCGCTATTGGTTTCCTGATATTGCCGGTTCGGACTGGTTAGAGACACTGCATTTTGCCTGTAAGAATTTCAAAGATGAGAGTTTTATTAGCCAATATTTGTCACCAAAATTAATTCGCGACATGAAGTTGTTTAGTGTCACTGATGACAGTGAAGTGAGCTACGTATTAGTCGACTCTATCCATAATGAAGTAGGCTATAGGGCCATTCGAGAAAACTTGGCCAAACAATATAACCTGAGTAATTTAGAACCTAATATTCAAATCTATGATGTACAAGTCGATGGCGACCGCTCGATGACATTACGCTATTATCCCCATCAGTCTATTCCATTGGGCGATAGCACCGAGCAAATGCTTAAACATTTGCATAGTGTTTGGGGCTTTGATATCAAGTTAGAGCAACGTGATGACAATGGCGAGATTGAAACACTCGCCACGTGTCCGAGTAGCACTAAGCGATAAGCTTTGCTAACTTATCACCTAGTAATTGATGGCGCCAACCCGTCATCAATACGGGTAGCACAGCAGATTTGCTGACGTCTTTGTTCCAGTGATGAGATAACACTTCATGGATCAGTTTTTTCGAAGCAATCATTTCTTTTGGGATCGCGACTTCGTTAGCCACTTCTTCGACCAACGCTTTAATCGCCTTAAATGACTGTTTGTATTTAGGGTAATCGATTAATCGAGTGACTTGTGGTGGGTGTTCTGTGGCGTTGAGCCCCTGCTCGATTAAGGCTAATACTTTCTTGCCGTATCGCTTTACCATCATCGGGTGGACCCCTTCGATAGCACGTAAAGCATTAAGACTATTAGGCTCTTGCTTAGCAATCAGAATAAGCTCACTGTCTTTAACCACAAACCCTTGGGCTAAATCTCGCTTTATGGCTTCCTCTTGACGCCATGCAGCTAACAACTGAAGCGCCGCTAGTTGTGGTTGGCTTAACTGCCACGCGCTGCCAATATCAAGGTATTTACTCATTGCAGGAACAGCACTGGTTTTTACCGCCAGACGCGCACATTCCTGCATACAAATGTCGAGTTTACCAGCCTCTTCCACGCGTTCAAGTAGTGGAGTGTATAGCTCAAAAAGATAGTGAACATCGTTCGCAGCATAACTCAATTGCGCATCGCGTAACGGTCTCGCTAGCCAATTGGTGCGTGATTCACCTTTGTCGATCTCGACATCGCAAAACTCTTTGACTAATTTGGCATAACCAAGACTAGCGCCTAATCCCACCAAAGAGGCAGCGACTTGACTATCAAACAACGGGCTGACATTGACCTTGGCATAATGCCTAAACACTTCAAAATCTTCGCTGCCAGCATGCACGACTTTCATGATATGAGGTGCATCGAGCAACGCCCAAAATGGCGATAGATCATCAATCACCAATGGATCGATTAACGCGAGCGTTTCACCGTCATAGGTTTGAATTAGGCCGAGAGCGGCGTGGAAAGTACGTTCACGTACAAACTCCGTGTCTAGAACAAGTAGCGGAGCCTTATTATATTGCTGGCATAATTCGTTTAATGCACTTTGAGTATCGATGTAACGGTATGTAACCACGTATTAATTCCTAATAACCTAATAACCCTGACATAAAAAAGCCAGCGCGATGGCTGGCTAGTATATCTGATTTAAACAGTGAGTTGCGGTTTAACTGGCCAATTTTGCGATTTCTTCTTCGCGCAGTGAGCGTCGTAATATTTTACCAACATTTGTTTTTGGCAATTCGTCTCTAAACTCAACCAACTTTGGCACTTTGTACGCTGTTAACAGCTCTTTACAATGTGCGCGTAGTTCTTTATCGGTCAATGTGTCGTCTTTTTTGACCACAAAAACCTTAACAACTTCACCAGACACATCATGAGGAATACCAATGGCAGCAACTTCCATCACGCCGACATGCATCGCACAAATATCTTCAATTTCGTTTGGATAAACATTAAAACCTGACACAATAATCATGTCTTTTTGACGGTCTACTATCTTACAGAAACCTTGCTCGTCAATCGTCGCAACATCACCTGTGCCAAACCATTCACCGTCCATTACTTTGGCAGTTTCGGCTTCGTTGTTGTAATAACCTTGCATCACTTGTGGGCCACGTACTTGTAACTCACCAGGTTCACCAAGTTCTGCTTCGACACCGCTGTCGGTCATAATACGGACATCCGTTGACGCACATGGTAAACCGATGTTACCGGTGAAACCCGTCGCATTATACGGCGTCACAGTCACGAGCGGACAACACTCTGTTAAGCCATAACCTTCGAGCAACGCAACATCGGTTACTTTGATCCAATCTTGAGCAACAGCACGTTGTACTGCCATGCCGCCACCTAATGCGAGCTTTAATGATGAGAAATCTAACGCACGGAATTTTTCGTCATTAAGTAAGGCATTAAATAACGTATTAACGCCCGTTAGCGCAGTGAACTTATATTGGCTTAGTTCTTTTACAAAACCTGGAATATCACGTGGGTTGGTGATCAATAGGTTGCGTGCACCAAATTTCATAAAGAGTAAACAATTCGCTGTCAATGCAAAGATATGATACAACGGCAATGCCGTAACAACGGTTTCTTTACCTTCTTCAATTTTCGGGCTGTAAGCTGCTGACGCCTGTTCAAGGTTTGCCACCATATTACGATGACTTAGCATCGCGCCTTTCGATAAGCCAGTCGTGCCACCTGTGTATTGAAGAAATGCCAGATCATCACCACTAATTTGAGGCTTTACATATTGGCTGTAGCTGCCCTTTACAATCGCTTTACGCATTGAGATGGCATGCGGTAAATTAAACTTAGGAACCATCTTTTTAATGTACTTAACGGCAAAGTTTACTAAGGTTCGTTTGAGTGGACCGAACTGATCACCAAGATTGGTTAATACAACATGCTCAATCGGGGTTTTATCGATCACTTTTTCTAACGTGTCGGCAAAATTTGAAATAACCACAATGGCTTTGGCACCTGAATCGTTAAGCTGATGCTCCAATTCACGAGGTGTATAAAGCGGATTGACGTTAACAACGACAAGGCCGGCACGTAACGCACCAAACATCGCGATAGGATATTGCAGCACATTAGGCATCATTATCGCAATGCGATCGCCTTTAACCAGTTTGAGTTCATTTTGAAGGTAAGCGCTAAAGTAACGACTCTGCTCTTCGAGGTTACGATAAGTGATCTCGTGTCCCATGTTGGCAAAAGCAGGTAAGTCCGAAAACTTCTGAGTACTCTCTTCAAACACTTCAACTAATGATGCATAGTTATCTGGGTTAATCGTCGCAGGGACACCTTCAGGGTAACTATCTAGCCAAATTTTTTCCAAAACAAACTCCTATTGCACAAGACTCATCCACCATTTTATACGGTATAAATGGCGCTGGCCTGCATTTTTAATTATCAAACATATGTTTAATAATCCCACACCACTCGGCAAAAGAACAGAAAAATTAGAGCGTTTACCCTAATTAGACCTAAAACAAAATTTAAAATACGAGTAAGTCATTGTTTATTGATGAATTTAACTATTGAACTCGCAATCTTACTTGGAATTTCCATATGAACATGATGACCCCCACTAAAGTCTAAGGTTGTGACTTGGTTAACGATTGATAGACGTTTTTCCATTGACTCTTTCGCGAACGGAAGACCGCTTTGACCGAGAATCAATAATACGGGTGCCGTAATCGAGGATAAAAGATCTTGAGCTTGTGGCTCCGTCATACGAATCGGTGATAATGCGCGAAGCCTAGCGTCACTACGCCAAGTATACCCACCGTTCACTGCGACAATACCGCGCTGGACCAACAACGTGCCAATGTCACGACTAAAGTCTCCAGCATCGGTTCTAGCCGTCACCGCACTATCCATCGTCGGATGAATCGGTTTGCCTTTCTTGCCGCGACGACCACGTTGTAGAATGGCTTTTTTTAAGTTACTTCCCGTTTGTTCAACGTTCGCGCTTAACGGACCAAACGATTCAATAAGGATGAGATTATTTACCCGTTCGCTGAAAGTACCAGCAAATATTGATGCGACAATCCCCCCCATTGAATGGCCAATAATATCAAGTTGTTTGCAGTTATAATGTTGCTCTATATATTGGCTCAAGGCGTAGAGATCATACACATAGTCGGTGATTGGGTAACTAGCATCATCTGTTTTATGTCCTGAGTGACCGTGGCCGGGCCATTCAACCGCGAGCACATGATAATCCTCTAGATGCTGGGCCAGCGGGATAAAACTAGCCGCGTTATCGAGCCAACCATGTAACGCTAGCAACAACGGTTTATCAGGGGACCCAAATGACAGAGCGCCCAAGGTGATGTGTTCTAATTCAATGATAATTTCGTTCATATTTTCCCAATTCTATTCTTATTATTCGGGTACAAGCAATACAGTACAAAGAGCCCCCATGCCATCCATACTCCCACCCAAACAATCGCGGGGATCATCGTTTGTTGTGCTAATGAAATGCTGTCACCTCGGTCGCTATAGAGTAAATATGACGGACTGTAGATGGCGTTAAAGATCACCATAATGGCAATAAAGCGCACCACATGATTAAAGCTTTTATAACGGGATAACTTAAATAGCACAGCAAGCAGCAATCCAACTAACAGGAGAATTAATGCAGTGATGAGATTAGACACCCACAACAATAAGGTACAAAAAAAGAGGAGCAGCAATACACAGAGTGTGAACTGCGCTACTCTTAACTGCTGCGCACTATAATAGAGTAACGCTCCCCACACTGAGGCACCGAAATAGCCACTGAAGGTAATAATAACTTGGGTACCCCCACGAGAGACCAGGTGCCCTGCACCATTTAATTGCAACGCAAACTCTTCAACGCTGCCACCCGTCAACAATGCGGCTAAGCCATGGGATAATTCATGAAATATGGTGGCGAGGTACATAAAAGGCACAGAGACTATCGGCATGGCATTAACGATTAATGCGCCGATACAGTAATAAATAAAGCAAGCCCGCGACGAGGTATTCAAGCGAAGGTGTCGATACCGACAAGTCGTTGGATTTCTTCGCGCTTGGGTGCATGTAATACTGATTGATAACTAGATATTGCTAGGCGTTGATTACCTTGAGGCTGGTCGTACATGGTTTTATTGGTTTCATGCGCTTGCGCGACTAGTTCGTACTCAGACGCTGACAATGTCTCTTTGTTGGTTTTATTGTCTTGGCGTTGATTGCCTTGCGCCGATTTAGTATCGCGTTCGACCTTATTTAATTCAGCCTTACTTAACTCAACGTTGGTACTAACGTTGACACGCCCTACGGTAGCTTTATCGACCATAGTTTGAGCATTGTTATTAGCGTAAGACTGATTATTAATATTCATCGGTTAAAATACTAGCACAGCATAGCGCTATTCTCTACCCGGCAGTTTCTGCCAAGTGACAGTGTCACGAACATAGACAGGGGCGGCGTCTAAGACATCAACGCAGCGCTTGTTTCGCCAGCCATCAATAGCAAGCTTAACCATCGCCTTTGCGTTCGGATACAGAATGTTATCATTCACGGCAATATTAGCCAGTTCAGCGAGTTGAGGATAGGCCGACCACGCAGTGCCAACACCCACGTAATTCTGTTGCTCTAACGAATGTTGCTTTAATTTGTCAGGACTAGCAACAATTTCGTCGCCGACCAACACGGCAAGTCCATCGACATTGTGATAAACCCCCCAATAAACTTCTCCCATTCGTGCGTCGATAGCCGCAATGACATGGTTTGATTGATGTTCATCAATGGCTTGTTGCGCCATCGTTGCTAACGTTGATAGGGCAATCACTGGCTTGTCTGCACCTAATGCCAATCCTTGCATAATACCGGTTCCGATGCGAACACCGGTGAAACTACCGGGACCACGTCCCCAAGCGATAGCATCTAATTGTCGAACGTTCAATTCAGCTTCGGTGAGTAGATCGTCTACCATTGGTAGCACCATCTTAGTATGGCTTTGCGGCGTGACATCAAATCGCGCACTAACACAATTGTTATGTAAAAGCGCGACTGAACAGGCTTCGGTTGATGTATCGATAATTAAAATTGTTTCTGACATAGACTTCACTTTTGTTTCAGCTATTGTGCTGAAATATCTTCTAAATAATTAATAACTTGTTTAAGGTCGCGGGTACGTTTCATGTCGGGTAAGCTTTGCAAAAAGACTCGACCGTAAGGGCGAGTGATAATCCGGCTATCACATAACACCAACGCGCCAAGATCGTTTTGGTCTCGAATAAGTCGCCCTGCCCCCTGCTTTAATGCAATCACGGCCTGTGGCACTTGTACGGCGTCAAATCCTTCGATGCCTTGCTTGCGCTTATCATCTAATCGCGCCTTTAACAGCGGATCATCAGGCGAGGCAAAGGGTAACTTGTCAATAATAACACACCGTAGCGCATCACCTCTAATATCTACGCCCTCCCAAAAGGAGGCTGTTGCCAACAATACAGCATTACCATCTTCCACAAACTCTTTGAGTAATTTTTGCTTACTATCACGCCCTTGCACAAACAACTGCTGTTCAATGTTGTTTTCTAGCATGGCCTGCAATCGATTGAGAGTGGAAAAGCTGGTGACCAAAATTAACACCCCACCATTACTGGCTTCAATCAACACACTAATTGTTTGCGCTAATTGCTCAACATATTGCGGGTTTGATGGCTCAGGTAAATACCGTGGCACGCAAAACAATGATTGCTTCTGAAAATCGAATGGACTATCTAGGGAAAGTGTCTCGGCGTCGTTGAGCCCTAACTGTTGCCTAAAATGATCGAATTTATCGTCGACTTTTAAGGTGGCAGAGGTAAATAACCATGCCGTATCTAACGGCTCAATATGTTCTTTAAATTTATCAGCGATCGACAGCGGGCTAATATTGAGCTGAAGATGGTGTCGATTGGCCTCAAACCAAACACTCGAACCAATTTTGTGACCTGTTTTGAATAACTCAAATTGCGCTTTTATCTCTAACAATCGCTCGAAACAATTATCGAGGGTATCGCTACGTGATAAAGACAACTTTAACACTTGATAAAGGAAGTCTAGATTCACCGCCAATTGCTCAAAGGCATTGGCAACATCTTGTCGTTTGAGCGCTTGGCCCCAATCGCCACGCTCACCATTATGCGCAAAACATAAACGCAATTGATCACTACACCGCTCAACAATTTGCGCGGCTTTAAGCAACTGTTTGGTATCTTTTAACTCAGTATAATAAACATGACTGATATCTGTCGCCAATTCTTTTAACCGCTTGGTCGATAATGATTGACCGAAATAGCCACAGGCGATATCTGGAATTTGATGTGCTTCATCGAAGATAACCAGATCACTTTGCGGAATAAGTTCACCGAAACCGCTGTCTTTGAGCGCCATATCAGCGAAGAACAAATGATGATTCACCACAATAATATCAGCGTCCATCGCTAAGCGACGTGCGCGCAGCAAATAACAATCATCATAATATTCACACTGACGACCGGTGCAATTTTCCGTGGTGGAGGTAACAAATGCTAATGCCGGCGAGTTCTCAGCAATCCCTGGTACGTCAGCTAAATCGCCCCCCATGGTATGTGATGACCAACGCTTAATTTGTAATAGATCATGTTCCACTAACTCGTTACCTGTTGCCCCTTGGCGCTGAGTACGCTTAAGGCGCTCGATACATAAATAATTACTACGGCCTTTTAATAACGCAGTTTTAAGGGGTCGGTCGAGTGCTTTTTTAACAATGGGTAAATCTTTATAGAATAATTGTTCTTGCAGGGCTTTAGTACCCGTACTAACAATGGTTTTAGCACCGCTCACAATGGCCGAAACGAGATAGGCGAATGTTTTACCGGTGCCGGTTTGTGCTTCGACAATCAGCTGCTGTTTACTGTCAACGGCTTTAGCCACCGCTGCGGCCATTTGAGTTTGAACATCACGTTCTTGAAAGCCATCGATAGCACTAGCTAACGCTCCATCGGCGGCGAATGATTTTGTGACTTGACTAACCGTTGTGCTCATTGTTGATACTAAAACTGCTAAAGGGATGTCTATTATGAATAAAGTTACGCCATTTAGCGACAGTTTAAACGGCTCAAAGTGAGCATTAATGATAAATATCATAAATATGTAACAAAATAAGATTATGATATGACTAATCGGTAAAAATCAGTATTTATCATTGCAACTTCATTTGTACTATGCGAAGTTTAACAAGTCAAAGCACGAAAATTTAGAGCAAAGGTAGTTGATCTAAATATGTATTATTCGGTGTCTATTTTAATTAGTCCAATCCAGGGAAGAATATGAGAACTAACTTACCTATCACCAACTCCGAACATATGCTGAGCGAAAATGCACTGCTTATTTCGACCACAGATTTACAAGGTAACATCACGTTATTCAATAAAGAATTTCAGGAATATTCTGGGTTTAGTCATGACGAATTAATGGGCGCGAGTCATAATATTGTCAGACACCCCGATACACCGTCTGCGGCATTCGCTGAGATGTGGCATCATCTTCAAACTGATCAACCTTATATGATTCTGGTCAAAAATCGTCGTAAAAACGGTGACCATTATTGGGTAAATGCCTTTGTCACAGCAATAAAAGAAAATGGTAAAGTCATCGGTTACCAATCGGTACGAAGTAAACCGTGTCGAAATGATGTCGAACAGGCACAACGCACCTATGATCGTTTGAACCGAGGGAGCGCTCGTTTTTCACTCAGTGATATTGAACTAAGTACCGCAGCGCCATTGCTCTGTGTCGTCGGCAGTATTGCTGGCGCCGCCATAAACTATAGTGTTGGACTAACGGGTCTTATCGCTCTAGCCACTAGCGCAGGTTGTGGTATTGGTGCCGCGGTATTGACGACGGCAATAATGTCTGGCTATCGCGAATTAGTCGCCCAATCTAAACAATACGTTAACTCAGATACACTCAATGAGATGTATGCAAATTCGACCTCAGGAGTTGGTCAGTTAACCACACATATAGCAATGGCTAGTGCACAAACACAAACAATTTTATCACGGGTTAGTCACTCTGCGAGAGACTTAACCTCCCTGAGTGAAGAAGCTGCCGTTGTGGCAAATCAGACTAACGTTTCATTGACCAGCCAAGCGGCTGAGATCGTTAATATGCAAGCTGCATTTAGTGAAATGGTCAGCAGCGTCTCAGAAGTGGCGAAAAATGTTCAGCTAACCGCTGATGAAACACAGTTAGTGAGCCAAGAGTCAACAACCTCTAAATCGTTAATGGACAAAACAATATCAGACATCAATCGCTTGGCGAATGGCTTGGAGGACGTTGTGAGCCGTCTCGCGAGCCTACGCGTGGCATCAAATGAAATAGGCAGTATCCTTGAAGTGATCACTGGCATCGCTGAACAAACCAACTTACTAGCCCTTAATGCCGCTATCGAAGCAGCACGTGCTGGCGAACAAGGACGAGGTTTTGCCGTTGTTGCCGATGAAGTACGTTCGCTAGCGACTAAAACGCAAGAGTCGACCGAGAAAATCAAGGCGACTATCGACAAGCTACAACACGAATCGAAAGAAGCTGAAACGGTGACTCAACAAGCGATGGAACAAGTGACTTCCTGTGTAGACAATGTCGTCAAATCTGGGGACAGCATGACCACTATCACAGGTTCAATCGAGACGATTAATAAAATGAATACGCAGAACTCTGCCACAGCAGAGGAACAACGTATCGTGAGTGGCAACGTCCACAATATGTTTACCTCGATCAGTGACGAGATTAAAGCGACCGAGGCGATGTCAATGCAAACAGCAAGCTCGTCTGAAGATCTATCTAAATCGGTTAAGCAGATCATGCAGTCACTTACTACTTAGTCTTGGTGCTGATGTACTGAAATTTAGTCATAAAAAAACCACTTCAAATGAAGTGGTTTTTTTTGAATGACTCTTTACTACTTCTCAAACTACTTATCTTGCTTAGCCCAAGTATCTCGTAACCCAACAGTGCGGTTAAACACTGGCGCACTCTCAGTGCTCAACGTATCAGCGCAGAAATAGCCTTCACGCTCAAATTGGTACGCTTGACCAATGGTCGCGTTGAGCAGTGATGGTTCAATAATCGCATTCTCATGCACTACTAATGAATCAGGGTTTATCACACTGGCAAAGTCTTCTGCCGCGCCAGGGTTTTCGACGGTGAACAAGCGATCATAGACACGAATTTGAGCGCGTAGCCCTTCGCTAGCACTCACCCAATGAATAACACCTTTAACGCTACGGCCATCACTTGGTTTTTTACCGAGTGTGTCGGCATCGTAACTACAGTAAACCGTCGTTACATTGCCTTCATCGTCTTTGTCGCAACGCAATGCTTTAACAACGTAGCCGTTACGCAAACGCACTTCTTTGTCGATAACAAGGCGTTTATATTTCTTGTTCGCTTCTTCTCTAAAGTCGGCGCGATCAATATAAAGTTCGCCGGTAAACGGAATAATACGAGTACCCATTGTTTCATCTTTTGGATGATTAGCGGCGCTCAATTGCTCTATTTGACCTGATGGATAGTTCTCAATCACGACCTTAATCGGATCTAAAACAGCCATGGCCCGAGGTGCCTTCGAATCAAGATCTTCACGAATACAGCTTTCAAGTGCACTCATCTCAATCACGTTTTCTTGTTTAGTCACGCCGATACGCTTACAGAACTCAACAATAGATTCTGGTGTATAGCCACGACGACGCAAACCAGCAATCGTTGGCATACGCGGATCATCCCAACCACTCACTAACTTATCTTCAACCAACGCGGCCAATTTACGTTTTGACATCACGGTGTATTCAAGGTTTAAGCGCGAAAATTCTATCTGCTGTGGATGAGCATCAATCGAAATATTATCAATCACCCAATCATACAATGGACGATGATCTTCAAACTCTAGCGTACATAGCGAATGCGTGATCCCTTCAATCGCATCAGAGATACAATGTGTAAAATCGTACATTGGGTAGATACACCACTTGTTACCTGTTTGATGATGTTCAATGAAACGAATACGATAAATAATCGGATCGCGCATCTTAATATTAGGCGATGACATATCGATTTTTGCGCGCAGGCTGTGGCTACCTTCGGCAAATTCGCCGTCACGCATCCGCTTAAATAAATCGAGATTTTCTTCAACGCTACGGTCACGCCAAGGGCTCGCCTTACCCGGCGACTTTAACGTACCACGATATTCGCGCATTTGCTCAGCATCGAGCTGACAAACAAACGCTTTACCATTGTTAATAAGCTCAACCGCAAAGTCATACAAACGGTCAAAATAATTTGAACTATAGCGCTCTTCACCCGCCCATTCAAAGCCTAACCAAGACACGTCTTCTTTAATAGAATTAACAAAATCGATGTCTTCTTTGGCTGGGTTTGTGTCATCAAAGCGCAGATTTGTTTGCCCTTGGTAATCACGACCGATGCCAAAATTTAGACAAATAGACTTTGCGTGACCGATATGTAGGTAGCCATTCGGCTCTGGTGGAAAACGAGTAACCACGCTGGCATGCTTACCAGTGCTTAGGTCTTCATCGATAATATTACGAATAAAATTGGTAACGCGAACAGGTTCTTGGCTCATTAGACCCTCAAAAATAATTTTTACGATAATTGCCGACATGATCGCTTATTTCGCTGATATTCTCAACCGCTGTAGCGTCAAGATCATAATAAAATCACACTATTGAAGTGATAGCATAAAAAAAGCCCATCACATGGATGGGCTAATCATTATTTAGTAAAAAATATCGGCATAACTGTCTTAGTTAAACTTCACTTTAACGCTAACTTTACGGTCAGTCGCAGCATTTGAAGACTGCGCGTTATCTTCGCCTGATGCATCAACACTGACTTTATCACCATCAACATTCCAGTTTGCTTTAATATAATCAGCAACGACGTTGGCACGGCGCATAGAGAGCAGCTGATTGTATTGAGCGTCACCAGATGCCGATGCTGTTCCTTCAACACTAACCACGTCAACGCGTTCATTATTGAGTTCAGACTTTGCTTGGTCTAACAACATTTTCGCTTCGCTGGTCAACACACTGCTGTTGTTAGCGAACAACAAGTTAACATTAAGTGGCTTAAGTTCAATAATTGGTGCTGGTTTTGGCTCAGGCATTGGCTGGACAACTGGTTCTGGTTCAACAACCGGCTCAGGCTTAACTACTGGCGCAGGTTTAACCACTGGCGCAGGCGCAGCTTTAGCCGTCGCAACCTCACCAAAGGTATAACGTAAACCTGCGGTTAGTAAATCAGTTTTACGGTCAAACTTATAACGTTCCCAATCCATCATTAGTGATAAGTTGTCAGATAAGTCAAAAGACATCCCTGCACCATACATAAGGTCATTATTTGAACCGGCATCAATACCGTGTCCAAATGTTGTGCGGTTAGCACGTGCTGATAAATGAGCGTAACCCACTTTAGCATGCATGTTGAACGCATCGGATACAGGTAAGTTAAAGATAGCTGAAATAGCTGTTGCGCCACCAGAAAGCGCTTCAACGGTATTAATTGCCGTATTAGACGTTGATGTGCCGAGTTCGGTCACACCTAAATCTGCATAACTCAGTGCTAATGCAAAGTTGTTATCAAAACGGTAACCGGTACTAACTTTCCAAGCACGGCGTTTTTGTGATAACGGAGAAACGATACCAACATCGCCAAAACTCAATGCTTCAGAACGTAGACCAACGCTTTGCTCGTAACCCTTAGCTTGTCCAACATTGGCTTGGACATAGTAACCTTGTTCAACATCTTTCGCGGTTGCAGTGCCGACCATCACGCTCAACGCGATTGGTGCTAGGATAAATGTAGCTAGTTTAGAATTGTTCATTGTAATTTCCTTTTTAATATAAGCTTGAAAGCCGGTATTTAGAGTAACGCTGCAATAACAAACTCTCTCTAGGGATTTATTATCACCTCTCTAAGTGATGGGCTCATTTAAACAATAGTCCACTGAATTTAAACTGAACGAAAATATATAACTTATTTTTTTAATTTAACCTTTAAAACATCATGTTAAGCTGAACGCCCGCCGAACGTACTGCTATTTTTCAGCGCTAAACAGGCATAATATCAACGCTTATTGTTAGTAAAATAGCGATTAGCGCTGTAAATCACAGCAAACTTCGTTTTATACTGGGTGATACAAATTTTTGAGTAGGCTTGATGATGATTGACAATCTGAACACGATGCTATCGACCCTTATTTATTTCTTAACAACCCCGAGCTGGCTGCTCTACCTTGCGACTATTATCGTGGTGGTGATAAGTGTTAACACCGTTCGCAGTAAATTAAAACGTAAGGTTCTACTCATCGCCGTGTGGGGCACTATTGCCATAGCACCACTTGGCCAATGGTTAATACAGCCTTTGGAGCAACGTTTTAAAACACCACTCGAATTAAACCAGATACGCGGAGTTATTGTGCTTGGCGGAGGACAACGATTAGGTCCTATACAAGGTTATCCTTATAGCGGTTACGGTCAACATAGCGCGCGAATGCTCGCAGGACTCGCACTGGCCAATCAACACCAAGTGCCGCTCTACTTTTTAGGCGGACAACAAACTATAGGGAAACAGCTTTATCGTGAATCGCTGGCAATAAAAAATCTGCATAATGAGTTTGCGATGACAACGCCGCTCATCATAGACAATGATTCACGTAATACCTTCGACAATGCGCTTAAAGCAAAAACGTTGATTGCTGATGCCGATATTAAGCATTACTTATTGATCACATCCGCCGCTCACATGCCCCGAGCCGTCGGCGCTTTTAGACAAGTAGGATTAGAACCAATACCCTATCCGGTAAATTTTATGTCTGACAACAACCCATCTTGGTTTGATATATCATCACTCACGATGCGGCTTTATCTTATTGATTATGCAGCGCATGAATGGCTTGGGTTAATCCAATATTATACATTGGGCCGATCCAGTGAGTTATTTCCACAATCTGTTGATAAATAGCTAAAGTCCACTACCTAAAAACTAGACGCCATGTTATAAAGGCTTATCCATCTAGATGGCCAAATGCCATCGACGTTACCCAAGACCATTAATTAGGAAATACTCATGTTTGAAGTAGTTAAAACCGCTCCTTCGGATCCAATTCTAGGCTTAACTGATGCCTTTAAGAAGGACCCTCGCCCACAAAAAATCAATCTAGGTGTTGGTATTTATAAAACCGACCAAGGCCAAACGCCGGTACTTGATTGTGTTAAAAAAGCAGAAGCGTTAATCCTAGATAATGAGAAAACCAAGTCTTACTTGAGTATCGAAGGGAATGCAGCTTATGGTAAATGTGTCCAAGCTTTGTTGTTTTCGCCACAGAGTGAAATTATTTCAAGTCAACGCGCAGCAACAGCACAAGCACCAGGTGGCACAGGTTCATTAAGAATCGCTGCAGACTTTATGGTATCGCAACTGGGCATCAAGCGTATCTGGGTAAGCGATCCAACGTGGGCTAATCACGGCAACATTTTTAAGGCTGCAGGCCTCGAAATAGTACAATACACGTATTACAACGCCGAAACGAAAAGCCTCGATTTTAATGGCATGCTCGAATCATTATCGCAAGCACAAAACGGTGATGCCGTACTTTTCCATGGTTGTTGTCATAACCCTACCGGTATTGATCCAAGCACTGAGCAGTGGCAACAAATTGCTGATTTAGCCGCTAAGCAACAAATACTCGGTCTGTTTGATTTTGCCTATCAAGGCTTTGGTGTTGGCATCGAAGAAGATGCTCAAGGACTGCGTATTTTTGCACAATCTAACCAAGAATTGTTAGTGGCAAACTCATTCTCTAAAAACTTCGGTTTATACAACGAACGTGTTGGCGCTGTTACCTTAGTTGCAAAGAATAAAGAGATTGCAACCAGTGCATTTAGTCAAATTAAGGGCATTATTCGTTCTAACTACTCAAATCCGCCGTCACACGGCGCCGCTATTGTGGCAACGATTCTGAACGATAAAGCATTGACTGAGCAATGGCATGATGAAGTGGCTCAAATGCGCCAACGTATTCATCAAATGCGCATTTTGTTTGTAAAAACGCTGAAAGAAAAAGGCGCAGAAGGTGACTTTTCGTTCATCACCAATCAGTGTGGAATGTTCTCGTTCTCTGGACTAAACAAAGAACAAGTTGCTCGTCTACGTGAAGAGTTCGCGGTATACATCGTGGGTTCTGGCCGTATTAGTGTTGCGGGCATGACGACCCATAACATGGACGCATTGTGTCACGCAATTAGCGAAGTGCTATAACGTCACACGACAATTAGGCGCTACTTTAAGTTAGCGCCTTCAACTTCACCTAATTCCATCAACATCAATTTCTGTCTATTCTCAATAAGCTCTAACAAATTCAAAAACTCCCATTGCTGCCTTAAACTAACAAAATTGGGATTATTGCGTAGTGTCCATAATTGTCGTTCAGGATGTGGTAACCACCCTGTCGCCAATAGCTTTGAGAGTTGTCCTAGTGCTTTAATAGGCTGTCCGTCAAGCGCATAAGCTTCGGCCAATGCTAACGTCCAGCGCGTATCGCTGCTATCTGTCTGCGCGAGCAATATGAAACGTTGTAATATACCGTTTGCCAACTCAGGTTGCTCAGACTGCAGCAAAATATTGGCGTAAGTCGGCAAGTAAAAGATACGATCGTCACTGCTTAATGAAAAGGTATCGATAAAGTGACCGAGCGCTTCTTCTTGTTCAACAACATCCTTCGCTTGCTTAAGTTGACTGTTGGCTAAATACAAAGCCGCTTGCTGCCATTGGCGATCAACACGCTGGCTATTACGCAGCTGCGCTATTGTAGCGAGCTGCTGTTCAGGCATCAAATTCGTTTTAAAGTTACTGTCGGTTAAACGGGCTCGAATCAGTGCAATATCATCTTCAGGTAACATGACGTCACCAGTGAACCACCCTTTGATCGTATTGTAGTTTAACGGATTAAAATATAACGTATCGCTAATACTTGTGGTATCAATCTGCTGATCTGTGAGCAATTTAACCGCCCGTTCACGATAACCCAACGCCATCAAATCATAGCTATACCAGTAGTGATGTTGAATAGTAGAGGGTTCAAGACCAATCAACAACTCCGTAAGCATTAAGCTTTGTGAGAACTGAGCTTGTTGACGATGCAGTTCGCTTTTCAATTTGATAACGTCACTGGCATTGGTATTTCGCTCCATCGCAGTGCTTATCAATCGCATTGCCTTCTCATGCTGTCCGATATCACGACTCGCTTTTGCCGCCAGATAATACCCAAGGCTGTTGTTTGGAAAGTGCTTAATGGTGTTCTCAGGGATATGCGCTGCAGCAGACTGTGCGTTAAGCACGATTAAACATTGCTCATTGTCGCTATCTACAGGATCAACGAAGTCTTGTGTCACACAGATATCGTTAGATAGTCTAAGCTCTACGCTGTCTAATACAATTTCGATGATCCGTTGATTGAATTCGAGATAACGTGCCGTTGCTTGAGCGTCAATGACATTTGCTAGCTCTAACCTTACCGACGCTACCTTTTGTTGTTTGGATAACCAGTATTCTAGCTCCATCGCTATGAGTCGACCATTATTTAAGATAGCCAATGGCTTGAATAATGGGTATTGGTCAGCTGCAGCGCTAGGTTTAACTTCAATCAGCGGTAAATGCTGCAATTTTTGAGTGATCCACCAGCCCACATTCTCAGTAATAGCGTCTTGAGAAATCATTACGTTGTCGGCACTGTCTTGCTCATCATGCTTGAGGGGTTCGGTCATTAACGCATTGTCTTTAACCGCCACTTGAGCGATGTATAATACCTCAGGTGTTGTCATCACATCTTGAGTCTCGTCATTACCTGTAAATCCGTAAGCTAGCAACAGCATCACGATAATCGCAATCACGGCATATGCCTTAGTTGGGATTTTACTCGCCGTAATATTCGCTATGGGTGATTTATCTGGCGCCAGATATTGAGGTGTGTGTGCTTCTTCCTGAACACTTGTTTTCTTATCTTCTGCATCAGCTCCCTCAACTCCTGTTTTATCGGCACCTGTAACCTCTATATTCTGATGTTCATCATCTTCAGTGACCTCACCAGCATCACTAATGAATCCGAGATCATCAAAAATATTTTGTTCAAGCACCCCGCTGTGTACTTCAACATCATCTAATGATTGTGATATTTGTTCTGGTTCACTCAATGATTTAGGAGTTGGCAATAAGCAATACCCTTTACGAGCAACACTTTGAATATAATCTGGGTTGTGACTGCTATCACCAAACACTTTTCTTAATTTAGCGATCGACTGATAGAGCTTATTGCGATTACCTTGCGCATGCTCATCGAGCAATTCAAGTAACTCAGTGGCGCTAACCAGTTCGGGGTGGCGGTCGATAAGTACCCCGAGAAGTCCACTTTGCAACGGTGTTAGTTCAACGTTGGCGTCATCTAGAGATAATGTGCAATGCAGAGGGTCAAAATGCCAATCATTAATTGTGTGTGAGGCGAGAGATTGCTTAGTCACTTAATAAACCATGTCGAAAATAATTATAGTTACACAATACCTTGTTTGTTGTTAATAAACAAAAAAAGGCCGACAAACCCAAGTGATTTGTCGGCCTTTTATATAACGAAATAGCCTATTTAGCGTATTGATCACCTAGATACAACCAGGTTTTTAATACCGTATCAGGGTTAAGTGAAACGCTCTCTATTCCTTGCTCTACAAGCCATGCTGCAAAATCTTCATGATCCGACGGCCCCTGTCCACAGATGCCAATGTATTTCCCTTTGGCCTTAGCTGCTGAGATAGCCATCGACAATAACTTTTTAACGGCAGGATTACGCTCATCAAACAGCTGAGAAACAATGCCAGAGTCACGATCTAAACCAAGCGTTAACTGCGTCAAATCATTCGAGCCAATCGAGAAGCCATCGAAATATTCTAAGAACTCATCGGCAAGCAGCGCATTTGACGGTAGTTCACACATCATAATAATGCGTAAACCATTTTCACCACGTTTGAGCCCTTGCTCTGCGAGCAATTCAATCACTTGTGCTGCCTCATCAACAGTCCGTACAAATGGGATCATAATCTCAACGTTAGTGAATCCCATGTCGTTACGCACACGTTTAATTGCGTCACACTCAAGCGAGAAACAATCTCTAAATTCTTCAGAAATATAACGTGACGCACCGCGGAAACCCAGCATTGGATTCTCTTCTTCGGGCTCATAGCCCTCACCACCCAGAAGATTAGCGTATTCGTTTGATTTAAAATCAGACATCCTAACGATAACTTTCTCCGGTGAGAACGCACAAGCTAACGTTGAAATACCTTCAGTGAGCTTCGCAACATAAAATTCGACCGGTGATGAATAACCCGCGATCATCTCATCAATATCAGATTTTATACGGTCAGATTGCTGTTCGTAATTAATCAGCGCCTTTGGATGAATGCCGATCATGCGGTTAATGATAAACTCTAAACGCGCTAAACCAACACCAGCGTGCGGCAATCGTGCAAAATCAAACGCGCGATCGGGATTACCGACATTCATCATAATCTTAAGCGGTAGTTCTGGCATGTTGTCGACTTCAGATGTCGTGACGCTAAAATCAAGTTCGCCCTGATAGACAAATCCAGTGTCACCTTCGGCACACGACACCGTAATTTGGTCTCCGTCTTTGATCAACCCAGTTGCTTTGCCACAGCCAACAACCGCCGGAACACCGAGCTCACGAGCGATAATTGCCGCATGACAAGTACGGCCACCACGATTGGTCACAATCGCAGAAGCGCGCTTCATGATAGGCTCCCAATCAGGGTCTGTCATGTCAGTGACAAGCACGTCGCCGGGCTGAATTCGATCCATTTCATCGAGTGATTTTAGGACTTTGGCAGTGCCACTACCGATTTTACCACCGATAGCACGGCCTTCAATTAACACCTTACCCGACTCATTAAGGTTATAACGTTCCATGAAATTACCATCTTCACGCGAACGTACCGTTTCTGGGCGAGCCTGTACTATATAGAGTTTACCGTCATTACCGTCTTTTGCCCACTCGATATCCATCGCGCGGCCGTAATGTTTTTCAATCACCATTGCTTGCTTGGCAAGCTCTTCGACTTCACTATCATCAATAGAGAACCGTTGCGCACGCGCCGACTCAATATCCTTAATAACAACTTGTTTACCATGGGAGGTATTTTCTGAATACACCATTTCAACCAGCTTACTGCCGATATTACGACGCACGACTGCCGGACGACTTGCCGCTAAGGTGTTTTTGTGAACATAGAACTCATCAGGATTAACCGCGCCTTGCACGACCATTTCCCCCAAGCCCCATGATGAGGTAATAAAGACAACATCTTCAAAACCCGACTCAGTATCGAGGGTAAACATCACGCCTGAAGCTGCAATGTCACTACGTACCATCCGCTGCACACCAGCTGACAATGCAACGCCGCGATGGTCATAGCCCTGATGAACACGATATGAGATAGCGCGGTCATTAAATAATGACGCAAATACGTGTTTAATCGCTTCGCGTACCGAATCTAACCCAACAACATTGAGAAATGTTTCTTGCTGCCCCGCAAACGAGGCGTCTGGCATATCTTCAGCCGTGGCCGATGAACGCACCGCAAACGACATGCCAGCAGATGATGCTGCTAGTTTCGCATAGGCTGTCTCAATTGCTTCCTCAAGCGGTGCTTGAAATGGCGTGTCTAAAATCCATTGGCGAATAGTTTTACCTGCTAAACCGAGCGCTGGAATGTCATCGACATCGAGTTCATCAAGCAGTTTATACATTTTATCGTTGATGCCACTCAATTCTAAAAATTCATTAAAGGCATATGCTGTGGTTGCAAAACCACCGGGCACTTGTACCCCTGCATTAGATAAATTACTAATCATCTCGCCAAGAGATGCGTTTTTTCCACCGACAATCTCAACATCATTCATGCCAAGCTGTTCATACCACAGTACGTAATCTTGCACTAGAAAATCCTCATTATCACAAAGTTTGTTTCGCCTAAATAAAAATTCTATATTACCCTAGAATAAAATGTTAGCTAAATTGTTACAGTTAGTCGCTAATACTATAAATCTCCACAAAAGGAACATATTTTGCGCAAAGTATTCTATATTTCCGACGGCACAGCCATCACCGCTGAAGTGTTAGGTCATGCCGTTTTATCACAGTTTAATGTCAATTTCGAACAAATTACCGTCCCTTTTGTCGAAACACTCGAAAAAGCCCATCAAGTAGCCTGTCAAATTAATGATACATGTGATGCAGATGAGGACATGCCACTGGTGTTTCACTCGATTGTCGATGAGAAAATCCGTAATATTATCAATCAGAGTAACTGTCTCGCTCATGATTTTCTTAACACCTTTGTTGCGCCGCTTGAGAAACAACTCGGGTTAAAAGCCGAGCCTAAACTTCATCGCACCCATGGCATTGCCAACAACGCCTATAGCGCCCGTATCGATGCTATTAACTACTCGTTAGACAATGACGATGGTATTAGCCTTAAGAATCTAGAGCAGGCCGAGATAATCTTGGTTGGGGTTTCACGCTGTGGCAAGACGCCAAGTAGTCTCTATCTCGCGATGCAGTTTGGTATTGCCACTGCCAACTATCCCTTTATCTGTCAGGATATGGATGATTTAACATTACCCAAAGCGCTCAAACAGCATAAACACAAAATTTTTGGCCTAACCATCGATCCGAATCGACTCCATGACATTCGTAATCATCGCCGTGCCGACAGCCAATATTCGTCGTTACGTCAATGCCGGATGGAAGTCAAAGAAGTCGAGATGCTTTATCGTCAAGAGCGAATACCTTTTATTGATACCACCAAATACAGTGTTGAAGAAATAACGGCAAAGATCATCGATATTATGGGACACAAACGGAAGATGTTTTAGACCATTACGTGCGACCCGATAAAAAGCACCATCTAGCCCTTTAATTCGTGTGGGTATTGGGCTAAGGTAGCGCCAGAGATTTAATAAAGTAATAGTTATAATGACCATAAAAACAGATGAATTAAGAACCACCTATATTGACCAAGTGATCACGCCAAGCCAACTGGCTGCCGAGTTCCCACTGTCAGCAAGTGCCGCCGACCAATTAATCACCCATCGCCGTGATATCGAAGCCATCATTAATGGCCAGGATAAGCGACTATTAGTGATTATTGGGCCGTGTTCAATCCATGACACAACCGCCGCACTAGACTATGCTAATCGACTACGCGAACTGCAGGTAAAATATCAAGATAGCCTTGTTATTTCGATGCGCGTCTATTTTGAAAAACCGCGTACTATTGTTGGTTGGAAAGGATTAATTAGCGATCCAGATCTCAACGGTAAATATCAGGCGAATAAAGGCCTGCGATTAGCACGTAAGTTATTGGTCGATATTACTGAGATCGGCTTGCCTATTGCCACTGAATTCTTAGACATGGTCAATGGCCAATACATCGCCGATTTAGTCAGCTGGGGTGCCATTGGCGCACGAACGACTGAAAGCCAAATTCACCGAGAAATGGCCTCAGCACTATCGTGCCCTGTTGGTTTTAAAAACGGTACTGATGGCAATACCAAAATTGCACTCGATGCTGTTCGAGCGTCACGTGAAGCTCATATTTTCTACTCACCTGACAAAGATGGCATGATGACGGTTTACCGTACTCACGGCAATCCGTTTGGTCACGTCATTTTACGTGGCGGCAAGACACCTAATTATGAGAGTAGTTATGTTGAGGATGCCTGTGATAAATTAGCCGCCGCCAATCTAATGCCATCGGTCGTGGTAGATTTTAGCCATGGCAATAGTGAAAAGAAACACAAAAACCAGCTAATCGTTGCCGATGATATTATGGCTCAAATGCGCAGTGGTAGCATGAAGATTTCAGGCATCATGGCAGAAAGCTTTATCGAAGAAGGAAACCAAAGTGTGGTAGAAGGTCAAGAACTGGTCTACGGAAAGAGTATTACTGACGCATGTATCCACTGGAGCGACACCGAGAAATTACTCAATGACTTAGCACAAGCTGCTACAGACAGAATGGCATTGTAATTCTCACCCGTGGTTATTATCTACAATATATAAGAACCACGAAATACCCTAGAGGCGTTGATTATTCGACTGATATTATTACCAGGGATGGACGGCACGGGTCTATTATTTCAGCCACTAATTCAACAGTTTGATGGAGACATTGATTATGAAATCATACCATTGTCGAGCTTTAATGCTAACTCACCATTCGATCAAGCCGCCGAATTGGCACATCAGCTTACGGGCGAAGAAGTAATACTACTCGCAGAGTCATATTCTGGTCTCATTGCTTACGAGGCTTGTCAGCGCGATGACATCAACATCGCTCATGTTTTTTTTATCGCATCATTTCTAGAACGACCATCGATGTTAAGCAAGTTTAGTCGTCTGTTACCGTTATCGATAGTACGCAAAAAAATCATACCGACGGCCGTCTTAAGCTATCTATTTTTCGGCAACATAAACAACCGCCCCATGGTGGAGTTATTTTACCAATCATTAAACTTAGGATCAGATGAGTCGCTACGGCTCCGATTAGACGTTATATCACGCGCGACACTGCCAACAAAGCCCATTGACCAAAACGTAACTTACATCGGTGCCAGCCGTGATTGGTTGGTTAGCAACGCCGCGGTGAACACGTTTAAACGCTTATGTTTAAACATGAATCAGGTCACGGTCCAAGGCGGTCACTTTATCTTACAAAGCAATCCACAACATTGCTGGCAAGAAATCCGATGGATTATCAATACTAAAAATTAATCTACTGCCGTTACGCCGGGTTATCAATATCGATAAACTCAACCACGACATCGAACTCTTTAGCAAGATACTCCCCTAACGCCTTAGCACCGTAACGCTCAGTCGCGTGATGGCCAGCGGCAAAAAAAGCAATATCATATTCGCGCGCTAAATGAATAGTTTGCTCTGACACTTCACCGCTAATAAAGGCATCGATCCCTAATTCACCAGCGAGTTCAATATAACCTTGTCCGCCGCCGCTACACCAGGCAACCGTCTTAAGCTCTTTGTGAGCAGCCCCTTCAACTAGCGGTTTACGACCAAGTTGTTGCTCGACTATCTGCGCTAGTGAGGCGACTGTTTGGGGCTCAACGAACTCTCCACGTACTGGAATACTCGGTCCACTGCCAGATTCCAAGCCGCGCATATTCTCGATGCCAAATAATTTAGCCAATTGGGCATTATTGCCAAGCTCAGGATGAATATCTAGTGGCAGATGATAAGCAATAAGATTAATATCGGCATCAAGCAGTGCTTTTATACGCTTACGCTTTAATGAGGTAATGACCTGACTTTCACCCTTCCAAAAATAACCGTGATGCACCAACAACGCATCAGCGTTAGCGGCAACGGCAGCGTCAATGAGCGCCTGAGACGCGGTGACACCAGTCACTATTTTACGGATCTCGTGATTACCCTCAACTTGCAGGCCGTTGGGACAATAATCTTTAACTTGATTAGGCTTTAAGGTGTTCTCTAGAACAGTTAACAGTTGCTCACGACTTATCATAGGGTTCTCTTATTAAGTGCTTAAAACAAAGAAACCGCTAATTAATTATAAATAGCGGTTTATGGATTGGCGATTATTGAATGACTAAAGCGGTTTATTCAAACTCTTCTTCATCGTCAAAGTCGTCTTCGAGGATATTGCCATCTTCATCGATGAAATAAGTCCCCCAACCGTCATACTGAATCTTGTATTTATCAGCTAAACGAATAAGCGCTTCGGTGTCTTTGTCTAGACGATCAACATCGAGTAGATGTTCGGTGGTTGCATCGAAGCAATAAATAATCGCGCCATCATCGAGCTCTAATTCTTCAGCGTCAGAGACTTCAAAACCCAATTTAAAAGCATCAACCGCTGCTTTCTCAAGATGATCAAAGTTAGCACATGACAAATGATGCTCTATTGGATATTCCGCAGTCGCGTTACTACCATCGGCTTTTAACGCTTCAACAATTTCACGGTTGTCTGCTGTTTGATGTTCAATTTCGATTTCTACTGACATGCTAATTCTCTAAAATGATTCTGCATTCATTATAAATTAAAACAGCGACACTGGATATTATTTATTGTCATTAAGCGCAGCAACTTCGAGATCTAACGCTGCAATTTTTGTCTTCATTTGCTCATGAGCCAATTTAGCAAGGTCACGGACATCAGCTTTAGTGCATTCACTCGTTTCAATTGGTGGCAAGTTTTCGATAATGGCGTAACCATTGTTCCAGCGATTAAGCCTAAAATGGCTCGTACTGCTCATTGCAATAGGAATGATTGGCACATTTGCTTGAATAGCGGTATGGAAAGCGCCGGTTTTAAATGGTAACAAGCCACGGCCATTACTACGTGTACCCTCAGCAAACATCCAGACGGTGAGATTTTTATCACGCATCTTATCGGCGGTGCTATTAATGGTATTAGCTGCTTTACCGCTATTTTTACGGTCAATTAAGATATTGCCACTGATCCAATAAAGTTGGCCAAAAAACGGCACCCACTTCAGACTTTTCTTGCCGATACTCACCACACCAGAACGCACGGCAGATGAAATAGTCACCACATCGAAGGTGTTTTGATGGTTCGCAACAATCACTTTAGGGGTATGTGTTAAATCCTTGGGTACCCTGTCGATCACTTTAATACCAAATAACGGCCCTAGGCTCGCTAAAATTTGTGCAACGGCATAGGTGTTATTACGATGAAAAGGTCTGACTAGACATACTAGAATGCCAACTAAACAAGCAATGATAATAATGGGGACAAGAAATAGTATACGAAATAGTGCAATCATTAATAAACCTAACGAATATGAGGATCAATTTATGGCGCTATTATGAGGAAGTTAAGCATAAAAGTATACACTTGTACGCTCAAGTTTTGTGATGTGTTAACACAAGCAATACTAGGCCCACATGACTAACGTCACCAAACACGTAATTAGACTAATAATCGTCCAACCTAACAACATTGGCTTAGCCAAGACTTGCTTAAACGTAAACTGTATTAATCCGGCACCGAAAATTAACCAATAACTGCGCCATGCGCTCATGACAAACAAATGGGTTGCCACGGCATCCAGCGGCTCATTGAGGGTAAGGTATCTGATAACGAAAAATGCCGCTTGCGACAAAGAAATAAGACCAAAAACAATCATTAATCCGGCGATAGCTAACCGAATAGCTCGTTGATTAGAACTCAAAATAGTTTCCTGGAACACACAATAAAAAGGGCATTATAACCATGCCCTTGATAAATATATACCCGTGACCATTGGAAATTCAGAAATTTAGAGTGAGAATAAAATTATATCTACAAGGCGCGTGATTAACCAATAGCTTGCTATTGGGATTGAGCGCAACGCAGTAGATAATATTTTAGACCGCTATAAAACCTGTAACTTCATTGATTTAGTAAATTTTGCCTTGTCCCTTTACCTTACTGGTATCAACGCGTGTTGGAGTGACATTACCATCGACTAATCCTTGGCTCGCAATCGCAATTGCTCTAATAACCTGAGTCATTGAGTCAAGATCTAAACTGGCAACATCATCGCTGTGCTGGTGATAATGCTTATCTTTATCGAGCTGAGTGGACGAAAAACTATGCGCTGGAACACCTAAACGCGCCAACGTGGCGTTGTCTGAGCGATAAAATAATCGCTGCTTAGGGTATGGGTCAGGGTACACTTGTTGCTCAATGTCAGCGAGCGACTTATTCATGAGTGCGCCAAGATCAGAGCGTTCAAACCCGGTCATCCAAAATGTGCCCGCACCAAATTTTGAGGGTTTACCAATCATCTCAATATTAACCATCGCCGCAATATTGTCGGCATCAAGTTGACTTGAAAAATATTTAGAGCCGTAGCCACCAATCTCCTCAGCAGTGAACGCGCTAAAGACCAAGGTCCGTTGCGGTTGACCTTGCGCCGCATAATAATCGGCTAAATTCATTATCGCAGTGGTCCCAGAGGCGTCGTCATCCGCGCCGTTATAGATACGATCCCCTTCGCCTTTTTCGTCCATCCCTAAGTGGTCATAATGAGCCGAAAATAACACGGTTTCCTTGGTTTTCCCTGGGAGCACACCAATGACATTCGCCAATTGCTGCTCTTTCACTGTGGCAGTCGCGCTAAACTCAATAGTGTCGATCACAACAGGCTCCATCAGTGCTATCACCAACGAATCCCCCTGATTAGCAGCAAACTTATTTAAGCCACCCGCAAAGTAGTGTTGGTAACGGCCAAATATTTTTTGATGGCTTGGGTCGACCAGCACGAGGGTATTGCCACCCACCTGATTAATCTTGCCTAATGCCGCCCTGAAATCCTGATCTTTTGCCACCGTAACAACGTTAAGCGGCTTAACATCATTCCACCTTAGCGAAGCATGGGATGTCGCGACTGCAATTTTGTCACTAACAACCACTTCACCGTTAATGCTTAATTTCGCATCACTAACACTGATGTTATACAAACTAAACGGCTGTTCATAGCCTGACAGACCAGCCAATGGCACCAAACCAGTCGCTTTAAAGCGCTCACCAATATAGGCCGCAGCCTTGGTTATCTCAGGACTGAAATTAGCACGCCCTTTAAGCTCATCAGAGGCCAAGAAGGTAATATCTTTGACGACCTGTGTTTGAGCTATCTTGCCATCGTGTGCAACACTTGAAGCTGCCCACAACGTGGTGCTGACAAGTATCGCTAAAGGTAGTATTTTTTTCATTTTATTCTTCTTTTATTTAGTCTCGTTGCAAGGCAACAATGGGGTCGAGTTTCGATGCTTTAATCGAGCAAGCTATTCCATGACAGCTTTAACGATCTTAGTTTAACAACAAAAATTTAAACAGGTGGAGATTAATTTATGTATTAATAAGGAGATTTGTAACAAAAAAACTACGTCTATTATCGATTGAACTACACTATTAATTCGTGTTCCCCAAGCGAAAGAACAAAAAAATTATTAATCATCGGATTGTTAATCGTTATATATGACTCAGTTTAAATATGCCTTGCCACTCTTTTTATTGTTAATCGTGCTGTCGATGATTTACCGTTTCGATAATGCGCAGCCAAGTGACATTGATGTTGTAACGCTAAAACCTCATGCTGTAATGTCGACTGACGAAAAAGACCAGCCAACAATAAGGCCTGACCAAACTTCTCCTCCAGTCGTACTAGTGCAAGCATCCGACGACGTCATTGTTAGGAACGCGGATATTATCGAAATTGGTGAGCGGCGGCTCAAGGGGATCATTGATGCGTACCAAGCAGGTCTTACTGAATATTTCTATGACAGCTACTTAATCGAAGTTGTCGGTTTCACTAGAGACAATCAACCGATTATTGATATCACCGATTTAAACACCTTTACCGAAAAAGCGACGCTAGCACTCGGACGAAGGTTCTTCTTTGAGTTAGACAATCTAAACGAGAGTGACCAGTTTGGAGAGCCTAGCTTAGCGAATGAAAACACCATTCTGGACTACTTTAAATTTTCTGATATCGCCGATGATAGTCATATTGAGATAATATTCTGCCGTCAAAAAAAGTGCATGCTATCGATTTCATCCTCCGACTCATTTGATCTACGCGCCTTTGAAAAGCAGCTAACGACAATCGGCCAGCAATGCTATTTACAGCGTTGGCTCACGATTGAAGGACTGCAACAAATATCGTTGTCTTGCCAGTAACATCAATTGAGATAAAATAACGCTTTGGTTGATGATACAATATTGGCTAATGTTACCCACAATCAAACTCTCATCATGATCACCAACAAAGTATTTGTCATTGGCCTGCCACGAACCGCCACCACTAGTCTGTGTGAGGCGACCTTGGCACTTGGGTTTGCTACTGCGCACACGGCGTACACCAATAATACCTTCGACAATGCGCAAGTCATTGCCGACACGCCGATGTTTTGTGATTATCAATATTTCGACCAACAATACCCTAATGCCAAGTTTATTTATTTAGAACGCCCGCTCGCCTTGTGGTTGCCATCGATACGTCAACTACTAGAGCGGATGTTCCATAATCTACAGCGCCAAGATGGCGGTTCAAATCCGATGTTGCGCCATTGTTTTAACCAAGTATTCCATCCGCTTACGCTGGACAATATTGCCAGTGATGAATTTCTTAGCAACTGCTATGCCCGTCACCAAAATCAGGTGTTGAGCTACTTTGATAACCGCCCGCTAGATTTGTTATCAATTGATGTCGCGCAAGCTGATAGTTACCAGCAACTGTGTCAGTTTTTACACGTAGAATCGATACCACAAGGATTTAGCCACATTAATAAAGGGGGAAAAGTAACGGCGTGGAAACAAATAAAGAGCCCACTAAAAATTGAGTCCACCAACAAAGGAAAGATCGAGCGTGTGCTCAAAGGTAAAAAATATTGATTAAAACACTTTTCGCCCCGTCAATTGACAGGTAAAATCGCGGCTTTATTGTTAAGTGTGATTCGAGATATGTTTGAACTAAAGTTTGATACGCCCAGTGGCTGGACTGATGCCGTCATGGAAAAATTTGATTTTTTCTTAAAAGATCACGCTGCAGCTGAGAAGAAAGCCGCAAGCATGGCTATTTCAATGCTGTCTCACTATCAAGACAAAACGAAACTTGTACGTGCGATGACCGACTTGGCGATTGAAGAACTTATTCATTTCAAGCAAGTACTGAAATTACTAACCGTGCGTGATTTATCAACCGCCAATGACTATAAAGACCTCTATGTTAAAGGCTTGCGTGCGTTATTTCGTCACGAGCGCCAACATGTGTTAATGGACCGTCTCATTATTGGCGGCATCATTGAAGCACGCGGCTACGAACGGTTCTCGATGGTAGCTGACGCCCTGCCAGCAGGCAAAGACAAAGACTTTTATGACATGATTGCGAAATCAGAAGCAAAGCATAAAGATTTGTTTATCGAACTCGCCTACGAATATTGCGACAAAGACGAAGTTGATGCACGCTTAGAAGAGCTATTAATTGCAGAAGCGAAGATTTGTGCTGAGCTGCCTTTTACCGGCGCACTTCATTAATCGACTCATTGCAATAAGTCAGCGCTGCGCTGACTTATTGCAATTTTAGTCACTTCTTATTCAACGTCGGCCAAACAAATTTCTCTTTGGCAGGCTTAGGACCTTTATGATGATTCGACGCAGGTTCTTTAACGACTTCACTCGGATCATGATCAAACACCTTTTCAGTACGACGCACATCACTATTGTTACCATGCTTTTTAGCCGCTAATTTATCACCTAAGATGGCATAAATATAAAGTTGCTCAACCTTTTCACGTGCCCACGGGGTTTTACGCAAAAACTTAAGACTAGACTTCACGCTTGGATCGTTATAGAAACAGCGAATTTCAACTTTCTTACTCAGCCCTGGCCAGTCATATTTATCAACTAATGCAACAAGTATGGCTTCGAGTTTTAGCCCGTGAAGTGGATTTTTTGGTTGGTCTTGGCTCATGGATAGCTCTGAAAAATAACAATTGCGCTCATTTTAGCAAAATAAGCGCCGCACGAATAGTGACGTACCGCGCTTCCTCGTTATTTAAGCAGCTTTAACTCAATTGAACTTGGGTATTGTGCATTGTGATATATTTTGTGGGTAGCTCGAACAAAGTCTTGCTCGGTTGCCTCGAAAATATTCTCAACATACTTTTGCGGATTACGATCAATAAACGGAAACATGCTACTTTGGATTTGGATCTGAAGTTTGTGACCGCGCTTAATCGTGTGCAGCACATCGTATAGTTCGAAATTCACCTCGGTTGGCTGATTAGCAACGAATGGTTTCGGCTGACTCATGCTTTCTCTAAAGCGGCCACGTATCACGCCCCAACGGACTAATTCGTGGCGATTACCGGTATCGAGATCTACTTTATTACTATTTTCATCGATAGCAGGAAATACATCCACCAGCTTCACTACAATATCGGCTGCAGTCTCAGTAGTCGAAAACCACAGGTTTAAGTCGATGGCACCAGCGATAGTCATGTCGTCAGTCATCACGGGGGTTTCAAACGTTAGTACATCGGGCCGGCGTGCACTAAAGCGCTGGTCTTCCACCATGTAAGGTTTGTCCCAACCGCGACTAATGCTGGCAGAGTGAGGCACTGGTTTAGCTGGATCGCTAACATAATCACTAAAGGCAACACCGTCAGTCTCTTGTTCACTCAAACGTTGCTTAGCGCCTAACAAATAGCGTTTTACCGTTGTTTTCTTCGGCGGCCATTGCTCAAACTCGCGCCAACGATTACTGCCCGTTTCAAACATGGTGGCACTGGCTAGCTTTGGATTATCGCCGCCTTTTAGGTGATGATTAAAGAATGGTAATAGCACATTCTTTTGAAACCATTTACTGGTATCGACCCCAAAATCGGCTTGACCAAGTTTGTCGCCGTTGCCGCGATTCCATTGACCGTGATACCACGGCCCCATGATCATCTTAATATGTTCTTTCTTGTTATTCTTCGACATTTTTTGGTAGGTGGACAACGGTCCATATAAATCCTCGGTGTCATACCAGCCGCCAACAATCAATGTGGCAGGCTTGACCCGACCAAGATGTGGCAACACATTGCGCGCCTGCCAGTAGTCATCATAATTAGGATGTTCGGTCAGCTCATTCCAAAACGGACGTTCTCCCTTAAAGTAGTCTTTATTCACATTACTGAGCGGGCCTAATTTCAAGAAAAAATCATAGCCATCAGGCGTAACTTTATCCATGCCCTTTGGCCAATGCGCCTGTGGCTTATCGAGTTGCTTGTCGAACGTATCGAAAAATAGAAATGCCATCGGCGTGACAAATGCGCCATTACGATGAAAATCATCGAAGAACCAATCGGCAATCGGTGCTTGTGGTGATAACGCTTTCAGCGCCTTGTGACTATTTATCCCAGCGACAGACGTGTAATAACCCGGGTAAGACGTGCCCCACATGCCCACTTTGCCATTGTTATTACTGACATTATCGAGTAGCCAATCGATGGTGTCATAGGTATCAGTTGCATCATCAACCGCTTTTTTACCACGTTGATGGGCATCCTGCGGCCGCATATTGACATAGGTTCCTTGCGACAAGAATTTGCCACGAACATCCTGAAACACAAAGATAAAACCTTCTTTCTCAAACTGTGCATCGGGCCCTAATCGAGATTTATAGCGATCCGTACCATAAGGGGCGACACGATAAGGCGTGCGTTGCATAATAATAGGATATTCTTTGGAACGGTCATTGGGTGTATAAACAGCAGTGAATAATTGCGTGCCATCACGCATCGTAATTTTATGCTCAAATTTAGTATAATTGTCACGGATGTAGTCAGCTCGTTCGTCGCTTTCTTTGTCGCCCGCAAAACCTGCGCTACTGACGGTTGCAAAACATAATACGAGCACCACTTTACTGAGGTATTTAAACAGCATTGTTTATTCCTTATCGGTATCATTTTCAGACATAGTAACGCATGTGACTAACGAAGCCCACGCTCAAACACATCATCTTACAAAGAAAACAAGCGAGAAATCGCTTGTAAGTTACACCCAGCACTTTATCATCATGCACAACGCATCAAATAAGCAATCACATCATGAGCAAAAAACACTACGTAGTATGGAAAGGCGCGCAAACAGGCGTATTTGATAACTGGCCACAAACCAAATCATTAATCGATGGCCGTTCCGACGCCCAATACATGGGATTTGAATCGAAAGAGCTGGCACAAGCCGCCTTTGCTGAGACGTATACTCGCGCGTTAATGAAACGCTCGATGGCCAAAGATGGCAAAGCCAGCGCGCCAAAGTCTGTTAAGCCGAAGGTAAGCACCAGCAGCCGCAATGTTAGTGTTAGCGACATTAATATTTATTGTGATGGCGCCTGTTCACCAAACCCTGGTAAAGCAGGAACCGGAATTGCAATTTACGAGAAAACTCAAGCAACCCAATTATATTATGGCTTATATGAAGCGAACGGCACCAATAACTCCGCCGAGTTGTATGGCATGTTAGAAGCGTTTAAGTTGGCTATCCCTTACATTAAACAAGGAAAGTCAGTACAAATACTGTCGGATTCTAAATATTCAATCGACTGTTTAACCAAATGGGCAACTGGCTGGAAAAACAAAGGTTGGACCCGTGGTAAGAACGAAGAGATAAAAAACCTTAATATCATTCAACCGGCGTATGAACTCTATCAACAGATTAAAAATGATATTACGGTTAGTCACGTTAAAGGTCACGCCAACATCGAAGGTAATGAACTGGCCGACCGCATGGCAGTACTCGCACGGACCGGTAAAGAAACATCGTTGGCACGTTACCCAAATGCAATTGATATCAAAGCTATTTTGGCAATGGCGTCTGGCTAGTCAACTGGGTTAGCAATTGCTGGTAATCATTAATGGCTGATTGAACATCGTTGTGTGGATTATTAGCCATCCGCGTAAAGTGACCCAGTATTATTTCAAGGTGTGGTACATGCCACTGATTAGGCTGTTGCCACAATTTACTACCAATACCAACTATCGGATCGCCCTCACCAGTGGTGAGGTGGATCACTTCATAAAATAGCTTGTCATCTTTAACGAGTTGCTCATCAATCAACTTCAGTCCGCGCTTTGCCAATTGTTGTCGCAGGTTAAACTGCTGACGCAATGGACAGAGAATAAATTCAAGCGTTAGTTCGGGATTATCAACCACCAACTGCTCGACAATTTGCAGTGTTAAATCGCCACCCACACCGGCAATAATAATGACGTGCTTATCATCCGCTAAAAAACGATGTAGCGGTAACTTCGCAACATCTTGACAATAAAGATGGTACTGACTACCGATCATTGGTTGTGATTGCGGCATCACGGCTGCTAGTTTTTCCATGATTTCAGGCACAATATCGACTAAATGGATATGTGGCGCTGCCGCTCTCTCGAGTAAATAACGACCGAGATAGCCATGATCACAACAGCAATCCCAAATATGAGTCACATCAGGTGTTATCAATTGATCAATCGTACGTAAACGCACACTCAACGGTGGCAATGGGAATGGTTGGGTCACAGTATGTTCTCAATGGATTAAAGCGGATACATTATGACCCAAAATACTATATAGGTGAATATCAGCTCCCTATAAAACGATAGTTTGCCGATAATTCAAACGTTAATGAGTCATTTAATAGTTGCTCAGGTCAAATTTGCCACGTAAAATTGTGCTTTGTCCTTTAGTTACCTCATCATGAGCCAACCTATTTTATCGCCATGTTTATCTCAACAGCGCAAAGCACCGCACATCGGTATTATCGGTGGTGGTATTGCTGGCTCGACTATTGCGATGAAGCTTTCGGCGTTGGGGCTCGATGTCAGTATTTTAGAGCAAGGGGCCAGCTTAGTTAATGGCCCGCCAATTTGTCATCTACATGCTGGCGGTAATCTCTATCGTGAGATAGATGACCAACAATGCTTAACCTTATTACGTCAGTCCATCGACACCTTAAAGCTTTACCACCATAGTGCTTATTATCGGCCGACAGTTATCGCGATTCCGCAGCGAGATCCCGGTGAAGTCGCAGAGTTGCTACCACGACTAGACAAACTCCAACGGCACTATGCACAGCTAGTCACCACCGATCCAGCCAATGAAGTGTTGGGCGCGCCGAGCGATTACTATTCACTATATCATCGAGACGATCTCGAGCGTATTGCGAAATTAACACCCGTTACCAATCCGAAAACCAGTGAACAATGGCTTATTCCACTGGCACGAGAACTGGATTTAGACAAATTAAAGTTTCCGATCATGTTGGTTCAAGAATATGGGCTGAGTGTTTTTCGCCTCGCCGCAACGGCGACGCTAACACTCGAAGCTGCTAACCATTGTCAGATCCATCGCCAAACTAAAGTCATCGATATTACCAAGTGTCATGATTATTGGCAGGTCACCACTGACAAGAATGGTCACGCTCAATCATATCAGTTTGACTATTTAATCAATGCCTGTGGTTATCAAAGTGGCAGCATTGATGATTTAGTCGGTGAACACCAACAACGCCTCGTGGAATTTAAAGCCGCTTATGTCACGCAATGGCATAGCGAAACAACCGCATGGCCAGAAGTAATCATCTATGGCGAGCGCGGAACGCCCAACGGCATGGCGCAACTGACGCCGTACCCTGGCGGTTATTTTCAAATACATGGCATGACCCAAGATATCACCTTGTTTGATAATGGTTTGGTGAGCAACAATGACAACAGTGCACAACCACAGCTTGAATCACGATTCATTGAGAAACTCACCAAGCAATGGCCGCAGCAACTGGTTGAGCAACGAACCTCCAGCGCCATTAAGTTTATCAGTGAGTTTATTCCTACATTCTCCAGTGCAACAATAGGCGGTAGACCGCTATTTGGCGCCCAGCAAATTCCAGGAACAGATCCTGAATTGCGAACCGCCGATGTTAGCTTTAGTCAAGCTAACTATGCTCGCTGCGAAATCGTTAAAGCCTCATCAGCCATTGATGCAGCCGACGCCATTATTGAAGAGCTAACTCGCCTAGATATCCTAACGCGTCAAAAAACGAAGAAAACACAATACACCGTCAATGAAGTCGACATTGAAGACCTTGCAACTACGCTGGCATCTGCACGTGATTATCCAACCCAGCTAGCGACCACGTTCAACAAGTAACAAACCATTAACAACTAAAGTCGTAGAGTTCTATTAAAAACATCTATAACCACTATCCTTCATCACTACTTACCAATATAAACACCGCGTTAACCCATCAAATTTAACAATAAAAACAATAACTAAGAATAACCAACGGCAGTTTAGCCATAGCTAATATAGTTTATTAATTACAACCAACGCCCATCACTCACCTTTTGGTAACGTACCCAGTACCAGTATTGGTAATAACAAATGGTTGACAATTAAATTCCGATTGGTTACTTTACACACAGCACGGAAGGTTTAATCAAATGCTCACTTTGCTAGAAATCGATAAGTAGGGCAAATAAACGCACGGTAAACAACTTAGGTATTGCATAAAATCCATTACCGATAAGCCACCCGATAACAATTTATGATTGGTAGGCATCAAACGCACGTGTAGTCAACGTAGCGGCCTAACAAATTGGTAATACAAAAAGAATACGAAGACAAGAAAGATAAATACTAAGTAATTCAAGACCAATTGATAATCACCCTCATGAATATCACTATTCTACGGGCATAATAAGAGCAAGGGGAACAATAATGAAAATGAACAAAATTAGTTCTGTATTTAATAAGTCTAAAAATACAAACACCAACCTAATGATATTTGGTGCAGCGTTAACAGCGATGTTAACGATGCCAGCCTTTGCAGCTGACACTGCGGCAAAAGAAAAAGAAGTCGAAGTTATTCAAGTGACTGGCATGCTGGGAAGTCTTCGCGCTGCCGCGCTGGTTAAACGTGGTGACGACCGTATCGTCGATGCAATCGTTGCAGAAGATATTGGTAAACTACCAGACAATAACATCGCTGAAGCATTACAACGTATTACCGGTGTTTCAATAACCCGTGATTTTGGTGTTGGTACTGGTGTTTCTATCCGTGGTTTATCTCAAAACCGTGTAGAATTAAATGGCCGTACTACGGTTGGCGATTCACGTAACGGTGTAAGCTTTGATGATTTCCCTGCAAGTTTCTTAAAAACAGTTGAAGTTGTAAAATCACCTACCCCTGAAATGATTGAAGGGGCGCTCGGTGGTACTATCAGCATGAAAACCATCCGCCCGCTTGAGCTAGATGAATCGCTCGTGGCATTCTCACTAGATGGCGAGTACGCAGACAAAACCAAAAATTTAGCCCCTATCTTTAGTGGCTCTGCTGGTACCAATTGGGACCTAGGTGACATGGGTACTTTTGGTATCATGGGTATGGTAGCGTTCCAAGACCGCGAACTACGTCAAGATGAGTTCTTTAACCGTGTTAAAGCGTATGATCATACCAGCATTGATGGCATTGATTCAGAATCAAGTGTTACGCCAAGTGGGAAATACATTGTTGCCGACCAAAATACAGTACAACAGTTTACTGAAGGCCGTGAACGTACTGCATTAAATGTGACCCTGCAGTGGGCGCCAGCATCAGAGCAAGGTAGTTTCTATTTAGATTTAAGCTCAACAGACCGTAGTGGTACGCAAGATGGTTATTCAATTCTTGATGTTGGTGGTTCAATTGTTGCTACCGACGATACCTATGAAGACCAATATGGTCAGCTCCATGACTATCAACTCGCAGGTGTTTTTGCTATTCCTAAATCATGGAATCAATTCCGTGAAACGAAATCAACATCCAATGCAATCGGTGGTGAATGGCACTTCTCAGATCAACTAAAAGTTTCTGGTGAGTATTCTAAAGCGACATCAAAGAGTACAGAGCCTAAATCAGAGTTTAACTTACGCCCGATTAATAAAGGCGAATTTAATGATTGGGCGACTGATTGGGACGGTTCAGACTTCTCAACGAGCATGCGTAACACTGCCACAGCAACAATGACCGGCGGCGCAGGTGAAATCCCAGGTATTTCATACAGCAATATGTCTTACGGGTCGAGCAGCTTAATTGCCGCAGACGCTGATAACTTGGCATGGCGTGACTATACCTATAAAGGTACCTCTACAGAAAACGAAGAAGAAGCTTTCCGTTTCGATGTTGTTTACACTGAACCAGCAGGAATCGAATGGATTTCAGCCGTCAAAGCCGGTGTTCGTAGTACTACCCGCGATTACAAATATGAAGCTTACAGCTACCAAGCTAAAGACCTTTATAAAAAAATGACTAAAGATGGCGAACCATACGCGATATGGATTGATGAAATTGAGTCTGCCTACCCTGATAGTACTCACACTGTCAACCATAGTAATGCGTTTGACCAAACAGGTGTCGCTGCTAACAACGACTTGTTAACTTATCAAGTATACAACGCAGCGCTACTGGGTAATGCTGATGCGACATTTGACCGTGTTCAGGCAATGTTAGCCGGCACAAACTACGCAACAACGGGTAGTTTGACTGATAATTTATCTTACGATAATACGTCTTATCGTGATATCACCGAAGATACGACAGCGCTTTATCTACAGTTCAACTTAGACTTTGATGAAGTTCGCGCTATCGTTGGTGGTCGTTATTTAACAACTGACGTGAGTTCTTCAGCCTATCAAGAAGATGTCATTGTTAATGAAAGTATTACATACAATGATTTCTTACCAAGTATCAATGTGACGTGGGATTTCGATGATGAAACAGTAGTTCGTTTTGCCGCTGCTAAAGTGATGCGTCGTGCAGATTTTGACGAGCTAAGCTCAGCCTATGCGTTCGATAACTCTTACGTAAATGCTAGCAAGGGTAATGTCGCATTAGAACCATACCGTGCAACACAGTATGATATTTCTGTTGAGCATTACTTCGGTCTTGGTAACATGATATCGGCAGCCCTTTTCTACAAAGATGTTGAGTCATTTTTAACCACTGAAACATACTGTGCATATGACGCTGCAGCACTTGCAGACCAAAATCAGGCTGAGTTTGACAACATTTGTATTCGTCCTGATGCGACTAGCGAAACTTCTTCTATCGTCACCACTAGCGATCAAGCAGAATTCGACGCTTACGCTGCGGCAGGTAGAACTGGTATCAATACCAGCATCAATACCAATGGCGAAAACGGCACAGTACAAGGTCTAGAGCTTGGTTATCAGCAAAACTTTGATTTCTTACCTGATGCATGGTCTGGTTTAGGTTTCTTAGCCAACTATACCTATGCAGATAGTGAGCAGCCAAACGGTAACCCGCTACTAAACATTTCTAAAAACACTGTAAATGCACAAGTTTACTGGGAATACGAAGATGTTGCGGTACGCCTAGCTTACACGTTCCGTGACCGTTACTTATCAAGTGAAGGCGAAAAACGTATCGTCACCATCGGCTCGAAAGTACTGAATGATTCAACAAGTGATGCAACAAGTGCAAACTATGATGCAACCACTGGTAATAATTATCGTAACGATTCAAAGCAGTTAGATTTCTCTGCTAGCTGGAACATCAACGATAACTTTACGTTAGTGGGCAACGTAACTAACTTAACGGCAGAACCAGTAAGTTTCTCAAGTGAGCTTGGTTCAGATTGGAAATACACTGAGTCTGACCGTCGTATGACTATCGGTATTCGCGGTAAATTCTAAAGATGTATTAATAAGCCTACTAATTGGTAGGCTTTTTTTTTACACAATTTATCATTTTGGAGAATAATATGTCGATGAATGAAAAAGTAGCCATCATTTCAGGCGGTGGCAGAGACATAGGTAGAGCCTGTGCTATTGACCTTGCCAAACAAGGCGCCAACATTGTTTTAACCTATCACTCGAGTAGCGCAACGGCGCTGTCAGCAGTTAAAGAAATTGAAGCATTAGGCTGTAAAGCGATTGCATTGCAAGCCGACCTTACCAAATCAGAGAACGTCGATTCTGTCATTAAAACCACACTTGATACTTTCGGCCGCATAGATACGCTCGTTCATGTGTCTGGTGGATTGATTAAACGCGTTAAAATCGCAGAGATGTCTAATGAGCATTGGGATAATGTGATGGACGTTAACTTAAAGTCTTTGTTTATGATGAGCCGTGCATGTATTCCGCACATGAAAGCCGGTAGCAGTATCGTAACCTTTGCGTCTCAAGCAGGCCGTGATGGCGGCGGTGGCGGTGCGATTGCCTATGCTGCATCGAAAGGCGCTGTCATGACCTTCACTCGCGGCCTAGCCAAAGAGCTGGGGCCAGATATTCGCGTAAATAGTGTTTGTCCTGGGATGATTGATACAGGATTTCATGACACATTCACACAAGGCAATATCCGTGAATTTGTTGCGGGTGCAACTGCGCTTAAGCGTGAAGGTGAATCTGAAGAAGTCGCTAAATTGGTGACCTTCCTTGCCAGTGACTCGTCATCTTACATGACCGGTAACTGCATCGATATTAACGGTGGTTTACTCTTTTCTTAATTGATTAGTTTAACCCAGTGAGCATCGTTTATATATGCTATTGAGATTGAAAACAACACCGTTTCGTTTCAATCTCAAACTTTGTCATTAATCTATTTAACGTTAATACCAAGTATCTAATATGACAGATACTGATTTTCACCAGTCCTTTTAGAACCACGGTCATTGACAAACGAACAATCAATTCACTACGTGATTAACCTCATGATAGTCGGCAAAAACCAGGAGCATAGACCATGTCCAGCAACGCTAAATTACACTTTCCTCTTTCACTATTATTTGTGACATTATTTTCTTATTCAGCCAGTAGCACCGCCGAACTTGTAAAAAACATCGCGCAATTTAACGATGCTGTTGCTACTGTGCAACCCGGTGGCGAAATCGTGCTCGCCAACGGTACTTGGCGCGACGTTGAACTTGTATTTAAAGCGCAAGGTACATCGAAAAAACACATCGAATTAAAGGCCCAGACTCCGGGCGAGGTAATTATTACCGGCCAGTCCAATCTCGCTATTTCAGGTCAATACCTAGAAATTTCAGGGCTAGTGTTCAAAGATGGTTACACCCCAACAGGCGAAGTTATCTCTTTTCGTACCGCCAACGACGAATTAGCCAATAACACCCGAGTGACCAATGTGGTTGTTGACAACTTTAGCCATCCAGAGCGTCATTTAGCTGACCTGTGGGTTGCAATGTACGGTAAAAATAACCAATTTGACCACAACTCGCTGGTGAACAAACGTAATCGTGGCGTTACCCTCGCCGTGCGCCTTAATACCAAGGGCAGCGAAGAAAACAAACACCTCATTGAATACAACTATTTTGGGCCGCGCCCTATTCTCGGCGCCAATGGCGGCGAAACACTTCGAGTCGGCACTAGCCATTTTTCAACGAAATACTCAAACACCTTGGTTAAGCATAATTTCTTTGATCGCGTCAATGGTGAGCACGAAATCATCTCAAACAAAACCAGTGGTAATACCTATCAAGGCAACGTTATTTTCGAAAGCCAAGGCACCTTAACGATGCGCCACGGTCATCACACGTTGGTTGAAGGCAACTACATTATCGGTAATGGTAAACCAAACACCGGCGGCATTCGCATTATCAATGAATACCAAACAGTTAAAAACAACTATTTATCTGGCTTAACGGGGCACCGTTTACGCGGCGCTCTCGTCATTATGAACGGCGTGCCTAACTCATCACCCAATCGTTATAACCAAGCAATTGATGCGGTAATGGATAACAATATTGTTATCGACAGCGACTACCTTAACTTTTGTGCAGGTAGCGATGAAGAACGCTCAGCGGTGCCTATTGGCTCATCATTTCGTAATAACTTAATCATGGGTAAGGGTAATCTCGACCCACTAAAATTGTTTGATGATGTCTCGGGCATTACTTTCTCTGGCAACATCATAAATAACGAAGTGAAAGTGCCGACGGCTATCACATCGGGATTTGAGAAAACTAACTATCAAGTCACCACCAACAAACATGGCTTGCGCGTACCACCAAAGGCACTGGTTGAAAAAATGTCATTTGGTGAAATTAAATTACCCGTGACCAAGCAACAGACGGGCGCCAGCTACTACCCTAAAAATGACAGTTTCGTTGCATTTAACAGTGGCAAGATGGTTGACGTAACGCCAGGTACTAATACGCTACTTGCCGCACTCAATGCCAGCAGCCCTGGTGATACATTAGTACTTAAAAATGGTGGCGAGTACCTCTTAACCAAGCTTGCTTCAATCAACCACCCCATTACAATCAAAGCCAAACTCGGTGCTAAGCCAGTGATTCGATCCCAAAAACCTAGCTTCTTAGTAATTGAAAACGGTGGTGCACTGACCGTTGATAACCTATGGTTTGACGGCGCAGAATCGCCTGATTACAAGGGTAACAATGTGATTAGAACCAGTGGTTATTCGATGAATATCAATTACTCATTGATGGTGCGTAATATCAAGGTGACTAACCTCGATATCAATGGCTACTTTGATTTCTTTAAAGCAACCGCAGGCACGTTTGCCGATAGCATCGACATTATTGACTCAGAGATGACTAATATCTCAGGCTCAATTTTAGTGCTCAATAAAGAGACCGACGACCTAGGCGTCTACAGCGTTGAAAACCTATCGATTGCAGGCAATACTTTTAAAGATATTAAAGGAGAAATCGCTAACGTCTATCGCGGCGGTCGCGACGAAAGCACCTTCGGTCCCTTGGTCACCGTCACTGACAATACGTTTACCAATACCGGTAATGGTTCAACCCATAAGTCGGCGGCATCGATGTATTTCCACGGTGTTCAGCAGTTACATATATCTAACTCAGTCTGGACCGACAGCGCGCCCCTATCATTACATCTAACTAATGGCGATCCGATCACCGTGGTTAGAGATGTCGTGATGAAAGGTACGGCTAAAATTCGCGCCAACAATGACGGTTATCAAGCCGTAAACGTCACGTATAAATAACGTTACCGGCCTTGAACAACAAGCTTATCAATTACTATTAGTGATTGATAAGCTTGGTCCGTTACGCAATGTTCAATCCCACCACTGTACCGCCTCAAATGATTGAATTAGGAATGACATGAATAACAAATTATTAGGTAAAAATGTGCTTATCACCGCAGGTGCTCAAGGGATTGGTGAAGCGATCACAAAACACTTAATCGATAGCGGTGCTAACGTTGCGATCCACTATTTTTCCAGTGCCGATACCGCAAACAAATTGGTCGAATACGCGATTAGCAAAGGGCAAAAATCGACGGCCATCAGCGCTGATTTAACCAACGAGAGCGAAGCCAATGCGCTGGTTGAGCAAACAGTGTCCACGCTCGGTGGTTTGGACATCTTAATTAACAATGCAGGCTCTCTCGTCTCGCGCAGATTACTGAGCGAGATGGATGCCCAGTTCTGGCATAAGGTAATGGACATTAATCTTACATCGATGATGTTTGTAACACGCGCCGCCGCACCGCACCTTGCACAGAACAAGCACAGTAGCATTGTGAATTTGGCGTCACTCGCAGGCCGCAAAGGTGGTCATCCAGGTTCACTGGCCTATGCCACCAGTAAAGGTGCGATTCTAACACTGACCCGCGCCCTGTCGGCAGAATTAGGGCCACAAGGCACGCGAGTTAACGCTGTTGCTCCCGGTCTAATTCTCGGCACCTCGTTTCATAACACACATACATCCAAGGAATCAGCGGCTCAAACCGTTGCAGGTATTCCAATACAGCGAGCCGGTAATGCCGATGACGTCGCACGCGCCGTGATCTATTTAGCCTCTGAGTATGATGGCTTTATCACTGGCGCGACGCTCGACATCAATGGTGGTGTCTACAACATGTAATTGCATAGGCTGACCATTTGGACAGCCAGAATCAACAAATAGTATTAATGAGTTTGGGAGAATGAATGTGTCATCAATAATAAAAAATATGTTAAGTTTTGGCCCAGCGTTTTTAGCCATTGGCTACACCATAGGTACCGGTAGTGTTACGGCGATGATCGTGGCTGGCAGTACATTTGGCATGCAACTGTTGTGGGTACTGCTGTTAAGCTGTCTCTTTTCTGGTGTGCTTATCTATGCCTACGGTAATTTCGCGTTAGTGACCGGTGAAACCGCCCTGTACAGCTTCAAGAAATACCTCAGATTTGGTAAACCGATAGCGATCCTTATCATCATTGGTGTCAGCTTTGGCCAATGGAATTCGTTGATGGGAATCTTGGGGATTTCAGCCAATATTCTGTTTGAAATGATTGCGATGTACTACCCAGCGGTGATACCACACAAATACGGTGTGGTTATCGCCATTGCAGTGGTTGTAATAAGCATTATGTACGCAATATTACTAATCGGTAAATACTCACTGTTTGAAAAAGTGCTGGTAATATTCGTCTCCTGTATGGGCTTATCATTCGTCTTATCGCTATTTGTTGTACATCCCCTGCCCGTGGAAGTCGTGAGAGGATTAATTCCGGTTATACCAGATGTTGAAGGTGGAAAGATGATGGTCGCTGCGTTTGTTGGCACCACCATGGCCGCCGCGACATTTCTCTCTCGACCGTTGTTCATTCAAGGCAAGGGCTGGTCAATGAAGGACCGCGCTCAGCAGAAGAAAGACGCAATTGTTGCCGCTGTATTAGTCTTTATCATCAGTGCCTCGGTCATGGCGGTCGCTGCTGGCTCATTATTTCACGAAGGAAAAAAGGTCACCGCAGTATTAGACATGGTCACTGCACTCGAGCCCATTGCTGGCAAGACCGCCCTTACCGTGTTCTTCTTTGGCACGCTCGCCGCAGGCTTGTCCTCGGTCTTTCCTTGCATGTTAATCGCACCGTTATTAATCGAAGATTACCGGTCTGGCAAGCTCGATACACAATCTAAACAGTTTAGGATCATCACGGGTATCGCCGCGATTGTCGCATTAACTATTCCCGTGTTTGGTTTTAATCCGATTAAGGGACAGCTGCTGACCCAAGTATTTAACGTCTTCGTGCTGCCGCTGGTTATTATGGGGATTATTTTACTAATCAATAACAAGAAATTAATGGCACAACATGCCGCCGGCTACTTACTAAATTTCGTATTGGGCCTAGCATTTCTATTCTCGGTATTGATTTCCTACACTGGCATCCTTGCCCTTATTGAGCAATAAAGGAGAACCGGATGATTATAATGGTTTGTGGGGTTTCGGGCACTGGTAAGTCAACCGTCGGTAAGCTGTTGGCGGAAACACTACGACTGCCGTTTTATGACGGCGATGATTTTCACCCAGCGTCCAACGTCAATAAAATGCAACGTGGAATACCGCTCGATGATAATGACCGGCAGCCTTGGCTGCAATCTTTGTCGGATGAATTAGCACAGTGGGAAGACGATGGCGGAGCGGTGCTCGCCTGCTCCGCGCTTAAAGAGTCATATCGCACCACGTTGGCATCTCAATGCAAGCAAGATGTAACCTGGATTTACCTCCACGGTTCTACCACCCTGCTGACCGAGCGGCTAAATGCGCGTCAAGGTCACTTCTTAGATTCACGATTATTAGCCTCACAGCTGGACACGCTGGAACTGCCAGATTACGGATGGGTAATCGATGTTCAATCCAGCGCCGCTAAAATAGTTACCACGATTTCACAACGGTTAGTGAAAACTTCAACGATGTAAATTAACGACAAACAAACGACCCATATAACCAATAACAACCAATTGGTTGACACGGGAATTAACTTTGGTTAGTATTTAGGTATTCCTTATTGTTTCTTAGGTTCACTTAGCAATAAGGCAGTTTTAAGACTTGAGTTTTGTAAAAAACATCTAACGAACAGTACGTTTATTACACTCTCGCTTGAAAGATTATAAGATGAATTATTACCAAAATATTTTATTGGTTTCAAATCATGCTTAATACTGGTTCATATATAACGAAGAGCCTGTATCTTTACCGTTATTAAACTGGAATTTTACACCGCGACTCGTTCACCAAAGATGGTGTAACGAGTTGGGTATATTAGACATTAATCTGAGATTAGGTGAGTAATCCCCACTCAGAGCTACTTCTACCAACATATTTAGGAATTAGACATGACAAAACCTACTATCGGCTTTATCGGCCTTGGCCTTATGGGCAGCAATATGGTTGAAAACTTACAAAAGAAAGGTTTCGAGCCAATCGTAATGGATCTTAACAAAGACGCAGTGGCAGCAGTTGTTGCACGCGGCGCAACAGAAGCCAAATCAGCGGCTGAACTTGCAGCAGCAAGTGATATCATCATGCTATGTCTAACAACGTCTACTGTTGTTGAAAAGTTAGTGTATGCTGACAACGGAATCCTAGCGGGCATTAAAGAAGGTAGTGTGGTAATCGATTTCGGTACGTCTATCCCCGCTTCAACTCGCAAAATCGGTGCTGATCTAGCGAAGAAAGGCGCAGGCATGATCGATGCTCCTCTGGGTCGTACTCCAGCACATGCTAAAGATGGTCTACTGAACATCATGGCTTCTGGCGATATCGATACATTTAACAAAGTTAAACCTATTCTTGAACTACAAGGCGAAAACGTTTTCAACCTTGGCGCACTAGGTGCTGGTCACACGACGAAGTTAATCAATAACTTCATGGGTATGACGACTGTAACCGCAATGTCACAAGCATTCGCAGTAGCAGATCGCGCTGGCGTTGACCGTCAACAATTGTTCGATATCATGTCGACTGGCCCATCTAACTCGCCGTTCATGCAATTTTGTAAAAACTACGCTGTTGATAACGTAAGTGACTTAGGTTTCTCAATTGCTAATGCTAACAAAGATTTAGGCTATTTCATTGAGATGGTTAAAGACCTTGGTACTCGCGCTCAAATTGCAGAAGGCACTTCAGCTAACTTGCAAGCCGCTTTTGATGCTGGCATGGGTAACGGCAACGTACCAGAAATGTTCGACTACTTCCTTAAACTAGAGAAGTAAGCCGCACTAACACTTTCAACGGCATAAGCTCTTAATGCCGTTGGAAGTGTTTATTCCTCTCTCAGCAGTAACAACCATCCTATTTATCCATCCCACTATCAAGTTCAACTATATTCAGTGCTGTTAATCACTAGTTAAAACCAATTCCATTAATAAATTGACCACTTGAGCTGGTTTAAACGAGAAGACTACCCGTGTTCTGAATGTGTGCCTTATCTACGCCCTATAGCCAACTGCGGTGCTCAAAAAAACATATTATTAAATGACAATGACAATAGTATTAGCCCTATCTTGATCTAGCAAAAATCACTAATCACTTTTGCAAGGCGATCAATCGCGTCACTCAACTGTGTTTGTGTGGCATTGGTGAAGTTTAAGCGCAACGCGGGAGCAACATCACCACGTTGTTGGTAAAACACCGTACTTGGTACCACAGCAACGCCCTCCTCTAATGCGGCTTGTGCTAACGCATAAACATCGCACTGAGGTAATGACAGCCATAAAAACATCCCGCCATCTACTGGATTAAACTGACACATCGGAAGCTTGTTACTAATTTGTGTCGCAAGTGCTTGATAACGTCCGTGATACAACGTAGTTAACTTATCTAAGTGGGTTTGAAAACCATCATCAGTTAACAAGTCAAGCAATACTGATTGCATGGGGACACTCGAATGTAAATCAGCCCCTTGCTTAATGGTATTGAGCGGTGCAATCCACGTGCTCGGGCCGGTGACTAAGCCAAGTCTAATACCGGGAGTCGCTATTTTTGAAAATGAACGGAGTACCAGAGAATTATCAGGACAAAAGCTTGATACCAACGGCAATGCCTCACCACTAAAGCGTAATTCACGATATGGCACATCTTCAATAAAGGCAACGTTATATTGCTGACATAATAACGCGACTTTCTGACGGGTCGCTAGTGACCAACAAATTCCTGTTGGGTTGTGAAAGTCTGGCACGGCATAAAACATCGTCACGTCTTTAGTGGCGAAACAGTCTTCTAATTGCAGTAAATCCGGGCCATCACTGCCCTGTTCAATACTCTCAATGTGGGCTTGTGCTAAGCCAAAGACTTGCAGTGCGCCAAGATAACTTGGCGCTTCCATCACGACGGTATCGCCGGGATTAATAAAGGCGCGAGCAATAAGGTCTAATGCTTGTTGAGAGCCAGTGCACACAAGAGCCTCGTGCGATTCAGGTAATTGATAAGCGGTTTTAAAGTGAGCCAACAATGGCCCATAACCCGCAGTGCCACCGTATTGAAACAAGCGAGGGTTATCGGCCAATTTGCTAAAGGATTTTTCCATGATCGCCAGTGGAAACGTCGCATCATCAGGTAAACCACCAGCAAGAGAAATGACACCCGGCGCACTGGCCGCGGCTAAAATCTCTCGAATATAGGATGGTTGAATTTGTTGTAATGATGTAGCTAACTTCATAATACCTGCGCTCTTTTAATGGTTTCGCTTAGAGTACGTTAACTTGCATCATTAAACATGTCCATTTATGCTATATGACATGTCCTTTTATGTGGTTAACTAATGCCAACTCACCAACAAGTTTCTCGAATTAACGATGTGCTGTATTTTATTCATCAAGATATTAGTGCTCAACTCGATGCAAAGCGCCTCTGTGCCATCGCCGCCTATTCTGAACAACATTTTCACCGTATCTTTAAAGCGGTAGTTGGTGAGTCTGTTCACCATTATATTCGTCGTACCCGCCTTGAATTCGCTGCTAACCAGCTAATGTTTGACCATGATGCTACCGTGGTCGAAATTGCAACAAAATCAGGGTTCTCGTCGGTTTCCTCCTTTAGCAGAGCCTTTAAGAGCACGTTCAATCTTAGTCCAGGGCAATGGCGTAACATTGATAATCATCGCCATGAGACGGCCAGCTACTATCAACAATTAAGTAACGCACCACTTCCGATATGCCAAATAAAACAGCTGCCTGCGCGTAACGTTGCCTATATTCGGCATCAAGGCTACGACCGTTCCATTGCTTCTGCTTGGAAAGCCCTCCAGGAATGGGCAATCATCAATAATATCAATGACGCCCAGCAATTTGGTCTTCACCATTCAAACCCAGCGTTAGTACCCATAGTAGATTGTCGGTATGTCGCCTGCATTGGCATCGACAAACCTATCACTCGTCGCGGACTGGTCAATAGCATGACTATTCCTGGCGGGCTCCATGCGGTGTTTCAACTCAGCGGAAAATACGGCGAGCTGTTGCCGCAATTAAGCAACATTCTGGTTAATTGGTTGCCCAGCTCTGGCTTTAAAATGCAATCGACGCCCACTTATGTTCATTACCAACAAAATCAGTTCCTAAGCAGCGATCAACGATTCGCATTAACATTGTGTCTTCCTATTTCACTCTATAATTAACATTCAGTATCGATTAACATTAAGTCAGGGATAATTGGTTGAAATTTTAAAGGAATAAAAACACCATGAAAAAAATCTTATTGTTAATCTTGTGCTGTTTCATAAGCGCCTGTGATGATAGCGCTCCGCCATCGCCACAAATTAGCGAACAACAAACGGTTAGTAAGACACAAGATTTCAGTACGATTAAACAGTTCGACATCATCAACAGTGGCTTTAGAGAATATCAAGGCCGCCCAAGCGCATGGGTCATGTTCTCAAAACCGATTGACCGACAAACAAACCTGAATCAATTTATCCAGCTAAGTGACAGCAGCGGCGTGCTTGATGGCGCGTGGCAATTAGATGACGTGGGCAACAATGCCTATTATCTCAATATTACGCCAGACCATAAATACACCATCAATGTCTCCACAGGACTTAGCGCGGCAGACCAACAAAAACTCAGCGCTGGCACCGAAAAAAAATTCACCAGCCCCAATATCGATGCAGGCGCGACGTTTCTTCATCAAGGCTCAATTCTTAATCCTGATTATAGTGACGGTCTGCCGATTATGGCGGTCAATATTCCATGGGTTGACGTTGATTATTACCGGGTAAAACCTGAGTATTACCTGCGATTCATCCAAGACAACCCAACATCGAAACGCTATGCGTGGTTGCTTGATGACGAGTCAGACTATTCTGAACTAGTCAGTTCTCAAAAATATAATACCAGCGCACCCAAAAATCAAAAAGCTAAGCACGTATTAGCAACCGATCACATTGATGCATTAAAAGAACCCGGCGTTTACCTTGCGGTCATGCGGCTGCCCGGCACCTATAACCATTATCAATTCGCACACTTTAACGTGTCAAACCTCGCAACCGAAGTTAGAGAGTATGAAAGCGAATACTTAGTCACCGTCATTGAACAAAACAGCGGTGCGCCAGCAGCGGATGTAGAAGTTAATATCAGCCAGTCGGACAACCAGAATGTCACCGAGAGCGCGACTACCGATCACAATGGCCAAATCACGATTGCGAAGAGTCTAAAGCCCAAATTGATCACGTTAACAAAGGACGACAACTTTAATATTATGCGCCTCAGTGGCTATTCGTTGGATTTATCAGACTTTGAAATCGGTGGTAGAGCGAATCAAGATCTTGAACTCTTTATTTTTGGTCCACGCGATTTGTATCGACGCGGTGAACACATTACGTACTACGCATTACTGCGCGACCTAGACGGAAATCCCGTTAAAGATCTCCCTATTCCCACCAGCTTATACGATCCAAACGGCAACGAGATCGCAAATAGCGTGTCCAACGTTGAAGGTGGACTCTATCAATTTGACCACCAGTTTGCAGCGGATGCACTTACCGGCGCCTACGATTTACGCTTTACCATTGGCCATAGAGTTTATCGCAAAGCGTTTCACGTCGAAGATTTCATGCCAGAGCGAATGGAGATAGAGATAGTCGAAGCCACTGCGCCTCTCACCCAACAAGGTAGCGCACAGCAAGCCCTTATTGGTCGGTTTTTGTATGGCGCGCCAGCAAGCGAGCACAAAGTTGATGGCATGGTTCAAGTCAAGACAACCGCCAATGCCATTGAGCAACTACCTGGCTATTATTTTGGCAGCCATCAAGACATCGGCACGCTAGATAGTTATTTACTCAATGAAATTAAATTAGATGACGCGGGTGACGGCGTACTGGAAATTGATGATCGTTGGAGCAACCGTCAACAGGCGTTAAATATCGAAGGTTTCGCCTATTTGTATGAAACAGGTGGCCGTAAAGTCACTCAAAAATTTAACAAATTGTGGTGGCCGCAAGCGAGTTTGATCGGCATAAAGCCGCAGTTTGACAACCTCACGAGCAACAGTGAACAAGCGATAGGCTTTGAGCTACTGCGCAGCGATGTCAACGCTTCCCTACTCGACGATAAGGTGATGGTTAGTCTTGTTCGACATCATCAAGAATACTATTGGCAATACTCGCGACACGATGGCTGGGAACGTCACGAGCGTAACGATGTCTACCCCGTGTGGCAAAAAGAGCTCACCCTAGATAAAGCGCAAGCATTGACGATTAAAGTTCCCGTCGAATGGGGTAAGTACCAGTTAACCGTAACATCGACGGTTGATGGATCTAAAGCTCAACTATTTTTTGATGCGGGCGAACGCTGGTATTGGTATTGGTCGCAAAACAATGGCGACTCAGTGCGTCCCGACCAACTAAAACTAGCCCTCGATCAAGCTTCTTACAGCGATGGTGACACAGCCAACGTCAAAGTGGATGCGCCCTACACTGGATTGGCGTGGATACGTGTCGAGTCAGGCAAGTTGTTATGGCAACAACAAGTGCAGCTTAACAAGGGTCAAAACAACATCACTGTTCCAATCAAAGATTGGCAGCGTCATGACGTTTATTTATCCGCTTATCTCGTCAGCCCAGCAACAGCCACAGAGCCATTAAAGCGTGCACTTGGTTTGAGTCATCTGCCGCTTAACCGCGAGGACCGTGAGTTAACCGTCACGATTAACGCGCCAACGAAGGTAAAACCTGATGGGTTAGTGCCATTAACCGTTAACATCGCTCATGCCAACGAACATAGCCAAGTGGTGCTTGCAGCCGTCGATGTCGGTATTTTAAACCTGCATCAATTCAAGACGCCGGCTCCGTTTGACTACTTCTTTGCTAAGCGTCGATATGATGTCTCGATTCAAGATAATTTGAATAAGATTATTGCGCCCAATCAGCTTAACAAAGCGGATATCTTGTGGGGTGGCGGCGCCGAATTAGCCCGTGGTGGTGAAGAAGCGCAATCGAGCGTCCAAATTGTGTCGTATCTATCCGCTCCGCAATCAGTTGATGCCAATGGCAATGCCCATTTCGAATTGCCGGTGCCTTACTTCAACGGCCGATTACGGGTTTTTGCCATAGCCTTTGACCATCAGCGTTTTGGCAGCAGCGAACAACCATTAACGGTGGCGGCAGATCTCGTTAGTCAAATAAACATGCCACGCTTTTTAGCGGTCGGCGATCAATCAATCTTTCAACTAGACCTCACCAATACCACCGATGAGACCCTCAAACTCGATGTTAAGCTCAGTGCGCAAGATCTGGTGCTCGAACAAGCGTCGCAAAATATTACCCTAGCGCCGGGTAAACGAGCAACCTTGCCGTTAGCCATTAGCGCTAATGTCGTCGCCAAAGATGCACTCGTTAAGCTCAACGTGAGTGGTAGTAATATTGCCATCACCCGTCAATGGGCAATCACGGTCCGCCCCGCCTACCCTGCGCAGCGTATCACCACTAGCATTTTGTTAGCGCCTAACAAAAGCCATCAATTCACTTTAGATGCTCCTAATTGGAATAATCAGACACAGTCGAGTATTAGCATAGCCACTCGGCCACAGTTTGATCTCATCGATCAGATTTCAAAACTGTACCAATTTCCATTAGGATGTTTAGAGCAGACCAGCAGTCGCCTATATCCATGGTTAGTATTGCCACCAACGACTCAATCGCAACTGAGCGAAAGACTGAGCCACGTTAATCGTGATCAGCTGATCGGTGATGGTATTAAACGCATCTTAAGCCTCCAAAAAAATAATGGGGCGTTAAGCCTTTGGTCGTCCAATGGCGGTGAAAACCCATGGCTCAGTGCTTATGCTGCACAGATACTATTGCAAGCTCAGAAAAATGGTGTCTATGTTGAACAAACCAAACTAGAGAAATTACTCAAACGCTTAAGCTATTACTTACGCCGAGCCAATTTCTCGAGTGACAATGGCGCGCACTATCGCTTTGCCACCCGTTCATACTCAGCATTGGTGCTTGCGCAACTCGGCCGCGCTAACCAAAGCCACATGCGCCAATTGCTCAAATCACAGCGTCATGCCAAGTCTCCACTACCGATTGTACAACTCGCTGCAGCCTTTAAATTGATGGGGGATACCGACCGAAGTACGGCCTTAATAAATGAAGCGATTAACGCGCCTTATCAACAGCGTTATGACTCAACCTACGGCACTAAAATTCGTGACAAAGCAATGATCATCAACCTGTTGCTTGAACACCAACTGGCAAACAGCTGGGCCAAAAAATTAGCCTTTGAACTCTGGGAACAAGTTCAGGAAAGACGTTGGTTTAGTACGCAAGAACGCTTAGCACTAGTCTTAGCTGACCATCAGCTCGCCAAACACTTTGATGTTGAATTTAATTATCAACTTGCCGTCGCTGGCACAACGTATACTGGTCCAGATGATCTGAGTGCTTTTTATCGTGTTGATGGCAAAGTCATTAATCAAACAACCTTAACCAATGCCGCATCGCAAGCGCTATATGTAAACACTATCAGCCAAGGCTATCCAACGTCTCCACCCGCCTTTGAAGAAAAAGGATTAACAATACGTCGTGACTACTATGACATGCAGGGACAAGTCGTTGATGTTGCTGGTGTCACCAGCGGCGAGCGATTCTTAGTGCGTATTCGCGTGCAAGCGAAATATAAGAATCTCAGTGATATTATGGTGGTTGATCTACTCCCGGCCGGGTTTGAGATAGAGCGCGGTGAGTTGGGTGAACAACTCGATTTATATGGCGTGAATATTGATGGTAAAAGCCTGAGTCAACGCGTATCTAATTATCGTAATATAGTCGATTATCAAGGCTACCGAGATGACCGTTACATTGCGTCAGTTAGCGTCACTTATCATCACGAGACTGAGTTGTATTATATTGTTCAAGCGGTCACGCCAGGCTCATATATCCTGCCGCCGGTAATGGCCGAGTCAATGTATCGTGATGACATTCGCGCTGTCGGCGAGACTAATATCAATGTGACGGTTAAATGAAACTAAAAGTCATTGCGCTAGCTCTTATCGGAGTGGCGTTCAGTTTACTTGTTCTCGACTGGGCGTTTCCAACAGATCTCAGTAAGCTTAGCGATCAAGCCACCGTAGTAAGCGACCGTGATGGCCGACCACTGCGCGCCTTTGCAAACTCTCAGGGCGTGTGGCGCTATCCAACATCCGTCGATAACGTTAGTCCTTACTACCTGCAAGCGTTGTTTACCTATGAAGATCGCCACTTTTATCATCATCCTGGCGTTAATCCATTCTCGATGCTGCGCGCTGTAGGGCAAGCGATCTACTATCAAAAAGCGGTATCGGGTGGCTCAACAATTACGATGCAAGTCGCCCGCTTGCTTCACCCAAACAAGCGCAGCGTACCAGGTAAAATTTATCAAATGCTGCGCGCCTTTCAGTTGGAATGGCATTTTAGCAAGACCCAAATACTCAATCTTTATCTCAATATAGCGCCCTTTGGCGGCCCCATCGAAGGCGTCGAAGCCGCTAGTTATGTCTATTTTGACAAGAGTGCTATCGAGTTAACCCAAAACGAGGCCGCGTTACTCGCCGTATTACCACAATCCCCGAGTCGTTTTAGACCAGACCGTTACCCGACCCGTGCCTTTAATGCCCGCAATAAACTGCTCAAACGCCTCAATACCTTTGAAGTGTGGGCTGAAACATTAATTGCTACGCTTTTAAAAGAGCCTATTTACGCCGACTATTTCCCTAATCCCCGCTCTGCGCCAATACTGTCCAGGCGGTTAAAAACCAAACATCAACAAGCCCATATTCAAACCTTTATTGATGGTGACTTACAAGAGCAACTTGAAAACCAATTGAGTTCATATGTGTTATCGCTGCCCGACAAAACTTCGGCAGCGGCTATGATCATGCATGCCAACAGCGGAGAGGTTATTGCTTACCTTGGATCCGCGAATTTTAATGACAACGAGCGTGCTGGCCAAGTTGACATGATCCGCGCGATTCGCTCCCCCGGCTCAACCCTAAAGCCGTTTATTTATGCCGCGGCTATTGAGGAAGGATTAATCCACGAACACTCATTACTACAGGACGTTCCGCTCATTAAAGGTGACTATCGACCAAGCAATTTTAGCGGCGGTTTCTCAGGCCCCGTCAGTGTCAAACAAGCCTTGCTGCGTAGCCTCAATATTCCGGTGGTACAGGTGCTCAACCACAGTTCACCAACCGCCTTTTCGGCGCGCTTAAATAACGGCGGATTAACGCTACATTGGCCAGAAAATGCCACACCCAATCCTGCACTTATTTTAGGCGGCGTTGGGGTTCGACTAGAACAACTGGTTAGAGCATATTCTGCCCTGATCAATCATGGCCAGTCTGTTGCTCCGCGTTATGTGCCAAGCGATCCACTACAGCAACAATTTTTATTAGAGCGAGAAAGCGCATGGATCATTCAAAATATCCTACGCCAGCAAAAACTACCGCACCGAGTGAGCACCGTGCTTAATCGCACCGCACAGGCGCAACTACCAAATATTGGTTGGAAGACCGGCACCAGTTACGGTTTTCGTGATGCGTGGGTGATTGGATTCTCAGGGCCCTATATCATCGGTGTATGGACCGGTCGTCCAGATGCCAAACCGGTCACCAATAATAGTGGTAGTGAACATGCACTACCGCTTTTCTTGCGCATCGCCAATCACTTTAGTGAACCTTATCAACCAACCCAACCTCTTTATGTTAATAAAGCGCAAACATGCTGGCCAGGCGGATTGCTCAAGCAACAAACCCTTGATCATAACTGTCACCAAGTTTTTGATAGTTACCTTAATCAGCGCCTCGCACCGCCAACGCTAACGATATCAAAGCAACAACCCGCGCAACAGCAAGTCGATTATTGGCTTGAACCCAACGGCGAGCGCGCCACCCTTATGTGTGCCAGCGCTCAAGCAAGTTTTGTGAGCCAACAACTGTGGCCCAGCGCATTAGAAAGCTGGTTAAAGTCCGACTGGCGCCGCGATAAGTTGTTACCTAAATTGTCCCAAGCCTGCCATCAACAAAGCAACGTCGGACAGCAGCGTTTGAAGATATCCTCAATCAAACCGGGCAGTCATTTTGTGCGAAGAAGCAAAACCGCACCACTCAAGCTATCATTCAAAACAGACAATAATAATAAGCAAATAACGTGGTTTTTGAACGGCGATTTACTCAAGAAAAATCATTACAGCTTTAGCCAAGCAGGAAACTATCAATTACTCGCATTAGATCAACTAGGACGAGTTGATAAGGTTAATTTTGTTGTTGAATGAGGGGGCATCCACTCAATAGAATGAACTAGAGCAAGATCAATTGAGTATCGTACTTTATGATGATATGAGCCTTTTTCTGAGATCTAGTTAGCTGTCATCACCAACATTTAAGTAATCCAACATTAACTGAAAATCAGAATTACCATAAAGCTTTTTATCTATAAATACCGAATAGTTAAACACTAAAATATGGACGCCCACATAATTTAGACGGCTCAATCCCTATTTAGTGACTTAGTATCCACAAGCGATTTTAAATTACCAAGCTTACTAAGAAAGCTTATACTTAGCGCGGTAGTTGCTTGGTGTCATTGACAGTTTTCGCTTAAATAATTTAGTGAATGAGCTAATGTCGTTGTAGCCTACCGCATGGGTTATTTCATCGATGGTTTTGGTGGACTGTACTAAATACTTACTCGCGGCATTGATGCGCACTTCTTGTAAGTATTCTGATGGCGTGATCCCAGTTGCTTCTTTAAATCGCCGAATCAACGTGCGATTTGATACCCCAAAGTCTTGGCTTACCGCGACGATGCTAACAAGGTGTTGATAATTGTCTTCCATCCAATTTTGTACCGCTAGCACGGTTTGGTCGTGATGATATCGTTTCGATATTAACGGCGAGTAGGATAGCTGTGTTGTTTGGCTAATATCCAACACAAAGGATTTTGCGGTGCCAAGGGCTGTTTCATGATCACAAAACAGTTCGATTAAATACAAGCCTAAATCGAACCATGCCATGCCGCCGCCATCACACAAAATATTATCTTCATGGGTGATTAGCTGATCTGGTTTTAGATTGATGTGAGGATATCTTTGTCGAAATAACGCTTCCGCCGCCCAATGGGTCGTTGCGGGTTTGTCATCTAACAGGCCTGCTTCTGCTAGGAAAAATGAACCGGTACTATTACTACCAATGATCGATGTCGAGTCCTTCAGCTGCCTTAAATACTCAATTACTCCTTGATTATGCTCGAGTGTTTTATCGATATCGCCGGCAATACTTGGTATTAAATAGATGTCGCTGTGCGTAACATCTTGCAATGCGCAATGAGGAATGATCAACAGATTATTAAGGGTATAAATCGGCTTTTTATCCCAACTGGCAATTTGGACCTTGAACTTCGGCGCAATGGGTTGCTGTTGATATTTATTCCACGACACACCCGCCAAACTAAGCAAATCATTAATGCCAGTTAATGCCCCTGCCAGTACGTAGTCAAAACCAATAACAGTTACCGTGATCATCCTAATCGCTTATCTTGTCAAATTTCACCTAATATATGTCAAATATTACGATTAGTCTCATCAATTTTAGCTGTCACACTGAGATTATAAATATAAACGATTAAAACCAAGCGATTTGGACTTTCCTATTACTTGCGTTTTAACACTGAGGTAGGCAATAGTTATGACTGAAATAAAGACCCATTACCGAACATGTAATATTTGTGAAGCGATGTGCGGTGTCGCGATTGAGCATGAGGTTGAAACCAAAAAAATTATCGCGATTAAGGGAGACAAGGACGATCCTTTTAGTAAAGGTCACATCTGCCCTAAAGCGCTTGCTCTGCAAGATTTTTACGATGATCAAGACCGCTTAACGTCGCCTATTAAGAAAACTGACAATGGCTGGCAAGCCATTTCATGGGATCAAGCATTCGATGAGATAGCCGTTAAGATTAATAGCATCCAATCCGCACACGGTAGAAATGCGTTAGGCGTATATTTAGGTAATCCTAATGCCCACAATCTTGGTAATGCGATCTTTTTAAAGCCGTTTTTAAAATCCCTTGGTACACTCAATCGTTTTAGCTCGGCCTCTACTGATCAAATGCCGCACCATGTAGCTTCAAATTATATGCTAGGCAATGGAATGCTAATCCCAGTGCCAGACATAGACCGCACTGATTTTATGCTCATTATTGGCGCCAATCCGGTGGTGTCAAACGGCAGTATGATGACCGCGCCCGGTGTTGTTCGCCGTATTAAAGACATTCAGCAGCGTAACGGTAAAGTGGTTGTGATTGATCCCCGTCATACCAAAACGGCTCAAATAGCCGATCAACACATTTTCATCCGTCCAGGCAAAGATGCGCTTTTATTGTTGGCACTAATTCATTGTGTTTTTGAGAAAGATCGCGTCAATTTAAGACATTTAGCACCATTAATTGACAATGTAGAGCAATTGGAGACAATTATTGCAGATTATTCACCGGAAGTTGTTGCGCCTTATACTGGTGTGTCAGTCTCCGAAATACGGATGTTAGCTAAGGACTTCACGCAAGCCGAGTCGGCGGTTTGTTACAGCCGAATGGGGGCATCAACCCAGACGTTCGGCGGGCTATGCCAATGGCTAACCAATGCTCTTAACATTATTACCGGTAATTTTGATCGGATAGGCGGCGCTATGTTTCCCCTGCCCGCGTTTAACTTATTACGCGGCAATACCGCGGGTCACCCAACCAGTTTTGGCAGATATAGCTCTCGGGTCCACAAGTTGCCGTTCTTTAACGGTGAATTCCCTGTCGCTACCTTGGCAGACGAAATCACCACCGAAGGTGAAGGGCAAATAAAAGCCATGATCACAGTTGCCGGAAACCCAGTTTTATCAACACCTGCTGGGCAGCACCTTGCTAAGGCGTTTGACCAATTAGACTTTATGGTGTCTATCGATATTTACCTCAATGAAACGACCAAGCACGCTGACATTATTTTGCCAGCAACTACGGGGGTCGAAAACTCTCATTTTGATATTTTCTTTAACAGTTTTTCAGTTCGTAATACCGCTAAATATTCACCGCCACTATTTGCCATTGCTGATAACCAAAAAGCCGACTGGCAAATATTAAAAGAGCTATCCGCCAGGCTCGCTAATGAACCAGTCGATCCTTACACACCAGAAATGGTGCTCGACATGGAGTTAAAAGCCGGTCCTTACGGTAGTGATGGCATGTGCTTACAAAAACTGATTGATAATCCACACGGTCTTGATTTAGGCGCGCTCAAACCGGGCTTAACTCAGCGTTTACTCACCAGCGATGGCAAGATCAATCTACTACCGCAACTGTACTTAGATGATTTGCCGCGCCTCAATGCAGTCATGACAGCGCCAGCGATTAATAAACAATACCCGTTCGAGCTTATTGGCCGCCGTCTAGCTAAAAGTCACAACACGTGGACTCAAAATTCAGCGCGGTTAGTTAAAGGACGAAATCCTTGTACCTTAGAGATTAATCCTGACGATGCAAATCAATTGGGTATTACCAATGGTCAGTTACTCACCGTAAGTTCAGTGGTGGGTGAAGTTAAGATTGAAGCTGAAATATCTAGTGATGTCCAAGCCGGTGTCGTTTGTATGCCACAAGGCTGGGGACATAATCAAAAAGGGACAAAAATGAACACCGCCGCCACACAGCCCGGTGTCAGTATTAATGATTTAACCCAAACCAATCGTATTGATGCGTTAACGGGGAATGCTGCGCTTAATGGCACGCCCGTAGCGATTAAAATCGCCTAACAAAAATAATAGGAACCAAATAATGAAATACCTTACTCCACTGCTGCCATTTATTGCAGGTTGGATATTATTGATGTTTAGCGCATCATTTTTAGAAATTAGTATTATCAATGGCGTATTGCAGTTACTGCTTTTTGCGTTGGTTGTGTGTCTGCCAACCTGGAAAACAGGCCGGATGTCTTATGTAGATATTGGATGGCCTTGGGGTTTAACCGTTATTGGCATCGTCACTTGGGTAGTGAGTGACGGCGAGCCTATACGCGTTGCGGCAGTCAGTATTGCTTATATATTTGCGGGCAGCCGCATGGGATTAGGGGCGATTAAGCTATTGCAATTAGGTCATTTAAACACTGAGCTACCCCGCTATGAATTTCAAAAAAAGCGTTGGACCAAAGCGGGCAAACATAACTTTCCCTTAGCGATGCAAATGGAAGCAATATTACAAGGCATCGCGAACGCTGCCTTCTTAGCGTTCCCTGCGTTTATTATTGCGGCGAATAACAGTGCTGAAATCTCAATATTTGAAATAATAGGTGTCGCGATTTGGCTCTGCTCATTCGTCTTCGAATCAATAGCCGATGCGCAAAAACTAACATTTCTGAAAGAGATGAAAAAACAAGGGCTAAAGAATAAAGTGTGTAATGTCGGGTTGTGGAAATACAGTCGCCATCCGAATTATTTTTCAGAATGGATGGTATGGAATGGTTTAATTATCGCCGCTATTCCGTCATGGTTTGCACTATTTGAACATGAACATATTGCCGTTTTTTGTTTGCTGGGGTTAGGATTATTGTTTGTTTCTCGCCTGATGTATATCACCTTAGTCACTTATACTGGCGCTGTGCCAGCGGAGTACTACTCGGTACAAAAACGCCCTGAATATGAAGCGTATCAACAAACAACCAATATGTTTTTTCCCGGTCCGCAAAAGGGAATTAAGATAGAAACTCAATCAGACCACAACGCTGAATCGCGATAGTGAGGGAAATATAGATGCCAGTAGTGATGACTCACCACTGGCGACAAAAAACAAAGACTTGTTAGCTGCTCTCTTGCAAGGTGGTGATTTCAAGTAGTAGTGATTGCTCACCACAGCTTAGCCAGATTTCACCGTCACTAATTGAAAACTGGAGCTGCATGGTGCGGGTAGCAAGACCGGCTAATGCACTCATCGTGTCATCACTCACCATATAAACAGTTAAGTTACTGAATTTGTTGGCGGTCGACTTTTGTTGATTCCACCACTGCGCCGCTGCATTTTCGCCATAAGCAAAAACTGCCGATTTCTGAGCGCGTACACTGCCCTTTTTAATGCGTTTTTCGTCTGGTAGTCCAAGGTCAATCCACAGTTCGATTTCGTCACTGTAATTAACTTGCCACAAATCTGGCTCGTCTTCATCACTCAAGCCTTTGGTAAATGATAATCTCTCATTGCCATGCATTGCCCATGCAACGATACGCAGCATCATGCGCTGTAGTGTTTCTGATGGATGTTGAGCAACCGTAAGTGATTGATCTAAATAGATGCCTAAATCCATGTTGGCTAAATTGATATCGGCTTTATATATGGTGGCTTTTTGTGCCATGGGTTTTGCTCGCGTAATATTGATTATTCTTGGCGCCATAGTACGCCCATCGTTATTTATTACCACTAATTTTTATATTTGTTACACTCAATGTTAGACCACCCAATTTATTGATTTTAAGGCAAACAATATGACCAAGCTCCGCGTAGAATTATTACTCACTGGCAATGAATTGATGTGTGGGGATGTGATTGACAGCAACTCAGCTTTTATTGCGCAGCAATTGGCGACATTAGGACTTGAGGTTACACGTCGCGTCACCGTAAAAGATGACATCACCCTGCTGCGCGATGAAATCGTTTCACAGTCAACACGTGCAGACATTCTCATTATTAACGGCGGCTTAGGACCAACGGTAGATGATATGACGGCGCAAGCGTTAAGCCTTGCCGCAGACGTGCCAATTGAGTGTCATCCACAGGCACTAGCGCATTTACAAGCGTGGTGTGAGCGCCGTAATTATCCGCTAAACGAGCCGAATAAAAAACAGGCGATGCTCCCTAAAGGTTGTGATGTTATTCACAACGAAACAGGCAGTGCACCAGGGTTTGTGTTGTCAGTGAACGATTGTCTGGTTTACACCACACCTGGGGTGCCGCGCGAGCTCAAGAAAATGCTATGCAACGAGATTCTACCGCATATTCGTCGTCATAACGTGATTGAATCAGACACCCACATTAGCCATTTTGGTGTGTTTGGCCTTGGTGAGTCAACAATACAGGAGATGGTCAATGACTCTCTTCCAGATTGGCCAACCAACATTGAGCTGGGCTATCGAGCAGCGATGCCAAACATTGAAATAAAACTGACCTCTCATGATAAACACGCTCATGAAATAAAACCGATATGGCAAGAGAAATTGCTCAGATTACTGGGCGCGCATGTTATTGGTCTTGGGCGTACAACCATGCCACAAGCTTTGGTGGATACGTTATTAATTCACGATAAATCAGTCACCTTTGCCGAGTCTTGTACCGGCGGTTTAATGGCGTCACAGCTCACTGGTATTGCAGGTTCATCGGCGGTCTTTGAAGCGGGATTTGTCACCTACTCAAATGCGATCAAAACATCCATGCTGGGCGTAGACAAAACGACGCTAGTTGAACATGGTGCGGTGAGTGAACCTGTCGTGATGCAAATGCTCAATGGCGCGTTGCTAAAAAGTGGCGCCGATTTTGGCGTGGCAGTATCGGGCATTGCAGGTCCAGGCGGTGGTAGTGAAGAAAAGCCCGTTGGCCTGGTGTGGATTGCATGGGGCAGCACCGACAATATTCAAACAGCGGCACTATACTTACCGCTCGGGCGTCAATATTTTCAACAATATGTCGCGGCAGTTGGTCTCGACTTAATTAAACGTTGCGTGATTGGTGAATCTCAAGCACCGGTATATTTAGCGGCTCGTAAAGCCACCTTAAAATAAAAGGAGCAACGCCTTGACGCTAAGTGACTTCACCATTGATGGTCATTTTTTCTGTGCAGACAAACCATGGCGCTGCACAGATGTTGGCACGCGTGTTATTACCGCCATTTGCCTATCAGAGCATCCCGACGAACACTCTTGGTTTAATGGACCGCCATATGCGGTCTCAGAAATCGTGTTTGATGAATATGCTCAAGAAGGCTGCTCTATTGTGATGCAAGAGGACGACGCATCTTCAGGTTGAGTAAGTTGCATCGTTTGCTTATTTAATCCCACTAGTGACTATAAATAAACGCGGCATCGGTGCCTCCTTGTTGCGCGACCGCTATCTGGATATTTAGGTGTGCCATATTCTCTAGTAGTCGTGCAGTCGCTAGATTGCCAGTATCCAGCGGCGCATAGCCAATGTTATGTGCAAGCGTCATCACGTGTGATTTGGCAACGTGATCGTCTCCAGCGATAAACGCTGTCACTTGCATCTTGTTGTGCGTTGGAGAGTCCATCACATCGGCGAATATGGTGTTGAATGCTTTAATAACATGAGCGGTCGGCGCCGCTTTGGCGATTTCCTGAGCGGCACTCGTGTGCTCGCCTAATAACAACGGTGACCAGTCATCATTGAGTGGATTTGTGCTATCGATAATAATCTTGTCTTTAAGTAAATCGCTGTGCATTGCTAGCATGGGTGCACAAGCACTGTATGGTATCGCCAAACTAATCGCATCAGCTTGTTCAATCGCTTGCGCTAGCAAAGCACTAGGATAATCAAGGTTATTATCAACCAATTCACGCAGACCAATAACGACGTCGTACCCAGCGCTGCTATATATAGCAGCTTGTTTTTGTCCAACATTTCCAAAACCTAAAATTGCAATCTTCATTGTGTAACCCTTCTATCTTTGCTGTCGGTATTGACATTGGGGCTAACTTTAGCAAAACTAAGTTACTAGTGTAAATTAGGTACCCAAAGGTAACCATAGTGATTAATAAGATAAAGCCGAATATTTATGCCAGTATATGCCCGTCGAGAGAGGTATTATCATTAATCGGAGAAAAATGGGTTTCTTTAATTGTTGGCGCGCTTAATGGCCATACTTTACGTTTCGGAGGCTTAAAAACTGTCTGTGAAGGCGTGTCTCAAAAAATGTTGACCCAAACATTGCGTAAGCTAGAACGCGCAGGAATGATCACGCGTACAGTGTACCCCGATGCATTACCGCTCAAGGTTGAATATGCGTTAACCCCCCTAGGGACCAGCTTGGTTCCCGTGTTATCGCTGATGAAGCAATGGGCGCAAGACAATTTACATCGCGTTGAACACCATCGCCGTGTTTATGATGACGCACATCCGCTCAAGAAGACTGATTAGTCACATGCCTGCGCGCTGTAATACCACACGTTATGAATTAATTGATCGACCACTTGATAGACCGCAACGCTGCACTGCGACTTTTCTTGACCACCTTTAAACCAGGTAGCACGTTCGACCGTGCTAACAAAATCACCGTTACGAATGACCTGCGTCAGACTCGATGTCGTGGCGGCGCCGCTGCCAAAATAGTCAGCCATCGCTTTAGTCAGTTGCACTTTGTTGTTGGTTTCAACCGTCATTTGATGATCGCTAATACTCATCCATTTAATATCTTGCGCCATAATACTGGTCATTAGCGCAAGTGACTGTTGATTGTAGGCATTGACAAACCGTTCAACAGTTTGAAGATTGCTGCGCTCCGACTTCGCCCACGTAGCGTGAGAAAAAGCCATCAAACACAGGATGAAATAATAAGATTTTCGCATGGTAACTCATAATCATTAGGGTATTAACGCAGCATCTTATCCTAAACAGCACTTAATAATGAGCACTGTTTGCAGATAGGCGCTGCAATGATGGTTGCAATTGAACAGACAACAGACTAATTTTGGTATCATCAACGTTTTATGGTGCTGTTTGATATCCCAGAAATACCAACAAAAAAGTAAAGGAATACTGTGACTACACACCTTATGCATCGGCATTCAAAACGCAAGCTCGTGACTTTGCTATTGGCCATCTTCGCTACATTTACAGCAAACTCAACTAGCCTCCCCACTAGCGCGCGAGCCAGTAAAGCGTTAGTTAGCGTCAAGTCGTCATTAATCGACCAACTTGGCCAAAAACAGTTATCCTTTGGTGCACCAATATTTATCCGAATCTTCAAGCAATCGGCAGTTCTTGAAGTGTGGATACAATCCAGTGACCAGCGGTTTGTTCATTTTAAGGATTATGACATTTGCACATTTTCCGGCGAGCTTGGACCGAAGTTAAAAGAAGGTGACCGTCAAAGCCCAGAAGGCTTTTATTACGTTAACGCCAAGCGATTGAACCCGTGGAGTCGTTTTCATTTGTCCTTTAATTTAGGTTACCCCAACAGCTACGATCGCTATCACGGCCGCACAGGTAGCGCATTGATGGTGCACGGTAATTGCGTGTCGATTGGCTGCTATGCGATGACCGATGACTATATTAATGAGATTTACGCGCTGGGCGTTGCTGCCCTCGCCGCCGGACAGCCCTTTTTTCGAGTCCATGCTTTTCCATTCAAGTTTAATGATAATACGCTTAGTAAACATAGTACTAGCCAATGGTTGCCATTTTGGCGTAACCTCAAGCAAGGTTATGATTATTTTAATCAGCATAAAAGACCGCCTAATGTAGAACTATTAAACGGTCGATACATTTTCAATAATGGCTAGTGGAGCGTATTAAGTGGACAACAATGTAGAGATTCGATGGGGGATCATCGGCTGTGGTAATGTCACCGAATTTAAAAGCGGTCCAGCATACCAAAAGGTTAAAAATTTTAACTTATCAGCCGTCATGAGAAGAAATGGTGAATTAGCGAGAGACTACGCGATGCGGCACAATGTCGAAAAACATTACGATAACGCCGATGAACTGATCAACGATCCATCGATTGACGCTATCTATATCGCAACGCCTCCTGACAGCCACAAGCTTTATGCATTGCGCGTCGCAGCCGTCGGTAAGCCTTGCTGTATCGAAAAACCTTTGGCACCGAATTATCAAGACAGCAAAGATATTGTCGCTGCGTTTAATCAGGCGAACACACCACTCTTTGTCGCCTACTACAGACGCTCATTACCTCGCTTTAACAAAGTTAAGTCGCTAATTGAAGAAGGTAGCATCGGTGAAGTGCGTCACGTCAGTTGGCATTTGAGCAAACCAGTTAGCGATATCGATCTCTCTGGGCAATATAATTGGCGCACCGATAAGCACGTTGCACCCGGAGGCTATTTTGACGACTTGGCCAGCCATGGCTTGGATCTTATCGCCTATTTACTCGGTGATTTTGAAGAAGTAAAAGGGATTGGTTCGAATCAACAGCAATTGTATTCAGCGTTGGATGCTGTCACTGCCTGTTGGCGTCACAAAAATGGTATTACCGGTAGCGGCAGCTGGAATTTTGGCACACTATCAAGAGCTGATGAAGTGATTATTATGGGGAGCAATGGCGACATTCGCTTTTCAATCTTTGACGAGTGTCCTATAACCCTACGTTGCGACGGTAAAACATCCTCATTTGAGATAGAAAACCCTGACAATATCCAACTTCATCATGTCCAAAACATCCGTGAACAACTGTTAGAAGGTGGTCAGCATCCGTCTTCTGGCGAGACTGCAGCGCATACCAGTTGGGTTATGGACAAGATGTTAAATATCATCTAGACGTAGCAATTATTTGCATTGGCGTCGTAATACGATTATTTTATATAAAAATTTTATTTAAAGGGAACACTATGAATTTTTACGATATTTTACAAAACATTCGGGTCAATGAACTCGCCCGAGAAGCAAATACAACAAAATCTCAGTCTTACACTCATGAAACCTCGATTAGAGAGCTACAAGACCAGGTAGATTATCTGTCAATTGTTTGCCTTGCTATGGGCGAGTTATTCGAGCAAGTCGGCATTAACAAAGACATACTCGGCGCAAAAATTGAGGAAGTTGATCTTCGTGACGGCATAAAAGATGATAAATTTATTCCGACGCTTTTTTGTAGCGACTGCGAACGAAAATTAGCCCCACGCCGTACGTTCTGTATGTATTGCGGTTGTAAATTAGAAAAGTAGCGTCGACTGAGTGGCATAGTGAGACAGTAGAATATGCCACTAGTCAGAATCAATATTGCTCCAATTTAAGCGGCACAATTCGCTGGAAATTATTTAACACTTTAATCGTCACTATATTGATCTACCGCAATGTTTCTGGTTATTTATCTAAAAATACGGCGTTTATACGATAGCGAGAATATAGGTATACTATCATTATCGTGATGCTTTAAGTGGAGAATGGGGTGACTAGTGATATTTCTAATTTGCCAATGGCGAATGAATAAAACGAAGAGATTATGCTTTCTCAGCGTACTTATCGCGCTAACAGTGACTCAAACGATTAACGCCCAAAACTGCAAGACACTGAAAGTTAGTGGCGCGAATTACTGGCTACCAGTCTCCTACATTGATCCTCTGAGTAAGGATTCACAAGGTATTTCCATCGATTTGCTCAAATACATCGCTAGCCAATTAGCGATTCCAGTTGAGACCGACTTAACAGTCCCATGGAAACGTGTGCTAGACAATTTGGCCAACGGTAATATTGATCTGGTAAGCGCGATGTATAAAACACGTTCCCGTGAGAAAAAATACCATTTTACCAATTCATACTTTACCAACGAAGTAAAAATCTTTGTCATGAAAGGAAAAAAGTTCCCTTTTAAGCGACTTGAAGACCTTAAAGGCCGTACTGGCGGTATTCCTATTGGCAGTAGCTTTGGTGAAGAGTTTGACCAATTTTCCAGTAATAATTCACTGAATTTAATCGGTCTTAAAACTAAAAATCAATTGGTGGGTATGCTTCAACTTGGGCGCATTGATTACTTTATTCAAGACAAACTTGATGCCCAGATTTACCTAAAAAAACACAACCTGTCAGATTCTATTGTCGCGTTAACCAACTCAATATCGTTTGAGGATGTTCATTTTTCACTATCGCGCCAATCACCATGTGCTAGTCTCCTACCGCAAATAAATACAATTATTCAAACCGCCCAATACGATGGCACCCTACAAAAAATCATTGACCATCATACTCATTGATACCTTGCCTGAACATCTACCGGCATCGACTTAAGCTGAAACTCGACCATGTAATCAAAACTCGCTAGCAAGCCATCAAAGTATTGTCCTTCAACTTGGGTCAGTAGTGAATGGCACGCTTCAAGGGTTGAAAGGCTGTCTTGACGAGACGACTTGCGAATACGGTAGTTACTTTCAAAATTAGCGTCAATGCCAATGCTCGCAATAGTCGCTAATAGTGGATTTAAACAAAATATTTTGTAGGCTTTCTTCCAGCTACCATCAATAACAATAATCTTATAATCTTGCAGGCTCTTGCTGGTTTCTTGCGTGAGGTTAGCGGAAAATTGGCTAGGACTTACCGCGTCATCACTTGGGTACAACAGCAATAGCTTCTCTGGGGACTCGAATAATGCATTAAATTTCTCATCTTGACTAAAGTCTTCACCCACTAATATGTCGCAGTTTGTTAACGAGAGTTCGACAATTTTCGCGGTGCCTCTGGCATGTTTAACTTCACTAGGGTGCTGTAATATCACTAACGACAATTGATTATTAATGGCTGATATTGTGTGACAAAAACACGCTGCTAACGCGCGACCACACTGATTACACAATTGACGTTTACTCATATTATTACTTTAGGCTTTGGGATACACTGGAGTCATTATATCGCGCCATGACAATAATCAACAATGCTAAAGATACGACAACCCTATCATGACCTGCTTAATCAGTGGCTAGTGCCCGCTATAGTGACCCTAATTGCCGGTCTAGCGTTGGCATTTGAGCAGCATCTGCTGGTTTCAATGCAGTTTGACCGTAGCATGATTGCTGAGGGAGAATATTGGCGGCTATTTACAGGCAACCTATTTCATACCAATGGCTGGCATCTATTATTCAATATTGCAGGATTATTGATGCTAACGCAGATATTTGGTCGTGATTTAAAGCCGCTTCACTTTGTCGTATTCTCGATTGTTAATGCTGCATTGGTCGGTTTGTCGCTCTATTTATTTAGTCCAAATATCCATCTCTATGTTGGTCTATCTGGGTATTTACACGGACTATTTGTGTTAGGTTGCCTAATCGAGATTGCCAACGGTCGCCGTAGTAGCTATTTATTATTGGCAGGTATTACGGCTAAGATTACTTGGGAAAATTTTTACGGATCGAGTGAGCAGATGGCGAGTCTAATTGATGCAAATGTGGCGACCGATGCCCATTTATATGGTGCATTAGCCGCCGTGCCATGGTTTGTGCTTTATTGGCTTACCTCAAAGATTAACGCTGCAAAATAAATTCATTGAGCTGAGCAACCTCATCACGCAACTTACCCGCTTCTTCAAATTCAAGATTGCGAGCATGTTCGTACATCTGGTGCTCTAATGTCGCAATCTGTTTTTCAAGTTCTTTATTTGAAAGCGACTTGTATTTCGCTGTAGTTTCAGCCACTTTATCTAATTTTTCATTACCGCCAACATCAAGATAATCAGTAATTTTCTTGACTAAACCTTTCGGGGTGATGCCATGTTCTTTGTTGTAGGCATCTTGCAGCGCACGGCGCGTGGTGGTGGTATCGATAGCCTTTTGCATCGATTTGGTGATCTTGTCACCATACAAAATCGCTTTACCGTTAAGATTACGCGCGGCCCGGCCAATCGTCTGAATTAATGAACGCTCAGAACGTAAGAATCCTTCTTTATCAGCGTCTAAAATCGCCACTAGCGATACTTCGGGTAAATCTAACCCCTCACGAAGTAGATTGATCCCAATCAACACATCAAATTTCCCTAGGCGTAAATCGCGAATAATCTCAATACGCTCAACGGTATCGATATCAGAGTGAAGATAGCGTGCCCTAACACCATGTTCGTCAAGATATTCTGCCAAATCTTCTGCCATACGTTTTGTTAGAGTGGTCGCTAATACCCGTTCATTTTTCGCGACGCGAAGTTGAATCTCACTGAATAGATCATCGACTTGGGTGCCAACTGGACGCACTTCAATCTCAGGGTCGAGTAATCCTGTCGGTCTTACCACTTGCCGCGCCACATCATCACCAGATTTGTCCATTTCATAGACACTTGGGGTCGCTGAGACATAGATAGTTTGTGGTGAAATAGCCTCGAATTCTTCAAATTTTAGCGGTCGATTATCTAACGCCGAGGGTAATCGAAAACCGTATTGGACTAAGTTCTCTTTACGAGACCTATCACCTTTATACATTGCACCGATTTGCGGCACAGTGACGTGAGACTCATCAATAATGAGTAAGCCATCATCCGGTAAATAGTCAATCAATGTCGGCGGTGGTGAGCCAGGCTCACGACCAGACAAATAGCGGGAGTAGTTTTCAACACCCGAGCAATAGCCGAGTTCCAACATCATTTCGACATCATAGCGAACCCGCTCTGTTATCCGTTGTTCTTCAATCAATTTATTTAATGATTGTAGTTGCAGCTTACGCTCACGCAATTCTTCCTTAATCTTGTCAATGGCACCTAAAATCGTTTCACGCGGCGTCACGTAATGCGTCTTGGGATACACGGTAAAGCGTGCAACCTGACGCTCTATGGTGCCCGTAAGTGGGTCAAATAAAGAGATACGTTCCACTTCATCGTCAAACATCTCAATACGAACCGCTAACTTGTCGGAATCGGCGGGGAAAATATCGAGTACTTCACCACGCACTCTAAATGTACCGCGAGCAAACTCGACATCGTTACGTTTATATTGCAGTTCGGCTAATCGACGCAGTATTGAACGCTGCTCCATCACATCACCTTGGCGGAAATGTAACAGCATTTTCATATACGCTTCTGGATCCCCCAAGCCATAAATCGCTGACACTGACGCGATTAAGATGACATCTTTACGTTCAATTAATGCTTTAGTCGCCGACAACCGCATCTGCTCTATGTGAGCATTAACCGCGGCATCTTTCTCAATAAAGGTATCGGTGGACGGTACATATGCCTCTGGCTGATAGTAATCATAATAAGACACAAAATATTCAACTGAGTTATTGGGAAAAAACTCTTTCATCTCCGCATATAGTTGCGCCGCTAACGTCTTATTTGGCGCCATAATAAGCGTAGGACGACCGGAGTCAGCAATCACATTTGCGATGGTATAAGTCTTACCTGAACCAGTGACACCCAGTAATGTTTGATGGGCTAAGCCAGATTCTAGCCCTTCACGTAATTGTTTAATCGCCGTTGGCTGATCACCAGCAGGCTTATAATGAGATTGTAAATCAAAGTTCATTTTTATTTGCTCACTGCTACTTGTTCGATATCTTGTGGTTCATCACACGTCTTCATTTGGCCAAATTGATAGCGAATAATGCCAAAAGCCACTATACCTGTCAGTCCGCCGGCAATTGAAATGCCAATGATCAAGCCATGAATATCTCCCCAGTAACCGCCTAAGTATGCTGCGGGGATAGCTAACACAAATAAGCGAATAATATTTAACATTATCGATGCCATGGGTTTATGCAAGGCATTGAGGGAGGAGTTGGTTAGGATGGTCACGCCAGCTAACCCGTGGACAATTGGGACGGTCATTAAATAGAGGACAATAATTTCGACCACTTTGGGATCGTCGGCAAACACGTTAGCGATATAGTCCGCGGTTAACAGGAGCACGATGTATAAAACGCCCTGCCACATCATCACAAATTTAATACACGCCATATAGCCTTGTTTAACCCGTTCGATTTGACCCGCACCAAAATTTTGGCTAATAAACGGCGGTAACGACATCGACAATGCTAAGACCACAATCACCGCAAAAGACTCGATACGCGAGCCTACACCAAACGCGGCGACGGCTTCACTACCATAAGTAGCAACGATAGCAGTGATAACACTCGATGAAATCGGTGTCATCATGTTAGATGCCGCAGCAGGCAATCCAATCGCCATCAGCTTTTTAGTGGAATCCACCACCTGAGCAACATTGTATGACCAACCTAACATGTCAAAAGAGAAAATTAATCGGTAATAGACAATAGAACAGCTCACAATACTCGCGATAATACTCGCTATGGCAGCACCTTTAATGCCCATCGCTTCTATCGGACCAACACCAAAAATAAGAATCGGGTCAAGTGCAGCATTAATGACTGCACCAATCGCCATTACCTTGGCTGGCGTTTTAGTATCGCCAGAGGCGCGCATCACTGAATTGCCAATCATTGGCATAATAATCACGAGACAGCCCAATAACCAAGGGGTCATATAGAGTGCAATGTATATTAAATTCTCACTGTTAGCACCCATCGCGCTAAATATGGGGTCTAGGAACGCTAATATCACCATGGCTAAACAATAAATCAGAATCGCTGAGACGCCAATTGACACAGAGGCATGTTGGCGAGCCAACTGATGGTTTTTTTGGCCCAACGTGCGAGCTACAACCGCAGAGACACCAATACCTAGTCCAATCGCTAGGCTAATAAGGGTGAACGTCACCGGAAAAGTGAAACTAAAAGCGGCTAACGATTCAGTACCTAGCATACTGACATAGAACGTATCGACAATATTAAACGACATCATTAAGATCATTCCATACATCACAGGAATGGTTAGTTCCTTAAGCGTAGAATTGACCGGCGCCGTTAATAGCTTATTGGTTTTCATTAAATTCACATGGATAAAAAGTTGAACGATAAATAATATCAGATTTCCCCATTGAAGGGGTTAACAATCTGTCAGAAATTGTTACAAACAACCGAAGTCAATTGGCCGCGATAAGCTCACCATCGCCATTGATATCTTCTTACAGTGGCAGCGAACTATTGTGACCAATAAAACATAGCGATTATTGATTAAACAACAGCGACAAAAATACCACTACTTTTTGACTTATCCTCGTAAAAACTCACCGAATACTGTCTAACGATGTCAAGTATTGATTCGAAGTCATTACTGGTAAACCAGTTAACTAACAACGGCTATTGACAGTTTGTATCCAATTGTTTTTTAACAACTAAGGGTAAATGTTTATTTTTCACCACGTTTTACTGCAACACGCATTCCCATAGGGTTTTTGGGACTTAATCCCGTTTAATGAACATAGTTATCCACAGATTTAGTGGATAACCCATTCAAGCCCTTTGATGCTCTGCTCTGTGACCCATCGAGAAATGGGCTAGATAAAAAGATAAAAAAAAAATTTTCAATTATTTTGGCCTTGATTAGATCAATTTTGATCCAACATTTAGACTATTAACCAAGACTTTATACATAGTTGGGCAAATAAAAATAGCCAAAAAGATGACACTCGTGAAAAATTGAATCACAAATACAACTTTCGTTTAGATATCGAGCTAAATATGCACTTTTATGTCTCATATTGACTAACAGTTATGCAATCAGTCATTTTTTAGTATTGAGCTGTTGACAGTTACGATTGCAGTCTTTAATATGCGCTCCGTCTTCACCGACAATCATTCCCCAATAGTTCAGTTGGTAGAACGGCGGACTGTTAATCCGTATGTCCCTGGTTCGAGTCCAGGTTGGGGAGCCATTTTATACTTAATGTATTGAATGTATTTGATTTTTGGTGATTGTGATTCCCCAATAGTTCAGTTGGTAGAACGGCGGACTGTTAATCCGTATGTCCCTGGTTCGAGTCCAGGTTGGGGAGCCATCGATAAAGTCTAAATACCCCCCAATAAAAATCATCAAAAACTCCACCTCCAGTTAATTTGGGACAGGCACAAATATCTTATTGATATTTGCTATCCTCAAAATATCAACTATGGTTAGCCTCTTAAATGGCCTAACTTATAGTAGGTGATGTTATGACCCGTGCACGAAACCAACTCATTGATTTAACTGCCACCTCGTATTATCACGTAATAAATCGCTGTGTTCGCCGCAGCTTCCTATGTGGTAATGACCCTTACAGTCATAAAAATTATGACCATCGGCGACAGTGGCTCATCAATCGTATTAAATTTTTAGCATCTGTTTTCTCAATCAATATCGGGGCTTATGCCATCATGAGCAATCATTATCACTTGCTGTTGCAGGTGGATAAGGTTACCGCAGATATCTGGTCAATGGATGAAGTAATTCTTCGTTGGTATCAGCTATTTAACGGGCATGCATTGGTCGACAGTTATTTGGCAGGAGAGGAGATTTCACCCGCGCACTTAGCTAAAGTAGAGGAGCTTGCTCAATGCTGGCGTGAGCGCTTGTATGACATTTCATGGTTTATGAAATGTCTAAATGAGCATATTTCTCGACAAGCGAATAAGGAAGATGATTGTACCG
>Ga0105356_10000066_pt1 | contig 79298 bp, 79 predicted proteins | sample GOMGulsemesocosm_3_FD_83502 | JGI IMG/M metagenome (GOLD analysis project Ga0105356, IMG submission 83502) | Methane-oxidizing microbial communities from mesocosms in the Gulf of Mexico - GOM9D Gulf of Mexico | ecosystem: Environmental > Aquatic > Marine > Cold seeps | place: Gulf of Mexico...
AAGGCATTTATTTACGTATGTAGCTATTCTCCATAGAAAATAAATAACGCTGCGATCATTCATTTAGACCGTGAAAAATGATCAACTTGTTACTGCAATTGGTATTATTATTGCCTCACAAATCGTTATTTAACGATAAACTCCATGGCGATCTCATCACATGCCAGTTGCTTCGGACAACCTTCACAGTCTTTGATGACCTTCTCAGGCAATAGTTCTTTCTCAAGCTCACTAAACCCTAGCTTAGAAAAAAATTCTGGCACTCGCGTCAGCACTATCACTCGTTCAAGTTCTAAATCGCTCGCGCGCTGTAGCATATGGTCGATTAACGCTCGTCCCTGCCCATGACCCTGACGCCCTTCGTTAATACCAACAGAACGAATCTCTGCCAATCCGGTGCCGTAGATATACAGTGACGCACAACCCACAACATCATCTTCATGCATCGCCACCGAGAAATCTAAGATGCTGTTAAGCACATCGAAACGACTACGTGGCAGAGTCTCACCAACCTCAGACCAATGAGCCACAATAGCGGTTATGGCGTTTACATCAGTCAGCTTGGCTGGACGCACGTTTAACAGTTCAGCCTTATGTGCGTTTAGACGTTGCTGTACGCTGCCCATTGCATTTTGAACTTGCACCTCGCTAGTACCACCAACCACTTCAGGGCTGGTATTCTCTTCTTTAATTTCGATGCGGCGTTGCTCACTTAGCGCGGCCATCACGCTATTGAGCGACGTACCACCAAGAACCTCACGCTTAGAGAGACAGGCTTCAATTGTCAGGTGTTGATATACATCCGACTCAATCACATCGGAGAACTCTTTCAACTGATCGAGAGTAAAGTCTTCCAATGCTAATTGGCGGGAGATAGCTGAAACCACCACTTCCCCGACAATATGGTGCGCCTCTCTAAATGGAATGCCTTTAGACACTAGGTAATCTGCCAGTTCAGTAGAGTTGGCATACCCCTGCTGCGCTGCCGCGAGCATCCGTGGTTTATTAGTTTGCAGACCTTCAAGCACCATCGCCGCCATTTCCAGACAATCGCCCCAATTATCCAATGCATCAAACAGACCTTCTTTGTCTTCTTGCATGTCTTTATTGTAGGCTAGTGGCAGTGCTTTTAGGGTCATCATCATCGCACTCAATGAACCGAATACACGACCGGTTTTACCACGGATAAGCTCCAGCGCATCGGGGTTTTTCTTCTGTGGCATAAGCGATGAGCCCGAGGTAACGTTATCCGCTAGTTCAATAAAGCCCGCTTCACCTGAATTATAGAATATCAAATCTTCTGCCATGCGCGATAAATGCATCATTGAGATGCTGGCATCGGACAAGAGCTCCAATACATGGTCACGATCTGAGACTGAATCTAGACTATTTTGGGTGGCTTGCTTAAAGCCTAAATCGCGCGCCAATGCATGACGGTCGATCGGATAGGCAGTACCTGCTAATGCGCCAGAACCTAAAGGACAACGATCGAGACGTTCAGCGGTGTCACGCATACGGCTTAAGTCACGCTCAAACATCTCAACGTAGGCCAAACACCAGTGACCGAAACTAATCGGTTGTGCGCGCTGTAGGTGAGTGTAACCAGGCATCACGGTATCTTGCTCACGAATGGCTAAATCTAATAGGGCCTGCTGCAGTTTAACAATAAGCTCGCTTAACTCTACCGCCTGTTCTTTACACCATAATTTGAGGTCGGTGGCAACCTGATCGTTACGACTACGACCGGTATGAAGTTTCTTGCCCAGATCACCCACTTTTTCGATAAGTTTTGATTCAACAAAACTATGAATATCTTCCGCATCGCTTTGTAATATTTGCGACGGATCTTGAGCGACTTCTTCGGCGAGTTCATTGAGCGCTCGTTCGAGCTCTTGTTGCTCTTTCTTCGTTAATACATTGACCTGTTCAAGTGCGCGTGACCAACTTATTGACCCGATGATATCTTGCTTAGCTAAACGGTAATCGAAACGTAACGAATCGTTAAATTTTTTAAATCTGTCGTCTGCGGCTTGTGTAAACCGTCCACCCCATAGTGCTGCCATTATATTTCCTCACACACGTCGACTATTACGTGTTTATATTGCTATTTTATTGGTTTAATTATGTTAATAGAGTAACCAATACCGCATTTTGCGCGTGCATCCGGTTTTCCGCTTGTTGCAATACTAATGATTGCTTACCGTCGAATACATCTTGGGTCACTTCTTGGTCGATATGCGCCGGCTGACAATGCATAAAGTAGCTAATATCTAAATCATTCATCAACTGTTGATTGACTTGATAAGGTGCGAATTTTTCTTTGATGTCATCATAGCTAATCGCATCTCCCATAGAGATCCATGTATCAGTGTAGATTGCATCGCCACCTTTTGCTGCATTTGGATCGGTTGATAGTGTCAGACTGCCACCGTGTTTTGCCGCGAGCTCTTGGGCGTCGACCACGACTTTACCGTCGGGGAAACAGCCTTCAGGACAAATGACCACCATCTCGCTGCCCGCAATAGCGGCGGCGAACATCAACGAGTGCGTAACATTATTACCATCGCCAATATAAACCAGCTTGATGCAGCTTAGATCGTCGAATTGTTCGCTCAACGCCATGAAATCAGCTAAGCCCTGACACGGGTGATACATATCACTCAACGAATTAACCACAGGCACAGTGCCATGTTCAGCTAGTTGCTCCACCGTATTATGGGCGAAGGTACGAGCGACAATTGCGTCCGCCCAACAAGAAATGTTTTTTGCAAAGTCGGCAACGGATTCGCGCTTACCCAGCGCGCCATTGTTTTGATCAAGATACACGGCATGGCCGCCTAATTTAGCGATGCCAATATCGAAAGTAACCCGAGTACGTAGCGATGGTTTCTCATAAAGAGTCACGACACTCTTACCTGCGAGCGCTTGGCTGTAGTCACTAGGGTTGGCTTTAATCTTTTTCGCCAACTCAAGTAATGCCAATAATTGCGCTTGACTAAGATCCTTAAGCGTTAATAAATGTTGTAACTTGTCCATTGTTTTTTCCTTAAACTGTTTCTGGCGCTTCGATTAACGTACCGCAACGGCCGCCATTAACCAAGGCTAATAAATGTTGCGGTTCTTTCCAACTGGCAATGACAATCGAATCACCTAATTCGCGGGCAGTGTCAAAAGCCGTGTCGACCTTAACTTTCATCCCACCCACGATAACGCCATCGTCGGCTAATTGTTGCGCCCGTTGTGGCGTTAACTTATCAATCAATTGCTTATTTTCATCGAGCACACCTGGTACGTCAGACAATAAAATCAATTTACCATTGAGTAGCTGGGCAATGACTTGTGCCGCCTGATCGGCATTCACATTAAGTAACTTACCATGACCATCATCGGCAATCGAACTAATCACCGGGGAATAACCTGCCGCTAATAACGAAATTAGTAAGCCGCGTTCATTGACCTGACATTGCCCTACCTGCCCTAATCGGGGATCCAAATAGTCGGCACTCACCATATCGCCATCGGCAAGGCTTAAACCGACACAGTTTAGATTGGTCGCTTTCGCCGCGGCCACCAGCTTTTTATTAGCGGCACCCGCTAATGCGCCGGTGACTAACTCGATTTGCGACGCAGGCGTCACACGTAACCCGTCAAGCTTTTCACTTTTCATGCCTACCAGCGCTAGCCAATCTTCCACCAAGCACCCGCCGCCATGAACAACGACAACATGGATTTGCTGTGCCACTAGCTGACCAATCGTCTTAAATAATTGTACCTGACCGTCTTTGGATTCGAGCAAGGCACCACCAACTTTAATTACCAAGGGTTGTTTCATCTACGCCTCAATACCAAAATGTAATTCAATACACTGCAGACCTTGACCTGCTGCGCCTTTAAGTAAATTATCAATCGCGGACGCAACCACCAGATGGCCACTTTGACCGTCGACTTTATACGCGATATCACAAAACGGAGTGCCGGCTACTTGATCGATTTTAGGCCAACCATCGGCTCTAACACGGACCAAAGGCTTATCATCATAGACAGCATAAGCGCTGGCAACTTGCTGTTCAGTAACCCCGGAATTAAGCTTAACGGTAATCGTCGCTAAGATGCCACGTTTGAAATTACCTAGATGTGGCGTAAAAATGACGTCCTGACCAAGCTGGGTCGATATTTCTGGTTGATGACGATGACCCAGTACGCCGTACGGGGTTAAGCTAACTTCACAGAATGCATTAACCATACTCGCCTTACGACCTGCCCCCGTCACACCACTAACCGCGTTAATCACCGGCCATTGGTTGCTATCTAGCAGGCCTTGCTCCATTAATGGCTTAAGCGCTAACAATGAGGCGGTTGGATAACATCCAGGAACGGCAATGAGCTTTGATTTCTTGATTGCCTCACTATTCCATTCAGCTAAGCCATAGACGGCTTGCTCAAGCAATTGGGGATGCTGATGACTAAAGCCGTAAAACTTATCGATGTAGCTGCCATCTTTAAAGCGAAATGCGCCTGAAAGGTCAAACACTGCGAGCCCTGCGTCAAGAAACTGAGCCGCCAAGTCATGACTCACTTCGTGACTGGTCGCCAGCACCACCGCGCCACTCTGTTGTTTGATCTCTGCTAAAGCCTGCTCGGTTAGCGGTTGCAGTTGATGTGAAAACAAGCCGACAAATTGCGGATACAGTTGATTAATATCTCGTCCTTTATCTTCACTACCAGCCGAGACATACAAACCTCCAACATTTAGCAGCGGATGACGATGAACTAAATTACACATTTCGGCGCCGGTATAGCCACTGGCTCCAATAATAGATATATTTATCATTAAGTTGAATTCACTTATAATGGTATGTCAAACAAATAGAATTGTCGGGTATGCGAAAAGACCGACGATTAAAGCATAGCGCCTATCGTCGTCGGTAAAAGGATTGTTCAATAAAAGAGATAAATTGGTTCATTGCACTTTTCAAAATTAAATTGTTAAGGCAATATTGCCAACAACTTCAGTATAACCACAACAAATAATTATGCAACATAATTGCATAGTTATTTAATTGCTTTTTGAGTAACTTATGAATAATAACATTATAATCATCGGTAGTGGCTGGCTAGGCTCTCCGCTGGCCGTTCATCTCGCCAATCAGGGCTATCGAGTAACGGCCACCACAAGAGCACCGAACGAGACTAGAAGCATCGCGGATAATGTAGCGCTAACGGCCCTTAATACGGCACACCCAAGCCATGTGACGTCCACATTGAGCAAGCTAAACGCCACGACGATGATCGTCGCCATACCTCCAATACGAGATAATAATAATTATTTTGAGTCATTAATGGTTTTAAGCAATGCGGCAAAAGAAGCGAACATAAAGCGCGTCCTCTTTATTAGTTCGTCTTCGGTGTGGGGTACCAATACCGGATTGATTGATGAACAGAGTGAAGTTTCACCAGCGTCTGATTCTGCCAAGGCTATGGTCAGGTTCGAACAACACCTCGAACAACAAACTGATTTTTCCTCCACCACGCTGCGCTTAACGGGCTTGTTTAATGTGCAGCGTCACCCGGGCCGATTTCTCGCTGGTCGCACTGGGCTGGCCAACCCTGATGCCGTGGTAAACATGATTCACCAACATGACTGCATAGGGTTAATCACTCAGTTGTTGCAGCACCAACCGTGGCAAAGCGTCTATATTGGTTGTGCACCATCACACCCTACTAGAAAAGATTTCTATACTCATGCCGCAGCGCAGCTTGGCCTGACGGCACCAGAATTTGTTAACGCTGGCGGCAGCGATGCTAAGTCAATCAGCGGCGACGCTAGTGCGGCACAACTAAATTACCAGTACGTCTATGCGGATATTATGCAGGCAACAGAGGTTAACTAACCGTTTTCGATGGGTAGCTGATGATCCAAGCCCCACTCTGCCCAAGAGCCATCGTATAGCGCTAATGATTGGTGTTGGGCAATCGCGGCCGCCGCTATTAAGATGCAGGCGGTGATACCTGAGCCGCAGCTAAACAATAGCTGGTCACTTGATGATACTGCTAGCGCATCAAAGGCCGCGGCCAACTGTACCGACGACTTAAATTTGTACCCTTCTAAAACCTCAGCAAATGGTAAATTAAGTGCACTAGGGATATGTCCGGTGCGTAGGCCACTATGAGGTTCGTTGCTATCGCCCGTAAAACGCGTAGCGGAGCGTGCATCGATAATATAACTATTAGGTTGATTTGTCGCCGCGAGTACCTGTGATGAGTCAACCAACTTTAACGATTGATAACATGCCTCATAACTGCCCTGACCTAACGCTGGTTCGGCATTAGCACAAACACCTCTCTCTTCCTGCAGCCATTGCGGCAGCCCACCATCAAGCATAAATACATTATCAAAACCCATACATTTGAATATCCACCATGCACGAGGTGACGAATAGATCCCTTGATTATCGTAAATAACAACCATCGATTGCGCATCGATCCCAAGCTCGACCATCACTCGGTTAAACTGTTCGATGGTCGGAAAGGCATTGCTCGTCTGAGCATCTAAGTTGATTAATTGGCGCTCTAAACTGAGCTGGCGCGCACTAGGGATAAAGACTGGCAACTCATAAAACAGCGGCTCTTTTCCAACCACTTTATCCATGCTAACATCAAGTAGAATGAGGTTATCGTTCAATAAGTTATCGGCTAACCATGAGGTAGAAACTATTGGGCTTGTCATTGTTTTAAACTCGCTTAAGTAAGTTGTTGTCTATTATTTCCTGCTCAAGTTCAGCCAATAGTAATGGATAAATCGCTAGCTCTGTCGCATCAAAATAGAGCGTGATACAACCTTTAACCAGCGCTACCCGCAACATTCCATTACGATTCGCTTGGTCGCGTCCATTTAATATCACCGCCAAACGTAAGCAACTAGCCAATAGCTGGGCTGTGTGTTCATTACATGACGCTTGCTGTTGAAATGAATCAACATTGATTTCATTCTTATAGCTCCCCACCAACGCGGCAACTAATTTTCGCTGCTCTTTACTAAACCCCGCCATTGGCGTGTTACTTAAGAGATAATGACCGTGACGTTGTGCCTGTAAGAACTCTACACTGGTGCCAATCTCATGTAGCATTGCGCCGTAGCGTAACATTTCCAAATCCTGTGCATCAAATAGCTCATCTCCCAACTGCAACGCCAAGGAGCCAGCACAAGACGCGATCTGGTTTGCATGCTTTATATCAAGTTCAAAACGCTGCTGCAGTCGTTGACAGCAATGCATTCTGATATCACCCGGTACAGCGAAACCGATTAACTCGTCGATTAACCCTTCTCGTAATGCGCCACCCGAACCCATCATCTCATCGATAGAGAGTTGCTTAAACAGGGTTAGTAAAATCACCAAACCACTCACGAACACTAATTGTCGCTCTGGTTTTAAGCCCACTAAACTAAGCGACTTCAATTCTTTGCATGCAATGACTTGCTGCAGAATAATCTCTAATTTGTCGCGGGTTATTAATTCATTTAACTCCTGAGCCACCAGCACTTCTTGTACCGCTTGAATTGAACCGGAGGCGCCGAGCGACAATTGCCAGTGATGAGCTAGATAATCTTGTTGAACCGGCGCAAGCACTTGGGCTGCTGCCGCCATTGCCTGCTCAATATTGGCTTGGCTGATTATGCCATCACCAAAATAACGCTCTAACCACGTCACACAGCCCATATTGAGACTATTTAAGACCAGCGGCTCTAAACCACGCCCAAGGATCAGCTCGGTACTTGCGCCACCGATATCGACAATTAGCCGCTTATCTGCACTATGACTCGATACTGCCATGCCATGATAGATTAGCGACGCTTCCTGCTCACCGCTGATGATGTTAATCCTGTGCCCAAGAATATCATCCCCCTTGGCACAAAAGACGTCGGCATTACTCGCTAGTCTCAAGGTCGCCGTCGCTACAATTTTTATATTTTGTGGAGGTATGCACTCGAGACGTTCGGCAAACAACGATAGACAATCCCAGCCTCGTTGCATCGCAGCGAGATCAAGCCGGTTATTATGATCAAGACCCAATGCGAGTCGCACTTTTCGCTTAACCTTAGCAATTGTACGCGGTACGCCATTAATGTTTTGCACTACTAACATATGGAAGCTGTTGGAGCCCAAATCAATGGCAGCGTATAAATGATTATTAAACAAAAAAATTCCTTTCTAACACACTGATTGGTGATTGGTTGAATTCCATCTTAACCGATACTAATACCATTTACATAGCCAGTTGATGATTTTCATTGTTACATCCATCAACAACATTATGGATACGCGACATCACCATCGATGCCCCGTCGTGCATCATCTTTAAACGATAAACCGATTGAGTAAACTTTGCTGTTGTTGCGTTACCTCTCGTTGTTCGCTCATCGCGACATTGGTTGACTGCGCATTTTCTACTACTTTCTGCGACAAATCTTTGATATTGGTAGTATTACGGTTAACTTCTTCTGCAACCACACTCTGCTCTTGTGCTGCAGACGCGATCTGTAAATTCATTTCGGTAATTTGATTAATCGCACTGCTAATACTGGTTAACGCCTCATTAGCCAACTGTGCTTTATCAACACAGTGAGTCGCTTCGGCCTGAGATTGCGACATCACATTGGCGACAGATGTAGAGCCCTGCTGTAATAAGTCGATCATACTCTTGATTTCAGATGTCGACTCTTGGGTGCGCTGTGCTAAATTACGCACTTCATCAGCAACGACCGCGAAACCGCGTCCCTGCTCTCCAGCACGTGCCGCCTCAATTGCCGCATTAAGAGCCAACAGATTAGTCTGTTCAGCGATACCATTAATCACCGATAAAATCGTTTCAATTGAGCCAGTCGAATCTTCCAACTGTCTCACTTCACTGACTGCATGTTCTATATGCTGTGATAATTGAGTAATAGATCGTGAGGTTTCGCCGACAATATTCGCGCCTTGTTGTGTAGCTTCGTCAGCTTGCGACGCAGAATCAGCGGCTTGCTTGGCGTAACCAGAGACTTCTAGCGCGGTCGAAGACATTTGATTCATCGCTGTCGCCAATTGTTCTAGCTCAGATAACTGCTGATGCATCGCCTCAACAGCGTCTTGCGCACCAAGCGTTGTCTGCTGCGCATTGTTTGAAATATCAGTCGCTAACCCGCGACAATCACTAATGAGTGACTGTAGGTTACCAGAGAAATGGTTAAAGCCTCGGGCCAGGCTGACAAATTCAGCATCCCCCTCAACCGACAAACGCTGTGTTAAGTCGCCATCACCACTGGCGATGTCTTGCATCGCCACCGAGATATCATTCAGCGGACGCATCAAACGCTTAATCAACGCTAAGGTGGCGATAACGCCAAACACCAGCGCAGCAAGTGAATACCACAACGCTTGGTTACGCAATCTAGTCGTCACGCCCAGGGCTTGCTCTTTATCTAACGCCACGCCCAAATACCAATCGATACCGCGTATCTTAGTAAACTTAGTCATCCACACAATGCCATCAACGTCGACATCTTTAAATCCACTGCTGTCTAACTCCAAGCTTTTACCAAAGAATGTACTCAATTGCTTACCATTGAATGACGTATCTGGGTGAGAGATGATTTGGCCATCATTGCTCACCAGAAATGCATAACCGGTATTAAGAATGGCGACTCGATTAAGGCTCTCACCCAAACCAGCCAAACTAACATCTAAAAACATCGCACCAAAAAATTGGCCATTTTTTCGCATCGGCAGCCCCATTGAAACAACAATTTCCTTAGTCACACTATCGGGATAAGGCGCTGTATAAATGATGTCATTAGCCTGCTTAGCGGCGATGTACCACGGCCGTTCACGCGAATCATAATCAGCCGCTGGTACCCAACCCTCGTCATTATCAACGATACTGCCATCGGCCTCAAAGCCAACACCAGCCAGAATAAAAGCATCCTTAATCGCTGGTTTATTATAAATTCGGTCGATATTAGTGGCGCTGATATCATCCTCAATCAGATCGATAAGGTAGCCTCCGAGTACTTTCTTGCCCTGCATAATTCCAGCAATATTTTCGGCCAAATCATGACTAATCTCATCGACACTTTCATCGATCATTGCCCCGACACTGTCTTTTACTTGTAGATACTGATTAATCGACAGCATGCTCAACGACAGTAATAAAATAACCGACGTGGCAGCAACGAGTTTAAATTTGAATTGCATAATAGTTTCCTCTGAGGGCTCACATTAGTTAATCGAGCGCCATTTGATTGAAAAGTTATACTTTAGCCCGATACTCAAAGCGGTATCATCGTGAGAAAAATCAAACGCCTTCCGTAACAGTTCAATATGCACCTGAAAATTATCAGAAAATTGATGTTCCAATGTAATGTTGTAGCCTTGATAGCTGATGTTATTGATCCCTTCCCAGTCATCATCAAGTTTAAAATATCCGAGCTTAACTTTATTGAGCGGATTAAGGCGATACGCTAACGAGACATCCAAGGTATTTTGGGTTGAGTTATTACCAATAAACGACTCAAGCTCCCTTTGTTGCCAAGCACTCGCTAAATAAAGACCATTGTCGAACTGATTAGCGATAGATATCGCGTAAGTTACTCCTCGATCACCTACTTGATGGGTGTTGGACTCTTGCGGCATATCCTGGGTTAGATAGCTCGCAGCCAAATGAAATTTGTTATGATCATAGCCCACGCCAATATTAAACATATCAGCATCATTTGCCCCCTGCAGACCATTAAATTGACCGCTGGCTAACAACGATACTCGTTGCCACTGCTTTTTATAACTAACGAGGTTATCGACAAAGAACGGGCTAAAGTTGTCATACGCAAATGGCGCGTTAGCATGATTGAAAATATCGACATATTCGGCAATCAGCAAGTATTGAACGGGACGTTGTTTACCAATAGCAATTCGCCCATAAGGACCCTCTACGCCGACATAAGCACGGCGCGCCTTACCAAAGTTACCATTAGTGGCAATATCTATAGACCACTCGCCGTGAACTATCGCTTGCCAACCGTCAGCAAAACCATGATCTAAATACAATCCCGCATGAGATAAGAAATCACTGACATCTGTCGATGAACTAACATTTTTTGACTGGGTAACACTCGGTCTAAACGTCGCGTAAAACCGTGCATTAAGCGGTGATTTCGTACGACTTTCCTGATGTTGTTCGAGGATTGTCAACCGGTGTTTTAATTGCTCGATCTCTGAGCCATTTGCAATAACGCTGGCGCTTAACACACTCAACGCCATAATCGATATCATCCTAATCGATGATGGAAAACTTGTCATGTCATACCCCCCATTAACTTGATGAACTAATCACTCACTAAGCCATTATGATGATTAGAGAAATATGCCACCTAATAACTAAGTCGATACTATCAAAAAAAATCGATTTGTACTAAGTCTAGTTGTACATTCAATAAAATGAATGAAAGTTTAAGGGGAAAATGAGAGGGGGTTATGCTGCCCTTGCATCGATTGATTAAAGCGATAAAAGGGCAGTGCCGTTAATACTGATTAGCGGTGGCGAGAACGATCACCTTGGTGCTGTCGATTCGGACCAGAATGACGTTTATTAAATCCTTTACCAGCCCCATCTTTACGAGGACGATGAATACGTTTAGGTGGTTTAATATCAGTTAGTAAGGAATCATGCTGATAATTGCTTACCGGTATCTGATGCGAGATGTACTCTTCGATTGCGGGTAAATTCAACGCAAACTGTTCACAAGCGAAACTAATAGAGTTTCCCTTAGCGCCAGCACGACCAGTACGGCCAATACGATGTACGTAATCTTGCGCATCATCGGGCAGATCATAGTTAAACACGAAATCGACATCGGCAATGTGCAAACCACGGGCGGCGACATCGGTCGCAACCAACACATCAATGTCACCTGTGGTAAATTGCTCTAAGATGCGTAAACGTTTCTTTTGCGGCACATCACCGGTCAACAGGCCTGCACGATGACCATCGGCGACAAGATACCCCCACACTTCTTCGCATTTGTGTTTCATGTTGGCGAATATAATCGCTTTATCAGGCCACTCTTCTTCCATTAAACTCAACAGCAGCGGGATCTTGTCTTCATTAGCGGGGTAGAATATTTCTTCTTTAATATTTATCGATGTTTTTTGTTCGGGTTCGATTTCGATATGCTCTGGTTCATTCATGTTGTCATACGCGAGTTCACGAACCTTATAAGAGAGCGTTGCTGAAAATAGCATATTCAGTCGATCTTTTGCTTCCGGCATACGGCGAAATACGTAGCGTATATCTTTAATAAAACCTAAATCGAACATTCGATCAGCTTCATCTAATGTCGCCGCCTGCACACAACTCAAATCGATGTGCCCCTGCTTCATAAAATCGATCAAGCGACCCGTCGTCGCGACAACGATATCGGCACCTTTGGCTAATTCGCTAATCTGCTTCTCATAGCCATCACCGCCATAGACGATGGCCACGCGCAGACCGGTAGCCTCAGCTAATGGTTTAGCATCGTTATAGATTTGAATAGCGAGTTCGCGAGTCGGCGCCATAATGATACTGCGCACCTGACTCGGTTTGCGATTATCGGCACCAGGATTCTTTAATAGATGGTTCAGAGTTGCCACCAAAAAGGCTAAGGTTTTACCTGTGCCCGTTTGTGCCTGCCCAGCGATATCTTTACCGGATAGTAGATGGGGTAAACTCTGCGCCTGAATCGGTGTACATTGCGTGTAACCGACGTTAACTAAAGCGTTTTGTAATGATTCAACTAAATTTAATTGTTGAAATGTTGTTTCTGTTAAGTGAGTATTTTTCATCACGCTAGCATATCAGGTCTTAAACAAAAAAACTGTCCGGATTCAAATATCTTAATTAAAAATTACATTAGGGGTTGAAGATCGACTTCATTACCCTCATATTTGCTGTGAGGGGACAACTCCCCAAAACTTAAATTCTACGGAGAACACCATGAGCGACACTATTATTACGCTAACTGACGCCACTTTCGAGCAAGACGTTATCAAAGCAGATCGTCCTGTAATCGTTGATTTTTGGGCTGAGTGGTGTGGACCGTGTAAAATGATAGCGCCTATTCTTGAAGAAGTCGCCAGCGAAATGAGCGATCAAATTACCATTGGTAAGCTTAATGTCGATCAAAATGCTGAAACAGCTCCTAAATACGGCATCCGTGGTATTCCAACACTGCTAATGTTTAAAGACGGCAACGTCGTTGCCACTAAAGTTGGCGCCTTGTCAAAGACTCAGCTTATTGAGTTCATCAACGAAAACAGCTAATCGAGACTAAACGAGCTAAAAAGCCCGTTTAATCGCACAATAAAGGCAGTTAGTTTTAAATATCTGCCTTTATTTCTTTACCCCACCCTAATTTAGTGCTAATTTATTGAGCGATTTATATCGCGTCTGCCGATGCTGATTCAAGTGTGGCACTCCAAACTAAGCACTTACTTTCTTTCCAAGTCAAAAGACTAATCACAAAGACCCTTCAAATATGAACCTAACCGAACTGAAGCAACAAAGCACTCCCGAGCTATTCAAGCTCGCCGAATCTATGGGTATTGAGCATGTTGCTCGCGCACGTAAGCAAGACGTCATTTTCGCTATTTTAAAATCTCACGCCAAAGGCGGCGAAGACATTTTCGGTGATGGTGTTTTAGAAATACTACAAGATGGCTTCGGCTTTTTGCGCAGTGCCGACGCATCGTATTTAGCAGGTCCTGATGATATCTATGTTTCTCCGAGTCAGATCCGTCGCTTCAGTTTACGTACCGGTGATACCGTCGCCGGTAAAATTCGTCCACCCAAAGATGGTGAGCGTTATTTTGCATTGTTAAAGGTCCGCGAAGTTAACTTTGATACCCCTGAGAATTCACGTAACAAGGTGTTATTTGAAAACTTGACCGCCATCCACCCCAACAAGCGCTTCCGTTTAGAGCGTGGTAATGGCAGTACCGAAGATTTAACCACCCGTATAATCGACTTAGCTGCGCCTATCGGTAAAGGTCAACGTGGTCTGATTGTTGCTCCGCCAAAAGCGGGTAAAACAATGCTACTACAGAGTATTGCCCAATCTATCGCGACTAATAACCCTGAAGCTCATTTGATGGTATTGTTAATTGATGAACGTCCGGAAGAAGTTACCGAGATGCGCCGCCTCGTCAAAGGCGAAGTAATTGCTTCTACCTTTGATGAGCCAGCAAGTCGTCACGTGCAAGTGGCCGAAATGGTTATCGAGAAAGCGAAGAGTATCGTCGAGCACAAGAAAGATGTTGTTATCTTACTCGATTCGATCACCCGCCTAGCTCGTGCCTACAACACGGTGATCCCATCATCAGGTAAAGTACTTACCGGTGGTGTTGATGCCAATGCCTTGCATCGTCCTAAACGTTTCTTCGGCGCCGCACGTAACATCGAAGAAGGCGGCAGCTTGACTATCATTGCGACTGCACTTGTTGATACGGGTTCGAAGATGGATGAAGTTATCTACGAGGAATTCAAAGGTACTGGTAACATGGAATTACACCTGAGTCGTAAAATTGCTGAGCGCCGTGTATACCCTGCTATCGATATCACTCGTTCAGGTACTCGTCGTGAAGAGCTATTGACGCTGCCAGCTGAACTGCAAAAGAACTGGATCCTGCGTAAAATTGTTCATCCTATGGGTGAAGTTGATTCAGCAGAATTCCTTATCGATCGTCTGGCGATGACCAAGACTAACGACGAGTTCTTCGATTCAATGAAGGCGCCAAAAGCTAAAAAATAGTCAATGAATGATTGACTAAAACCGTCTTGCACTTTGTGTTAGGCGGTTTTTTTATAGATAAGGAAAATGAGCACCATAACTAACGGTAGCTGCTTTGGCGACCTTAGCCAGTTCGTCACTACGTGTTGTGATCGATTGCCACCGAGTTAATGCAATAACGCACACCGGTTTCTGTCGGACCATCATTAAAGACATGCCCTAGATGAGCATCGCACTTGGCACAACAAACCTCCATTCGTTCCATTGAATGGCTAGTATCTCGATTAATCGTGACATTGTTGTTATCGGCAACCTGATCGAAACTGGGCCAGCCGCAACCACTATCAAACTGGCTGCTTGCGTCAAACAATAGATTATCGCAACAGATACAACGAAACTCTCCTGTCTCTTGGCATACCAGCCACTTGCCGGTGAAGGGCCGTTCGGTACCTTTTTCACGACAGACATGATATTGCTCGGGAGTTAGTTTTTGACGCCATTGGTCATTGTGCATATCTTACCTCATCATAAATTACTACCTTCGGCTAATAGCCGATGTTGCCACACATAGGGTATATTCCAATTGGTTATAGTTCAACTAACAATATTTTAACCAATAGCCTAGAAAAGCGTTGACTATAGAGCCAACTAACGTTAAAAATGTACATCGTTGAAACAAACTTATAACCAAAAGATAACGACAGAGAAATTTACCATGAATTGTAACATTGACACACTAATCCTCTTACTACTCCTGCCACACCATGTCGCGGGCGATTAGTGCTGTAAGTTACCATTAACTGAACACTAAAAACCCGCAACCGATGCGGGTTTTTTTGTATTTATACCTAGCTCACTATGAAAAGGAAACGATCATGTCAGATCAAGTCATTATATTTGACACCACATTGCGTGATGGCGAACAAGCACTAGCAGCAAGCTTAACAGTTAAAGAAAAGTTACAGATTGCACTCGCCCTCGAACGTTTGGGTGTCGATGTAATGGAGGTTGGGTTTCCTGTTTCTTCCCCAGGTGATTTTGAGTCGGTGCAAACCATCGCAAAGACCGTCAAAAATAGCGTCTGCGCAGGATTGTCGCGTGCGGTAAAAGCCGATATCGATGCCTGTGCAAACGCATTGAAAGTCGCCGAACGCTTCCGTATTCATACCTTTATCTCGACCTCGACTATCCATGTTGAGAGCAAGCTAAAACGCAGCTTCGATGATGTATTGGAAATGGCGGTAGATGCGGTCAAATACGCGCGTAACTTCACCGATGATGTTGAATTTTCTTGCGAGGATGCAGGCCGTACGCCGATTGATAACTTATGCCGCATGGTCGAGTCGGCTATCATCGCTGGCGCCACCACCATTAATATTCCAGATACGGTGGGTTATACCCTGCCGAGCGAATTTGGCGGTATCATTGAAACCCTCTACAATCGCGTTCCTAACATCGACCAGGCGATAATTTCAGTACATTGTCACAATGATTTGGGTATGGCTGTCGCCAACTCTATAAGCGCCGTTGAAGCGGGTGCGCGCCAAGTGGAATGTACAATCAACGGCATTGGTGAACGCGCCGGTAACGCATCGCTTGAAGAGATTGCGATGATCTTAGACTTGCGTAAAGATATTTTAGGGGTCGAAACTAATATTAATACCACCGAGATATATCGTACATCACAGCTTGTGAGCAATATTTGTAACATGGTAGTACAGCCTAATAAGGCGATTGTCGGCGGTAATGCATTCTCACATTCGTCAGGCATTCATCAAGACGGCATGTTAAAAGCGAAGAATACCTATGAAATAATGACCCCGGCCTCCATCGGCCAGCCCCAAAAATCACTTAATATGACGTCACGTTCTGGTCGTCATGTGATTAAGCATCGGATGGGAGAGCTTGGCTATCAAGAGCAGGACTTTGACCTCGATGATTTATATGATTCATTCCTTCGTTTGGCCGATAAAAAAGGCCAAGTATTCGATTATGATTTAGAAGCGTTATTGTTTTTTAACCAACAAAAAGATGAGAATGACTTCTATAAGCTAGCCTATTTAAGCGCTCATTCCGGTTCAGGCATGATGTCGACGGCCAGCGTAAAATTAACGGTTGGCGGCGAAGAGCATATCGAAGCAGCCACCGGTAATGGCCCGGTCGAAGCGGCCTTTAATGCGGTCAACCAAATAACAGAGGTCGACTTGGAAATTGTCGACTATTCACTCAAAGCCAAAGGTGAAGGTGAGAACGCTTTAGGTCAAGTCGATATTGTCGCAAAATATAATGGCCAAAATTTCCATGGCATGGGCTTAGCGACCGACGTGGTTCACGCCTCGGTTCGTGCTTTATTGCATGTCCTAAATTTAGTCCATCGTGCCGATTTGGTCGCCGACAAGAAAAAACAACAATTCAAGCAGCAAAATATAGCTGGCGTTTAAACTAATTAAAATTAAAGCAGAGTAAAGTAGCAATGAGTTCACAATATAACATAGCGATATTAGCCGGCGACGGTATTGGTCCAGAAATTATGGCAGAAGCAATCAAAGTACTTGATGCTGTGCAACAACGTTTTGACTTCACCTTAAACTACAACGAATTACCCGTCGGTGGCTATGCCATCGATACTTGCGGTAAGCCACTGCCAGAACATACAATCGCTGGCTGTGAAGCAGCCGATGCCATTTTATTTGGCTCGGTCGGCGGCCCTAAATGGGAACATTTAGCACCCGATGACCAACCTGAGCGCGGCGCATTGTTACCACTACGTGGTCATTTTCAGCTATTCTGTAATTTGCGCCCGGCACGTATCTATGAGCAACTCGCTGCGCTATCACCGTTACGCGCAGATATCTCGGCGCGCGGTTTCGATATATTATGTGTCCGTGAATTAACGGGTGGCATCTATTTCGGTAAACCCAAAGGCCGCGCCGGTGAAGGTGAAGACACTTACGCCTATGACACCATGCGTTATTCGCGCAAAGAGATTGAGCGCATCGCCCGTATCGCCTTTGAGTCAGCTAAGACACGCCGCAAAAAAGTGACGTCTGTCGATAAGGCCAACGTATTAGCGTGTTCAGTGCTATGGCGAGAAGTGGTTATCGAAATAGCCAAAGATTACCCTGAGATCGAACTAGAGCATATCTATATCGATAATGCAGCGATGCAGATGATCCGCGATCCCTCACAGTTTGACGTCTTACTTTGCTCCAATCTAATGGGTGACATTTTATCGGATGAGTGTGCGATGATCACCGGTTCGATGGGGTTACTACCCTCAGCTAGCACCAACAGTGATGGTTTTGGCATGTATGAGCCAGCTGGTGGTAGTGCGCCGGATATCGCTGGACAAGGTATTGCCAACCCCATTGCTCAAATCTTATCGGCAGCAATGTTATTGCGCTTTAGCTTAGGTAAAGATGCGGCGGCAGATGCTATCGAGGCGGCAATCATCGATGCTCTAGACAGCAAATACTTAACCCGCGAATTAGCAAGCAACCCCGCCGACGCGAAATCAACCAGCGAAATGGGCGATTTTATCGCTGCATCTATCTTGGAGAACAGCTAATGCCCAGCACCCTATATGACAAGATTTGGGACGATCATATCGTTCGCAACGAAGCCAGCGAAACACCGTTGATCTATATTGACCGCCATCTGGTCCACGAAGTGACCTCACCGCAGGCATTTTCGGGCTTAAAGAGCAATCAGCGTCCATTGCGTCATGTCGGTAAGACATTTGCAACGATGGACCATAATACCTCGACCAAATCACGCTCGCTAGATGCTTGTAGCGATCAGGCACGAATTCAGATCCAGACCCTGACTGATAATTGTGATGAGTTTGGCGTACAGCTTTATGACATTCACAATATTAATCAAGGCATCGTTCATGTCATGGGTCCAGAGCAAGGCATGACGTTGCCAGGGACTACCATCGTTTGTGGTGACTCTCACACTGCAACCCATGGTGCATTTGGCGCACTTGCGTTTGGTATCGGCACCTCTGAAGTTGAGCATGTCATGGCGACGCAAACACTAAAGCAGAGCAAAGCCAAGTCAATGAAAATTGAAATCACTGGCTCGATCAATGAAGGCATTAGCGCAAAAGACATTGTACTCGCGATTATCGGCAAGACTGGCGCCGCAGGTGGTACCGGTTACATCCTCGAATATTGCGGTAGCGCTATCGAGAAATTGTCGATGGAAGCGCGCATGACCATCTGTAATATGAGCATCGAATGTGGTGCCAAGGCAGGCATGGTTGCACCAGACCAAATCACCTTCGATTACCTTGAAGGTCGCCCATTCGCCCCTAAAGGCCAAGACTGGCTAGATGCAGTTGCTTACTGGAAGACGCTAAAATCAGATGATAACGCTCAATTTGACGCGGTTATTACGCTACGCGGTGAAGATATTGCGCCACAACTCACTTGGGGTACCAATCCCGGACAGGTAATGGCTATCGACGGGGTTATCCCAACCCCAAGCGACTTTAGTGACGCGGTTGAGTCTGAGTCAGCGCAAAAAGCGCTTGATTACATGGCACTAGAAGCCGGCCAACGATTAACCGATGTCAATATAGACAAAGTATTCATTGGTTCATGCACCAACAGCCGTATCGAAGACTTACGTGCTGCGGCTGCGATCGCGCAAGGCAAGCAAGTTGCCAGCAATGTTGTGGCTATTGTCGTTCCAGGCTCAGGCCTCGTCAAAGCGCAGGCAGAAGAAGAAGGCTTAGATAAAATTTTTCTCGCCGCAGGGTTTGAATGGCGCCTACCAGGGTGTTCGATGTGTCTCGCGATGAACGATGATCGTTTAGAGCCATACGAGCGCTGTGCATCGACTAGTAACCGCAATTTTGAAGGCCGCCAAGGACGACTAAGTCGCACCCATTTAGTGAGTCCAGCAATGGCTGCGGCGGCGGCTTGTGCCGGTCACTTTGTCGACATTCGTACATTATAAAAAAGGGTTAGTAAACATGAGTAAATTTGTACAGCATCAAGGTTTAGTAATTCCTTTAGATACTGCTAATATCGATACTGATCAGATCATTCCGAAACAGTTTTTATCGAAAGTTACCCGTGATGGCTTCGGTGTTCACTTGTTTCATGATTGGCGCTATTTAGACGAGACAGGGGACCTGCCCAACCCAGAGTTTAATCTCAACAAGCCGCAGTTCAATGGTGGCAGCATCTTGCTGACAAGAGAGAACTTCGGTTGTGGTTCTAGTCGTGAGCATGCGCCTTGGGCGCTAGCCGATTTCGGTTTTAAGGCCATTATCGCCTCAAGCTTCGCCGATATTTTTTACGGTAATGCGATTAATAACGGCTTAGTTCCGGTGAAGTTGACCGAGCAAGAAATTGATAACTTGTTTGGTCAAATGACGGATGGCGCAGAGATCACGGTTGATCTAGCAGTACTGAAAGTTACCGCTCCAGATGGCTCAACCTTTGATTTTAGCATCAGTGAGTTTCAGCGTGAATGCTTACTTAAAGGTTTGGATTCCATCGGCTGGACCCTGCAACACCTTGAGCAAATAAAACAATACGAAACCAACATTCCCGCGTGGCGTCGTTAATCAGTCATGATTAGCTTCCGCACCTGGCTGCGGAAGCTTTTTCGGTGCAATTCTAATACCATGCGACTTAAAAATGCAGGTTTGACGAATTTCCAAGTGACATGGGTATATACCCCTCAACTTCTGCCGTCAATCATCAAGATTTCTAGGTGTTTTGAGCGAAATAACTCGTTAAACGATCTCTAGCGATAAAGGGTGTAAATAGCGAGCCTTGTGCATAATGGCAATGCATCTCCTTTAACTGCAGCAACTGAGATAAGTCTTCTACGCCCACCGCGGTAACCTCCAAGTTTATAGACATCGCCATCGCAATGATCCCCTGTACCAAATTGGCCGCGGTTGGATCGTCACCAATTTGTTGAATATAGGATTGCGTTAACTTAATACCACTAAATGGGAAATGGCGTAAGTCAGAGATATAAGCCCCTCGCTCCCCAAATTTATCATATTGCAGTGACGCCCCCATTAACGAAAACTCTTGTAATATTTCATCGAGATCTAGCCACTGTGTCGCGATAAAGCTTAGAGGTAGCTCTATCGCAAGACGCGCCATTGATATTTTATATTCCTCAGCGATCGCCGCGATCTTCTTAACAACATTGCTATCTCTCAACTGACCATGAGAAATATTAATGCCGACTTTGAAATCGCTGTGCCCCTGCTGCTGCCAATGCGACAAATCATCACAGACTTGTTTGATCAGCATAAAACCTAGCTCTTGCACACAACCGCTCGCTTCCGCCAACGTATAAATATCATCGTTATTGATTAAACCAAACTTTGCGTGACGCCACTCGAGATTAGCCTCTATTGAAAAAACTCGCTCCCCTTGAACCTCATGAACAGGCTGATAAATGACATCCAGCTTGCGTGCATTTATCGTCTCTAGCAGCTCTCTGCGTAATTGAAAGTGGATCAACGCTTTTTTATTATATGACCGCCCGAAACAACCAATCGGCTTATGATCACTATACGCTCTTAATAACGAGGCTTCCGCGTTCTTAAATAACGATTCTGCACTCGTTCCTTGCTCAGGGTAGTAAGATAGACCCTGCTTGAAGTTGATATTAACTGGCCTGTCCATCACGGTAAATGGCTGTTGGTTAACTAAATCGATCTTCGCAGACACCACCTCAAGCGCATCGACATTAGGTAAATCAGGTAATAACACCGCAATTCGCCCCTTGGACATTCGCGCCAACGAATCTTCAGCACGTAGTGCGCCACACAACCGTTCACAATACAAGCTCAAGGAGGCTGCAATTATCTGCTCGCTATAATCTTTGTCTAGCAGCTCGAAGGGACTAATATCTAAATAGATCACTGCGACCACCATCTTACGGCGTCGTGCCCTACCCAGCATACCTTCGAGACGATCTTTCGCCAAAACAGCGTTAGCCAACCCCGTTGAGACATCATAGTTTGCAAGATAAGTTCCAGTTCGCTTTAGCTCCTTATCCATGGTGATATCCTGGCTGAGCCACACAATGCACTCTACGTTACCTTCGTCGTCTAATAATGGATTAACCACCAAATCGCTCCAATAGGCAACACCTGAACGCTTACTGCAACGAAGTATCCCACGCCACATTTCTTTGTTCTTAACTGCGCGCCACAAATAACGATAATTATCATCACCCAACGCACTACTTTTTAAAATGGATACATCCTGGTTAATAATTTCGTGATTCGAGTAGCCTGTTTGCTGTTCAAACACTTCATTGACAAACAGTACCTGCCCATTGACGTCGGTAATAAACACGGCATGCTCAGCCGCTAGGCTTGCCGCATAAAGCGCCCGAGACTTAAGGGAGTCAATTGCATCAACCTGCAGTGAGAGTATGAGTAGTAAACCGATCACGGCTCCATCTTCACTGCGTAATGGTTGCTGCTTAAGCTGCATCCTATGCGATTGACCGTCTTGTTCGATAATAACATCATGAACCGACGCCTCGCTCGTCGAAATAACCTCCACCAATTGGCTCGGTAGTACACTTTTAGCGCGCTTTCCTATCAAACTAGGTTCCCCTAGCAGTTCAGTCATCTTAGCGTTAACCCGGCTAATAACGCCAAATTGATCCATCATTAATTCGGCGTTATCACGACTCTCAAATATGCTGGCCGATATTTGTTGTGCTAGTTTTAACTGTTCTATCGATTCTTGTTTTTGATCAGTCACGACAATAGTAACCAATAGCCGATCTTGCTGTTGATTTGTAACTCGATGAACCTTTATTATTACAGGAATATCGTTCATCGACAGCGTGGAATTTAGAGTGGCGACGCCTGATGAAACCACGGATGAAAAAGCCGATTTAAGCTCATTGGCAGTAATATCGACCAACAGTTCGAATGCACTACCGATCAATGAATCATTACCAGTCAATTGATAGGCTAACGGATTCGCTTCTACTACTTCAAGATTAATCGATGAAATGATTAGCTGAGGGAATATGGGCTGCTCATCAGTTTTTCGCTCTTCTTTAAGACAACTGCCTACTAGCTCAAAATGATTCACAATAGTCCACTCTTGCTCACCTACTAAGAACTTTTGACAATAGAGTTCGATTTTCTGCCCTTTTGATAGGGTAACGGTAACAATACTCTCCACCTCAAACTGCTCGGAACCATCCAGCAATGCAGAAAAATCGTCCGGCTGAAGGTAGTTTGCAATGGGCTCATCGATAATGGCCTGATTGAGTGGCGATAATAACGCGCTTAGCTTGTGACTAACATGACAAATCAATAAGTCTGCATCTAAGACCAACGCATTTAAGCGAAATAGTGCCGCCATCGTGTGAGGCAGGCGCGTGTTATTTTCAATTGACGCTTTTGTGAGGTTTACATTCATTAATCGTGCTTCATCCTAATAACTAACCTAGACAATATTCCATGCAAATTGATAATATGCTTGTCTATAAACAGCCTGCATAAAAATCATATGGATAACAAAATTTTTAGCATTAAAATAAACTCTACCTTAGCTAAGTCTTTCAAGCAACAAGGTTGTCTATACATCGACGCCCCTGTTCATTGGGATAACTTTTCCGATATCGCTCATGCATTAACTCAACGAATTGATGCTACGGTAAAAAACAAGGAAATCGGTGCCGATCAGCATCGCTGGCAACTTGATTTTGAAGGGGTAAGACTCTACTTAACCTATGAAGATATCAGCGACAGTTTGTGGTTAGAACTTGATAGAGCTGAAGAGCAAGAGACGCTCGATTTTATCGCCGACCTACTAGGGAAATTTCATGACTAACATCAAGCGAAACCGCAACACCGACTACCTTCTGCTCACCCCCGACTTTATGCTCGATGCCATTGAGTCCGTCGGACTATTACCTTCATCTGGGCTATTGGCGCTAAACAGTTATGAAAACCGCGTCTATCAATTTAGCTGTGAAGATAGCAAAAAATACGTGATTAAATTCTATCGCCCGGGGCGCTGGAGCAACGAGCAAATAGCAGAGGAACACGCTTTTAGTGTCGAGCTAGCGCAACAAGAAATCCCCGTTGTGGCACCATTAAAAATTAATGATATCTACCTTCAACACTATCAAGGATTTAGCTTTGCTGTATTTCCTTGTCAAGGAGGTCGTCAGTTTGAAGTGGATAATCTCGACCACCTAGAGTGGGTTGGTCGCTTTATTGGTCGAATTCACCATGTCGGTAAAGTCGCATCATTTGATCATCGAGTCGAACTAAGCACTGATAATTTTCTCAAACCTGCACACCAGTTTTTAGCGCAATACGGTGAAATACCCGATTATCTAAAACTCCCTTTCAATACAGTATTGGATCATATCGTTTCACTAATTGAACAAAAACTAGCCGAAGCTGGCACCGTTTCACAACTACGCGTATTCGGTGACTGTCATCCCGGCAATATCCTATGGACCGACACCGGCCCTCACTTTGTCGATTTAGATGACAGCGTTAACGGCCCGGCAATTCAGGATTTGTGGATGATGCTTAACGGCGATCGTGCTAATCAGATGCTGCAGCTTGATGTCATTCTCGAAGGTTATACTGAGTTTTGTGAGTTTGACGCTAAAGAATTGGCATTGATCGAGCCATTACGAGCAATGCGGATTGTCCACTATATGTACTGGCTCGCGCGACGCTGGGATGATCCGGCATTCCCTTTTAACTTTCCATGGTTTAATACGCCGCAATATTGGGAACAACAGATCCTTGTCATCAAAGAGCAAATCTCTGCATTACAAGAACCGCCATTAACGATGCCAGGTTACTTTTAACCTCAACCGAATCAAGGAACTTTTTGTCTTTTGATTGTTCATAGTAGATTAATACTAGATGTATAGTATAAGCATGGTAGGCTATGCCAAAATTATTTTAAGGATTTTAATCAATGAAAAAACTCGCAATAGTGCTGCTGGCACTTGTTTTAAGCCCTCTTGTTCAAGCACAAACCTTTAGCGAAGGAACACATTACAGTGTCATTAGCACCAAGGCCCCGACCAAACAACCACAAGTGGTCGAGTTTTTCTCATTCCTTTGCGGGGCCTGTTACAATTTTGAGCCGTTAGTCGCCGACTTAAAACCTAAACTAAGCAGTGGTATCAAGTTTAGCAAAAGCCATGTCGATTATCTCGGTGGCGATCTCGGCAAAGTATTTAGCAAAGCCTCAGCGATTGCACAACTATTAAAAGTAGAAGATAAGGTTAATCCAGCTATTTTCAATGCCGTCCATCGCGAAAAACGTCGCATCAGTGATCTAAACGATCTCCGGACTATCTTTATAGATCACGGGGTTGATGCCAAGACGTTTGATGGCGCCGCTAAAAGCTTTATGGTCAAGGGTAATCTATCCAAGATGGTTCATAACACCAAGAAATTCAATATTCGTGGTGTGCCGACCTTCGTTATCAATGGTAAATACCAGATCAATAACAAGGCCATTTCAAGCGCTGAAGTGTTTGAAGAGTTGGTTATTTACCTGACTAACAAGAAAGGTTAATTAAAACTATAGCATCGCTTTGCGGTTGATTTCTTATAGAGGAATCGACAATAAAGCGATACCTGTCTTTTTTAGGCAAACGTAATGACCTAAAAAAATTCATATCACCGTCCAAACACTCCTTTTGAATCACAGATCAATTGCCCTTTAAATTCCCATAAATAATATCCTCAACGAGCACTCACGTTTTACCATTAATTACATTGGCTATGTCTTACTTATCATGCCTATTGCACTTTACTCAGGTTACTATTAAATAAATAGGTGAGCAGGTTAAAGTAAACCAACGGTTACTGGAATGGATGCCGGTTCAAGCCTCGAGTGCAAGCAGCGATGGATTTGAGCGTCTTTAGCTTGCTGACCTGACGCGTCTACATAGTCATGTCGTTAATTGATGCTACTCCTTGCACATTCGATAGGCAAACTCTCACACTTTCATCCCGAGATCCTGATAATTTACGTAACTGCACCTTATTTCCTATTTACTCGATAGCAATATTATTGCTATAACTATGGTATAAATCGGAGGATATATAATGAAGTTTCTGCTACTGCTCTGTTTAATGAGCGCAAGCGCAATAGCGCAAAACGATCCACTTAATAATGCGGTAGACATGACACTGCTTACCCCATTAACTAAGGTACTTGATCAACCGCAACAATATGTGGAGCAAGCGGTAACTATCCAAGGAGAAGTCGTGGCGGTATGTAAGAACCGTGGTTGCTGGGCAGAAATAGTCAATGAAAAAAATCAGAAATTACGCGTCAAAGTACGCGATGGTAATACCGTCATTCCAATGAGCGCCCGTGGCAAGACCGCTATTGTGACCGGACAATTAACCGCCCTTAATTTGTCCAAACAGCAAGCCATTCTTTATTTGGAGCATATGGCGCAAGATGCGGGAGAGCCCTTTGATCGTGATAGCGTTACCGCAGGCATCACTATCTATAACCTGCGAGCACAAGCATTAAAATTTATAGCTAACTAATAGCCCATCAAATATAATGCGTTCTTTATCTGCCTAGTTAAGCCCTATGACCGAATCTCAATTTTGGCAATTAGTCACCGCGAACGATTTCTCGAGTGATAGCGATACGCTTGCCAACGAACTAACCGTGCAATTAACCTCGCTCGATGACCATGAGTTAGCCGCTTTCGATAAGCATTTTAATTTGAGAATGCGCGATAGCTATACCTGGGATCTCTGGGGCGCAGCCTTTATCATTGCAGGATGTAATAGTGAGTTTGCCTTTGCCGAGTTCCGTTGCTGGTTAATTTCACGTGGTGAGGCAGTGTTTAATTCTGCACTAACGAATCCAGATAGTCTGATTGATGTTGACGTAGCTCTAGACAAAGACGGGCTCGCTAATCCCTATCTTGATGAATATGATCTCATCGCTGGACAAATTTTCGAAGAGCGTCACGATGGTGAACTACCATTTGTTCCCTCTGGTCAGTCACAACCCAACGGGAAACGTTTTAAGGATAAGAAAAAATTCTTAAAACAAAGTTACCCTAAACTATTTGAGCGTTATTGGATTAGCTAAAAAGGTATCATCAGCTCGAGCAGCCGCGTCTTTGCGCGATTTAACACCCGGTCAAATTGCGCGCCGATGAGTCCGAGTAGTATGCATACTTGTTTCTTGTCTTTATGTTCGATCAACAACGCCCCCATAATATCGCGGTTTCGCGCCGATTTTAGCTGCGCGATAGCCTGAGCCAGCAAGCGCTGGTCATCATCAGCGACCAATGACTCAAACCTTGCATCATCGATCTCACTGACCATTTCTACATTGGTATCGACTATATTAGTCAGCGCAATGTTATACCAATCTAGCAAAGTACCTGATCATTTTTAACGGCCTAAATTGACGACGGCTATGTTATTTCTTTTCTATGGAGAATAACTACATACGTAAAAAAGTAGACCACTTACTTACCTAGGTTGGTATTACGCTGATTAATCACTCGATAAATTAGGTAATTGGCCGTCGATCGCACCAGCAGGTCGCAATGGTAACGGTGGAATAAAAATGACTGATACCAACCTAGGCCAGTTAAAGGCCGAGCCGACATAACTTTAACAATATTTACCTAGTTTTACATGATCACGACGCTTATTTACCTAGGGTAAGCGTCTAATCTATTCTACGAAAATATATTAGGAATAACCTCGATGAAACTCCGTACTTCAAAAATAATACTGCCTATTTTAGCCGCCATCGGGCTAAGCGCATGTGGCGGTTCAGATAGTGGTGACAGCACCAATAGTAGCACCACAATTCAGATCTACAATGCATCACCAAATAGCTCCGCAATCACCTTGTCGGTGGACGACAGTAGCCTGCTAACTAATATAAAATTCAGCGATGCATCCACCACCTACGATATCGATGCCACTTCCTATGAGATTAGTATTAGTGCAAATGATGCACAGGGTGATGAGCAGGATATCATTGAAGAATCCCTCAGCTTACACGAATATCAACATAACCTTTTTGTCGTTAACGGTGATTTTTCACAGCCAGCCCTAACTCAATATGCGATCAATTATCCGACGTTAGAGACCGACGAAGTCAATTTAATATTTACCAATTTTTCTGATATTGGTAGCCAATACAACCTCTATATTGGGCAAAAAGATGACGATTTTGAACAGGCCCAACTTATCGGCGCGCTCGCTAAAGATCAGTTAAGCGAAGGCGAGATATTTATTGAGAATGATTATGTCATTTACCTAACCGATGACAGTGACACCATGGTCTTCCAATCACAGGAAATGGCACTTTACTGGCAAAATACCTACGTCATAGCCTTACGTGATCACTTCGGTCCGGGCGAACCAGCGCTAGCGGTTGACGTATTAACCACATCAACATCGGTAAATAGTTATAATGATATCAATGCCGAAGCAGAATTTAGAGTGATTAACGCTTATCAAGCCTTAGAGTCAGTCCTCTTCACTGCCGATGCCAGCAACGGCGAGCAACTTAGCCAAGCACTAAGCTATAACGAGAGTTCAGCATTTAATGAAGTAGACTTTGGCGATTTCCAACTGTCGCTGTCCACCACTGACAACGAAGTCTTAGTCAATAATATGCTGTTTACACTTAACCAAAATGAAACCAAGACCGTGGTTCTTTACGGCGATGAGCAAGGTGATATTACCGGCACTATTATTGAACAAGATGTTCGACCGCGTGCATTTGAGCATGAGCTAACGTTATTTAATACCACCTTCGATTACTCCGAAGTCGATTTTTATTTCGTCGCCAGTGATACCACTATCGAAACGACCCCTTATCATATTAGTGCGGTCGAATTTGAAGAGATAAAGCAATTTATCATTCCAGATGGTGAATATCAGATTAAAGTTGTGCATGAAGATGATCAAGATAACCTCACGCTACTCTTTCAATCACAGCCGATAGCGTTTACCCAAAGTAATTACATGCTGATCTTGCAAAAAGATCAAGCATCTGAGTATGGCTATCAGGTAAACATCAGCCAATAGGTAGGCAGGTCTGCGATCACTGGTATATACCAGTGATCGCAGAGCAATGACTAAAACGTCCAGCGAACGCCAAGCTTGGCACTAATCCCCGGCAATGGGGCTTGTTCTTTGATGAACGAACTATGTACCTGAGCGTATTGATCCAGCAGGTTAGTGATCTTGAAGTAGTATCTTATCTGCCCGCGCTCAAATTCCTGCGCTGTCGCGATGGTAAGCCCGACGAGAGTGTACGCGTCGGTCGCCGTTTCGTTAGGCGCGGTGTTATCTTGTTTGGCATAGTGCGATGCATTAAGCATAAATTGCCACTCTTGAGCCTCATAATTTATCTCCGCGCCAATTCGCATTGGCGGAACTCGCGGCAAGAACTCACCACTTTTTAATGTTAGTTGCGCCTTATCGACGAAGCCATTGATCGTTAGGTTGTCGGTGACAAAATAGTTTAGCTGTAATTCGCCACCACGCAGTATTACATCAGCCTGTTGATACTGATATATCGGTAGTCCATCGCCAGCCAAATCGATAAATGCCTGATACGCGAAATTATTGACCTCACTATAATAAAGCGAACTAGCCACGCTAAATTCATCGCCGTCATACTGCCAACCGACATCTAGGGTATTGGCATCCTCAGTCGTTAACTTATTGTAGGTATCATCGGTCTGGTAGAGAGCCATACCGTTGTGACTCGCCATCGAGAAGTACGCGCCGACACCGAAGGTCGACGTCCCCAAATGCTCACCAAAGGAAAAAAGTTCGGCAGCGCTTAGCGCTCGCTGGCTGTGATTTAAATTGATCAGTAGGCTATGGCGCTGATCTATTTGCCAGTTTAGACCGCCAGACCAACTAACGGGCGTGAAACTTATATTACTTAGCGTATTATCTTGTCCTAAATCAGGTGCGATCGTCACGTGTTCGACCCGCGCGCCAAATTGCCATTCTATCGCGCCGACCTGTCGTGTCTGAGTGGCGAATACCGCCACACTGTCAGTGGTTGCGGGGGCAGAACTGGCTTCTTCACCAACTGGAGTCATCTTTGACTCTTGCCAGTGTAGACCCATAATCCCTTCCCAGCGATCGAGCCATCGATGATGCAATTGTAACTTTACTTCACTACTCACGTTATCTATCTGCGTGGCCACTCGCTGATGTTCAATCTCCTGCAACTGATAATCAGTGTAGGCAAGCTTGAGTGAAACCTCATCGATAGCTGCCGGTAAATCTAACCAATGAGCCTCAATCCCAATACGCTGTTGCTTCGTATCGACAAACGGCATCAACTCATCGTGATGCTCATCTTCATGGTGCTCATTGTGTTCTTCTTCATGCTCATTGTGTTTTTCTTCATGCTCGTCATGTTCTTCTTCATGCTGCGCATGACCAATTAAGCCATATTGTGACTGCACGCTGCCAACAGAAAATCCGAGACGAAAATTATCCTCGATATAGCTCGCGCCGAGGGTGAAACCATGACCGTTTGCTTGACTGTTTTCAATATTTTGATGGTCCAGCTCGTCAGGGAGCGATGTATCATCAGCATCGCGCACAAACATGTCGCCATACAAAGCCACGTCGTTAACACTCGTTTGTAGATGCCCGCTAACACTTTTTTCGTTATCGCCGCTGTTTATGCTCGCTTGTAGTGCACCATTTGTTGAATCGCTCAATTGTTTAGCAATTCGCTGATCAATTACATTGACCACCCCACCGATCGCGCCGCTACCATGCAATAACGTTGCCGGCCCCCGTAGAATTTCAATCGCAGTCGCACTACTCGTCTCACTGCTAATCTGGTGATCCGGGGATAGCCTTGACGCATCACCACTATCGAGACCATTTTGCATGACCTTGATCCGTGCGCCATCTAAGCCGCGAATGATTGGGCTAGATGAACTAGGGCCGAAGTAATTGGCGTGGACACCTGGCGTCATCTTCAAGGTTTCACCAAGACTGCTCGATTGTAATAGCTGTAATTGTTGTTGCTCGATCAGTGTCGATGACATTAAGCCATCAAGATCGCTACGTAGCAGATCGACACGCTGTTTTATCTTAATTGTTTCTATTTCACGCTCAGCGCTTTCTTCAAGTGTGGCGGCGGCATTAGCGACGCTAATCCAACAACAATTTAATCCGATAACCACAGCTAATTTTCTAACTAACATCTCAACCTCAACAACGTTATAACATAGCAAAATCACGCATATGTTATGTTATAACAATACGATGTCAATCAATTTCTAAATCCGGATCAAAGAATTGAGTAAACGACTCGCATAAAACGCTAAAAAATGGAGATTATCCGCGATAAAGGGTAATATTTGGCAAACTTTAAATCCCATTAAGGAATAGCACTAGTGACGACGTCCAAGAAAAAAGCCAAACTACACACCCCAAGCAATGTTTCAATTTCAGCTCATTTCGATGCCATTGTCATTGGTACAGGTCCTGGCGGCGAAGGTGCGGCGATGGGATTAGCTAAACAAGGTAAAACGGTAGCGGTTATTGAACGCGCACCAGAAGTTGGTGGCGGCTGTACCCACTGGGGCACGATTCCTTCTAAAGCGCTGCGTCATTCGGTGTCGCGTATTGTAGAATTTAAAAAGAGCGGCTTCGATCTTAATAGTAATGTTAGTGAACAGATCACCTTCCAAAGTATCCTTAAACACACTCAACGCGTGATTAAGGATCAGGTCGATCTGCGTAAAAGCTTTTATGTGCGCAATAATTGCCCTATTTATCGTGGTGAGGCCAGTTTCGTTAGCAATAAAATCATCGCTATCCGTAATCCTAACAACGAAATCGAACATATCAGTGCCGACCAATTTGTGATTGCTACAGGTTCACGTCCATACCGCCCAAGTGATGTCGACTTTAATAGCAAACGTGTCTATGACAGTGACACCATCTTGTCACTAGATCACCAACCAAAGAGCATTATTATTTATGGTGCAGGGGTTATTGGCTCTGAATATGCGTCTATATTCCGTGGGCTTGGCCTACGTGTCGATTTGATTAATACCCGTGATCGCTTACTATCGTTCCTAGATACCGAAGTCACTGACTCACTGTCATATCACTTCTGGAACAGCGGCGTGGTTATTCGCAATAGTGAATCATACGAAAAAATCATTGAGACTGAGGGTGGCGTTGAAGTTCATCTGGAATCAGGTAAAAAAATGCGCGCCGACTGCCTATTGTTTGCCAACGGTAGAACCGGTAATACCGATAGTCTTGGGCTAGAGAATATTGACCTAAAAGCTAACTCTCGCGGTCAAGTCGATGTTAATGAGCATTACCAAACCACGGTCGAGAATATCTATGCAGTTGGCGATGTGATCGGTTACCCATCACTCGCCAGTGCAGCGTACGATCAAGGGCGAATTGCTGCTAAAGCAATGATCAGTGGTAATAATGAAGGGGCCCTAATTCGTGATATTCCTACGGGGATCTATACCATTCCAGAGATCAGTTCAGTGGGCAAGACCGAGCAAGAGTTAACTGAACAAAAAGTCCCTTACGAAGTGGGTCGCGCACAATTTAAACACCTTGCACGCGCGCAAATTGGTGGCATCAATGTCGGCTTCTTGAAGCTTCTATTCCATCGCGATACCAAACAACTGCTTGGTATTCATTGCTTCGGCGAACGCTCTTCTGAGATCGTACATATCGGGCAGGCAATCATGGAGCAAAAGGGTGAAGGCAACAATATCGAATATTTCGTTAATACGACCTTTAACTACCCGACCATGGCCGAAGCTTATCGAGTGGCAGCACTCAACGGTTTAAATCGCTTATTCTAATCGATAATAAAGAAGAGACAGCTGCTAGCTGTCTCTTTTGCTGGCACAACTAATACAGTGCATTGTGTAGGGTAGGACTTTTAAGCGTTCGATATTGATATTTTCACCACAGTCATCGCAATACTCATAATCGCCTTCTTTCATGCGGTGGAGTGCTAAATTAACCAGCTGTAGTTCACGGCGCACCTCATTACCTAGCGCATCCATGACCTCGTCATTTTCGCGCTCTTGCGCCTGCTCTGACCAATCTGTATTGGCCTCAGTTGTCAGTTGGCCTTTTATTCGCTCAAGCTTTTCTGCTAATTCCAACTGCAAGCCAACTAGTTGTTGACGGATCTCAATAAACTGTCCCATAAATCACCTATCAATCCAGTAGATAGTTAAGTATAGACCAAGCTCCAACGATTATTTTTGTTTAATGATCTTAGCCCAAGGGAGACTCAAGTCTCCACAAACCACAAAATTTGGATTTGTCAGAGTATCGCGTAAATTATAGGTCAGTCGCTGTAAAGACAGATCAGTGATATCACCACCAGCCTCATGTAAAATACACTGCGCAGCGCCGGTATCCCACTCACCTATTGGACCAATGCGCATATAGAAATCAGCACCACCTTGAGCGACTAGACAAGCTTTGAGTGTCGCGCTGCCCATTGCGACAAGTTCATAATCAAAGTCGCTAGAAACCCGTGATAGTACAGTATCTGTAGACTGGCGTAGGCTCACCGCAATTTGAATCTTATCCTTTGGAGTGTCATTAATACTAATCGGTGATAAACCCTCACGGTCGCGTCGATAGGCTCCTTTGCCGATACTAGCCATGTAGCAGCGATCATGCATTGGCGCATAAATAACCCCCAATATCGGTCGATGGTTATCAACCAGAGCGATAGCCACGGCAAAATCGTCGCTGTTGGCAATAAACTCTTGCGTGCCATCGAGCGGGTCGATCAACCAGTAACGCGACCAGTCTTGGCGCTGCGCAATATGTTGCTCAGTTGATTCCTCGGATAAAATAGGGATCAGTGGCGTCAATTTTTTTAGCGCAGCGCAAATAATCTCGTTGGCGGCGTAATCGGCGCTGGTCACTGGAGATTGATCATCCTTGGTAAAGGATTCAAATTTCCCCTGCTCATAGCAACGCTTTATCTCCGCTCCGGCCGCTCGGGCAACTTTTTCGACAGCTAGTGTCAGTTCACATAAATCCATTTTAACCTCCGCTATGATTTCGTACGTTGTGCTTTTGCCATCAGCAACGCAGCCACACTACGTGCATCACTAAAATCCGGCTGATTCATTAACTCGTCGCTATTATTAACATCCCACTCGACCACTTCGAGCTCTTCAGGCTCATCACCCTCTAGCCGTTCTGGGTACAAATCATGGGCTACAAATATATGCATCGTCGAACCAAAGTAGGTCGGCGCCATCGCAAGAGACTTGAGCTGAACAAATTCCTTAGCGCCATAGCCAATTTCTTCTTTTAGTTCACGGTTTGCCGCTTCTTGCGGTGTCTCACCTTGATCTATCAACCCCTTGGGAAAGCCTAGTTCATAACGATGGGTGCCGCAGGAGTATTCTTTGATCAACAACATCGTCTCAGGTGTAAGAAATGGCACGATCATCACCGCGCCACGACTATTTGCTTTCATCCGCTCATAGTCTCGCTCCACCCCATTGGAAAAGCGTAATTTCACCTGCTCGATAGCAAACAGACGGCTCTTTGCACAAATGTGCGAAGCAAGCACCTGAGGCAATCGATTCTTTTGATCCATACTAATCTCCCAACAAAGACTCTAAGACTCTATTAAAATAGCTTGCTTAACCCTGCTAAACAATTTGTTTCTAGTTTAAACGGGTATTAATTACAATCGGGTAACGTCCCAGTTTATCTTGTTGACCACTAAACTTTAATAAATTGATAAAATCTTGAGGGGCATCGTGTGGTGGGTTTATCGCTCCTAACACCGTTACTTGGCGTGTTGGTGACAATTGAGCCTCAATATCAATGCCCAAGCTATTGTTCGCAGGTTTTAGCGTCGCAATCAGCTTATGTTGCTTACAGCCCAAGCTAATGTCCACATATTCGACCGGCACGCTACCAAAGTCACTGGCGACCTGTGCATTATTGACAGTTAAGCGTCCATCGAGTGTGTCACACCAAAGCTGACTATAAACAAAACGCGACACATTAAGCTTGACCTTACCGCTCGCTTTAAGTCCCATTGGCAGTGGCGTGATCGTAGTGAGATAGTCCGCTGTCGTTGTCGCTATCAATTGTTCAACCGTTATCACGGCAGATGATGAAACACTCACTTGCCCCTGGGCGATAATCTCGCTGCTAGTCGTGCCAACATTGATATCCGCCGCTAAATCCAAGCTAATAAAATGGCTAGGCAACACTTGCCACACCACCGATTCAAGGCGTAGACCATCGCTCGCTATCGACGCTATTTGACCCGACCAGATGGTACCACTTATTGCCCCTAACTTAAGCTGGCTTGGTAGTGTCATCAAATTAAATGCAAAACGTGCCGGGGTCATCATCACAACAAAAGCGCCATAGACTAGTAGCGCGAGAACAATTAAAAATATTTTTTTCACGGGTTATTTACTCACTACTAGGCGTGTCTTAACTAACCCTGGTGCAGCTTGTGGTCTAAATTCTGCTATTTCAATTTGCACACCATGATTAAGCTGTAATTCCTGGACCCAATGTAACAATTGGGTAAATGTCGCATTATCTAGGGTCACTTGAAGTTTATTCGATTGTGGCTGAATACGGCTAATGACCAACTTATATCGCCTGGCGGTGCTATTAATTACCTGATCGAGCGAGCCGCTATTTGGACTATTACTAACCCCGGAACTCGCCTGTAACGCCACCAACTTAGTCGCATTTTCTTCGACCCAATTGAGTAATTGTTGTTCTTTAATTACGCCATGCTTTGCCCGTGCTAGCTTGTCCGATAGTGGTTGATAAATGACAAAATAAATCACTGCAATCATCAGCATCCCACCGAGCATTAATACTAGGTTTTGTTCACGCTTCTCTAGCGCTTCAAACCACTCTTTCATGATGTTGCCTTAATAGTAAGTGAGCCATTAACTTTGTTGCCGTCATTATTTATCGCGCCGGGGGTCACTGTGTAATCACCGAATAATATTTGTTTAAATTTGTCGAACTGTTGATAATTCTTAGCGTCGGCCTGCAACCGGAGTTCTTGGCGCTTGTTATCGTATTTTATGGTTAATGGCGTTAATTCTGGCACCTGTTTAAAAGCATTGTTTAATGCCGTGAGCATCACCAACATACCACTACTTTGTGCACTCTCGCCATAGTTAGCCAATTGCCTAGTCATCTGCTTTTTTAACAATCCGATACGAACCCTTTTTACCTGAGGATTAAGCTGACGATAGATCGACTCTATTTGCTGTTTTACGACATCACGTTCCTGTTCCAACTGCTTTGCTTGCAGGTAAATGTTGGCAAAGAATACGGTCATGGCAACGACAGCCACAGCCGCCGCACTACGCCATATCTGCCACAAGTTGCTGGATTGGCTCGTCGTTTGAGTAAACTCCCCGCTGAGCATATTAATCGCTAATTTCTTGCTGCCCATGGCTAGCTGCTGCATCGGCATAACAAGTGATGGCTGCTCTTGCCAATCGAAATCATCATCAATCAATTGAGCATCAATACCGAAATGTTCTATCACAGGAGGCTGTTCTTTAGTCAGCTGTGTTAGCACCATCGGCAACCACGACAACTCAACGCTTTGCCCTGAGTTTCCGTCCTGACGGATGATGACACTTTGTTCAAACTGTAACACGCTAATGGCTTTTTCACCGGGGAGCGGCAACGCCAAATAATCAGCCACAAGATGCTTGGGTTTAATCTGTGCTGTCGCTAATTGGGCTAACCACATGGTCATTGTATGTTGCTGACAAACATAGACACCTTGAGTATCCCCCTGCGCCTTGGCGTAAACAAAATGCAAGGATTCCACCGAACTCGCCAATTCATCTTCAAGCATATAGGGTACTGCTTTTATTGCCTGTCGACGATTAGCTTTAGGTAAGGTGACTTCGAAATACCCTACCTCGGCACCAGGCACTAGTACATCGACCACGCGATTGGCCGCGTGGGTGGTTATTTGGTCGAGTTCAGCACTGCCATTAAGCACGCCTGAGGCCATGACCTCTTGCTCTTTGTCATCATAGACCAGCCACGAGATTGGCAGGTTTGGTTGGCTTGCTAAGCGTATTATTAATCGTTCGCTCATCGTGTTATCTCCAACACTCCATTATTGTATAGCGCCAAATTGGCGTGAAATTACCGCGAGTTCTTCTTGGTCATCGCGCTGAAATACACTTTGCAGTGTGAACTCTTGTTGTTCTGCGCTGTAAGTTAATAGCGCCCTAAAATTCGTACTAGTGATCTGAAACTGCGCCTTAACCTCATTGGTTAAAGTGCCTAATGCAGTCACTTCGGTCGCCGTTAGAAACTCATTAATGTCGTTAAAACCTTCGTCATCACGAGCGCCAAGTAAACTTTTAGCGTCATCAACGCTTAACCTATCATTAAAAGCTGCAGTTAACAGGGCCGCATGCTCTGGTTTAATCGTATTAACGTTCAACGTCAAATCTTGCGATGGCACCACACAGACATAAGGCCGGATCTGGCGATAAAGTGCGCCCGTCATACCTTCAACTGCCATCAACTCTGTAATATTGACCATCGCACTGTTTGGGCTTAAATACGGCACGATTTTAGCACGATACGTCGCGTCTTCAGCTCCTAATGAGCCTGTCATTTGACTGTCACTGTCGACCCAGTCTTTGATAGTGCTGGCTAAAAGCTCCGCCGTATAATTTTCAACTTCAATCGTGCGTAGCAATATTTCAAATTGTTTTTGTACCGTACTCTGTTGGTTAGATACATGATTATCAACCTTTGCTAGCGCGTTTAAATTAAAACAGCTATGCAAGTCCTGCACTTCGCCACTAAGCATTCCTGCGCCGATCGGGAACACCATACCTTCCCGCGCCCACAATTGACTCAGATGAACACTATCATTATTGTCTTTATAATCTTGCTCAAGCACCTTGTAGACCAATTGTTCGCCCGCCAGCGCCGACCACATCCCTTGCTGTATTGTTTGCTGATTAATACTTCGACTCATTAACAACTGTAATCGGCCAGTCATATTGGCGGCAATAATCACCACTAGGGCGACAATTAGCATCACGACAATCAGTGCAATACCGCGTTGTTTTTGGTAGCGACTTCGTCTCATGCTAATTGCCTATCTCCAAGGGTCCAGGCACCAAATACTGCCAGCGGATCTCACCATATTTTTTGGTGGTAACAATAAATGCGATGCCTTGCGGCAGTTCCGTTTGGTCCCATTTGGCATGCCACTTAGTATTGTGAAAGAATTCAAATCTTAACTTTTCAACATCACTGAGTAAATCGACGATTTTGGGCTCACCGCCCTCTTCTTGATCTGGATAAAGAAAATGTAATCGCTGTAATTTATTATCGAGCAAGCGATAACCGACCGCCTGCGTGGTGCCGCGCGGAAACATTTGGGCGGGGTTACGCCAACCCAATCGATTAAATGCGATGCCATACCCATCGCCTTCTAGTATGCCCTCACCACTTAACAAATAATTCTTTGTCGGCTCATCACCATTGATCCGCGTCTTGCGCGGTGCCATTTGCATCACGTCTCGTTGGATGATTTGGTAACTACGCTGCATCGCAGTGAGCTCTTTGGCCGATTGCTGTGATACTTCATCGCTGGTCAATACAGAGAAAAGCACCTGCGAAGAGGCAAGGCCAATTAAGGTGAATATTGACATCGCGATCAAAATTTCGAGTAACGTAAAGCCCCGCTGTACCTGATGAAAATGTCGCATTATTTTGTCACCATATACGATGACAAATCCGCCAGCGCGCCCTGAGAATCCTCTCGTTCAAGGACTCGGATATTAATCGAACGAAATCCGTCGTCGACGGTTTTTACCGTCTGCTGCTGCCAGTACCAGGTACTACCAGCATATTCTACTTTACCTTTCTTAATGCCGTAGCCGGGTAGCTTGGCTTGAAGTTGCAGCTCAGTAAGGTGATTGTTGGCCACCCACATCGCCAACGTTTTCTGCTCTAGGTAGGCAATAGAACGTAAGTGTTCTGTCGCCACCGTGATCACCGACACCGCCGCCAAAGAAAACACGGCCAAGGCCACCATGACTTCAATCAGAGTCATGCCTCGTTGACTCTGGCGGTTAAGGTTACTCATCACCCACCGTCAATTCGATTAAACCTAGCGAATTCCCTTTAATCTCTATTTGATATTGCTGTTGGCGCTCGCTCAAGCTATCGCGTTGCTCGGCGCCAATACGAAAATTAATCACGAACGGCGTTAACTCACCAGAAGATAAGATTAATAACTGAGGATTATGTGGTTTCTCTTGTTCATCGAGCTCGCGATCGATTTCTCGCTCACTGAAAATATCATTCGATGAAAAGGATTCAAGATCTGGTAACCACTCAAACCCTTCAACCACCAACGAGATGTCAATATCTTCAAGCGATTGTTTTTTAAGTAATGGATCACTTGCGGCCTGCCAACGTTGTTCGACTAACTCGACAAAGTGATAACTATCCTCACTAAAGGCGATACCAAAATCACGGCCACTTAACACCGCCTTATCTAGGGTTAATTGAGTCAATGCCGCAAATTTCTTCGCACCACGATCCAGTTTATTTTGCGGCGCCGAACTGTCCACGGTATACATTGCAAACCCGGCCACAAGCCCCATCAAGAGCACAACGAGCATCACCTCAATAAGCGTAAAACCACACTGCTTAGCGCGTGTGGTTTTAGTGGGGTAATTTGTGCTATCGGTGCTCATCAACTTAATTACTGCTGCTGTGGCTTTTCGTGCATGTTCCAGTTGCCAATGTCATCATCAGAACCTTCTTCACCATCGAGACCGGCAGAGAATATATCATATTGACCATTTTCGCCTGGGCTCAGCAGCATATATGGGTTGCCCCAAGGATCATTAGGTAGACGCTTGATATAACCACCTTCACGATAATTGCGTGGTACAGGGTCAACATCAGGACGACTAACCAAGGCTTCTAGACCCTGATCCGTCGATGGGTAGCGCGAGTTATTGAGCTTATACATATCCATCGCGCCTTCTAGCGTGGTGATGTCAGAAACAACCTTCTGGCGCTCCGCTTGTTCTTTATTACCCAGTAAGTTAGGCAATACCATCGAGGCCAAAATACCTAAGATAACGATAACGACCATAATTTCGAGTAAGGTAAAGCCCGCTTGCTTGTTTGAATTTTTATTCATATTTTTCTCTTTAAAAACGTTCAATAATTATTGGGCGGGATTAACCACCGACAATAGAGTTTAGTGCCAAAATAGGTTGTAAAATCGCAATCACGATAAAAAACACCACAAATGCCATCGCGACAACAATGGCAGGCGTAAATACGCCTAATGCGATATTCGCGAGCGCTTCGAACTCACGATCCTGATTATCCGCCGCACGACCAAGCATTTGTTCGAGTTCGCCACTTTTTTCACCTGAGGCAATCATATGCAGCATCATCGGTGGAAACAATTTTGTTTGCGCCAATGCAGCGCGTAGACTTGAGCCCTCACGTACATAGTTCGCGGCGCCTAACACCTGCAGTTTCATAAATTCGTTATCCAGTACCTTGGCCGAGATTTGCATGCTTTCAAGTAACGGTACACTAGAAGAATTCAGAATACTGAGGGTGCGGGCAAATCGTGCTGTATTGAGACCACGTGCGACCTTGCCTATCACTTTAAGGTGAAGCAATGCTTTATGCACCTTGAGCTTAAACTCGGTGTTTTTCAACCGATGTTTAAATAGCATGACTGCCGCAATGATTAATGCCACCACAATTAAGCCGTAGTCACGCACAAAGTCACTCAATATAATCAAAAGCTTAGTAGCCCAAGGTAAGTCTTGCGCCATATGTTCGAACTGCTCAATCACCTTAGGCACCACTAACGCCAATAACAACGAGATGACCCCTACCGCGACGACTGTCAGCATAATAGGATAAATCATCGCTTGTAATAGCTTGCTGCGCATCGCTTGGCGTTGCTCGGTGTAATCCGCCAGTCGATTAAGTACGGTATCGAGATGACCTGACTTTTCACCAGCAGCGACCATCGCTGTATAGAGGTTTTCAAAAATCTGCGGGTATTGCGACATCGAATCAGCGAGGCTGTAACCTTCGACCACGCTGCTACGTACCGCCATCACCACCGCGCGAATTTTTTCATCTTCACACTGCTCTGCGACCGCCTGTAGGCTTTCTTCAATGGGCAACGCCGATTGCACTAATGTCGCCAACTGACGGGTAATTAATGCCAGATCTGAGGCGCTTATCTTCTGCCGGTTACTGGCTTTACCTTGCGCTGCCTTGCTATTGGCAACTTGTTTAACTTCAACCGGCATCAAAGATTTTTCACGCAATTGACTGCGAATTTGGCGCGAAGAATCGGCCTCCATCACGCCTTTGACTTGCTTACCCTGTTTGTCTAACGCCTTGTATTGGAATGCTGCCACAAATGTTCCTTATTCTTCACGCGTTACACGTAGCACTTCTTCGAGCGACGTCATCCCGCTTAGTACTTTGGACATGCCATCACTACGAATGCCGGGGCTCACGGTACGAGCATAACGCTCGACTTCCATCTCGCTGGTGCCTGAGTGAATCATTTCTCGTACGGTCTCATCAATTTCTAATAGCTCATGAATACCTGTTCTGCCGCGATAACCACTGTAATTACATTTATCACAACCTTTAGGGCGATAAATCGTGGTGGCAGGATCATTGAGTCCAAGAAGTTTTAATTCACTGGCATCAACCTGATGTTCTTCACGACATTCACCACACAAAGTACGGACCAATCGTTGCGCTAACACGCCCAATAGGCTCGATGATAACAAGAACGTTTCAACGCCCATGTCTTGTAAACGGGTAACAGCGCCAACAGCGGTATTGGTGTGCAAGGTCGACATCACTAAGTGACCGGTCAAACTTGCCTGCACCGAAATTTGCGCTGTCTCTAGATCGCGTATTTCACCGACCATAACCACATCGGGATCTTGACGTAATATCGCTCTTAGGCCACGCGCAAATGTCATGTCGACTTTGCTGTTAACTTGCGTCTGACCGATGCCCTCAATGTTATATTCAATCGGATCTTCAACGGTCAAAATATTACGATCGTTGGTATTTAAATCACTCAGTCCTGCATATAGCGTCGTACTCTTTCCCGAGCCAGTTGGACCAGTGACAAGAATGATGCCATGAGGGCGATGGATAAGGTGATTAAAACGATCTCTAATACTTTCCGTCATTCCTAAATCGGCTAAGTTTAGTTTCGCCTGATTCTTATCCAATAAACGTAGTACAACACGCTCACCGTGGCTCGATGGCATGGTCGACACACGAACATCGACCGCACGACCAGCGATACGCAAAGAGATGCGACCATCTTGCGGCACACGCTTTTCGGCAATATCGAGCTTGGCCATTACTTTAATTCTAGACACCAATAACGAAGCCAGCTTACGGTTAGGCTTAAGCACCTCGCGCAAAATACCATCGACTCGAAAGCGAATAATTAGCTGTTGTTCAAAGGTTTCAATGTGCACATCACTCGCCCCTTCTTTGATCGCTTCACTGAGGGTGGCATTGATCAGCTTGATGATCGGCGCATCGTCTTCTGATTCAAGCAAGTCTTGGGTCTCTGTGAGTTCCTCCGCCAAGGTAAACAAGTCGACATCATTACCAAGATCTTCAACCAACTGCTGAGTCTGTGAAGAATCGTGCTGATAGGCAATGGTTAGCTCTCTTTCAAAACTGTCGCTATCGACAAGTTTTAGCTCAACCTCGCGCCCGACGAAACGACGAGCTTCCTGCAATGCCTCCAGCGTTGTCTCACTATTAAAAAATAAGTGAACCACCTCATCAGTCTTCACCAACAACACACTATGGCGCTTGGCAAAGGCAAAGCTTAACTTGCCATTGTCTTGCATCTCGTCAACGTCAACCACCTCACTAGGAGCAATCTCGATATTACTCATCACCAGTCTCTTTCGTAGCTGTCTCTTTATGATGCTCGTTGATGTATTGCTGTAACGATTTTGGCAGCGGGATGTCGTTCTTTAATTCACTAATCACCGGTTGATCGGTGAAAGGCATCAGCGAGATACCATCCTCGTGCTGCTGTAGCTGTACCGCACGAATATAATTGTACTTACTCGAACTTAAACTGTGCATCGTAGCGGCATCGCGAATAATAGTTGGCTTGATAAAAATCATTAGGTTACGTTTAGTCGTACTACTCTTGGTCGATCTAAACAAATGACCAATGATCGGAATATCACCCAGCAATGGCACCTTAGAGACAGTCTCTTGGACATCTTCGTCAATTAGACCGCCAATCACCACAATCTGACCATCATCGACCATCACTGTAGTCGTCACAGAACGTTTTGAGAAGATAACATCTACCGCGGTCCCCGCCGTACCACCTTTGACGCCAGAGACTTCTTGCTCAATACTTAACTGCACCGCGTTGCCTTCGTTAATCTGCGGCGTGACCTTAAGCTTGATCCCAACTTCCTTACGCTCGATGGTTTGGAACGGGTTAGTGTTGTTGCTGCTTGCCGCCGAGCCAGTGATAACAGGCACCTCTTCACCAACCACAAATATTGCTTCCTGATTGTCAAGGGTCGTAATATTCGGCGTCGCTAAAATGTTAGAGGTCGACGCGGCGCTAACCGCTTGGATAACAGCTCCCCAATTACCGGTTACAAATCCTGCCAGTGCGCCATTGACGGAACCTAACACTTGACCTAGTGCGGTATAATCACCACGGGTAATAACATCCGGATTGGTTGTAGTGACTTGATTGTCGCCAGCGCCGGTGGTGGTTTGGCTGGCTTGGGTTGTGTAATCCTTAGCAGCATAAGCCGCTGCGCCGATACCACTAATTGACGCGCCATTACTAAATTGGATCATGCCACCATCAGCACTGGCCCATTGCACGCCCAAATCGATACCGTCACCTTCACTAACTTCAACAATAATCGCTTCGACATTTATCTGTGCACGGCGGAAGTCGAGCTGACGAATAACACTCTCCAAGCTACGCATCACATCAGGCTGCGCGGTAATAACTAATGAATTAGTGTCTTCATGCGCTTGGATATTAGCATCGCGGCGATTGCTGCTACTTTTAGCTTTACTGCTAGCGGCGCTTTTCTTAATTGAATCGGCCACACCCGTTAGTACCTGTGCGACTTCTTTCGCTTGCGCATATTTAAGACGCACAACCTTAGTATTACCCGAGCTCTCTTGCTCATTGTCCAGGCGCTTCACTAAATTTACTGCGCGCTCACGGGCACGCTTTTCGCCACTAACGACGACACTATTGGTTCGTTCATCGGCCACCAATTTAGGCACCAACTGGTTACTCGATTTACTTTTACTACCACCGCTGCTGGAAATGATTTGCTCAATTATCCGCACTAACTCAGGCGCCGAGGCAAACTTTAATTTAACCACCACAACTTCTTGGTCGCTTTGTTTATCCACGCGACGGATCATCTCAACGATACGATTAACTCGGGCTGCACGACCGGTCAGCATGATCACGTTGGATGCATCATGCGCCACAATATTACCGCCACCACTATTATCATTTAGTTGGCGCAATATCGGGGTTAATTCTCGAACGGGTACATTATAAACTGGGACGATACGCGTCACCATCTCATCGCCGTAGCCGGTTTCATTGGCGCCAATCACTGGGATCGCCGCCGCTTTCGCGTCTTTGTCTTTAATGACCTTTAAAGTATTATTCCCCATCTCAACCACTGCGTAACCGTAGACTTCAAGCACACTGAGGAAAAATTGATAATATTGCTGATCATTAAAGGTCTCATAGCTGCGAACATTAATTTTTCCGCGAACATTAGGCTCTATAATGATGGTTTTATTGAGCGAGCGACCGACAGTATTAATGAATTCATTAATATCGGTACCTTTAAAGCTTGCCGAATATTGATTGGCCAATATCGGTGGCGCAGCGAATAGACTGGCTAATAATAACAGAGCCGCACATGGCCCAGTGGTGATGAATCGTCTTGCAGACATTAGTAAATTCCTTGGCATCTGAGTTTGCTCTTATAGAGCAAACTCAATATCAATAAGTTGGCCATCTCGTTCAATAGAGATCATAATATTATTCATTGTTTTTAGCTCACCCATTACCGTCATTGACTGACGGATGTCTGTAAGATCGTAGCCATTAATCGCCACGGCTAAGTCATTTTGTTTTAGACCCGATTGATGGAAAAGTTTTGGATCTCGACCCGCACTCAAACGATAGCCCTTTAACTGACCTTTTATCTTAACGGGTGTGATAGAGATGTGATCGAGTATTCTTTGTGGATTAGCGAGAATATCCTTACGCGTCTTGGCTAAATCACGATTCAATCTAGAGCCAGAATACTTCGCATGATTTTTAGCAGGTGCTTTAACTCGCGCCTGCGAATAATCAAAGCCGTCTAGCATCAAGGTTTCATGTTTACCGCTGTTATTTAAGATCACTCGGTCATGATGTATTTCAATAATACTGGCCCGAGTGGTCGATATTTTCTGGTCGATAATGTAAGTATCTTGTTTCAATTGATATTCGATGATCGCCATAGAACGAGCTGGATCATCATTGGCAACGATGCCCGTCAGCACGAGTTTCAATCGGGTCTTTGGCGCATTATTTACTGGTTTTTTAGGTTGTTCAACAATCGGTTTATGTCCGGCGCGACCAAACCAATGATAGTCAGAAAAGTCGATACCCTGCTGGGCTTGATTGACCGAGGTCACATCAGGTTTTTTCCACGGCGCGAGTTCGAGTTTGGGTGTGAGTACATGCCAAGTGATTCGAGCCAATGAATATAAAATAAAAACAGCGAGAATGAGTATGACAATCGTCGCTATCTTACGACTCTCGAGCTTAGGTGTGATCATCAATTTAGTTACAATATCCATTTAAAATCAATACAAAAATATGACAGCGCAAAGGTCCGATAGTTCCAATTGCGAATTATTATCAAGTTGATTAACTATACTATATCTATGGTACTTGTCACAACTGCTACGCATTGTGATTTTGCCGATAGAAGAATTGCGTGAATTATGCTAGATTTGAGCTACTTTTTCGACACCCTTTTAAAACCTATGAAATCTTATTCTACAACCAAATCCGCTGGTGTAAGGCTCGACAAATGGCTGTGGGCCGCGCGCTTTTATAAGACACGCGCGGTAGCGCGCGATATGGTGGCGTCTGGTAAAGTAACTTACAATGCGCAACGTAGTAAGCCCAGTAAGATTGTTGAAGTAGGTGCGCAGATAAAAGTGCGTCAAGGCAATGAAGAAAAACAGATAGTGGTAATAGAAATAAGCGATCAACGTCGCGGTGCACCCATTGCCCAATCACTGTATCAAGAAACGCCCGAAAGTATTAAGCGCCGTGAGGAAAATAACGAATTACGCCGTCTTAATGCGCTAGAAAATCCACGTCCGGATAAACGTCCTGACAAAAAGCAGCGTCGAAAGATCATTCAATTTAAGGCGCAGTAATTTAATTAACATGTTGGAAAAAATAGTGAAAGATCAATTAAACAGATACTTATTTGATAAGTCTCATGTACGAGGTGAACTCGTTCAGGCAAGCAGTATTTATCAAGAAATTGTTAATAATCATCAGTATCCGCAAGCGATAAATTTGCTGCTAGGCGAGTTACTGGTAGCCACCTCGATGCTAACGGCTTTATTAAAATTTGAAGGAAGTATTGCGGTACAACTACAAGGTGACGGTCCTGTTTCTCTGGTGGTAGTCAATGGCGATGACAAACAGCAGCTTCGTGGCGTTGCACGGGTCCAAGGCGACGTGACCAGCACCAAATTAACCGAGCTATTTATCAAAGGTTATATGGTGATCACGATTACGCCAACCAAAGGTGAGCGCTATCAAGGCATTGTCGCATTAGATAAGGATACATTAGCTGAGTGTCTCGAAACTTATTTCGAGCAGTCAGAGCAGCTAAAAACTCACTTTTGGCTCCGTAGTGATGATAAACATGCCGCCGGCATGATGATTCAAGCACTGCCTGATGATTCAGATAATGATGATGCTTATGACAACTTACGTCAACTCACCGCCACCATTAAGAGTGAAGAGCTATTTAACTTAGATGCCAACACCATTCTCAATCGTTTATATCATCAAGAAGAAGTACGCATCTTCGATCCGCAAGACTTAGCGTTTGTCTGCGGCTGCTCTAAAGAACGTAGTGGCGCGGCCATTATTTCGATTGGCCGTAAAGAGGCTGAGTTAATCATTGAAGAACAGGGCAACATCGCGATGCACTGTGATTACTGTAATACGCAATATCTGTTTAAACAGCAAGATATTGCCGAGCTATTCCACGATCCGGAACAAAACTCCGAACAGCTCCATTAACTACATCATAGTAACTGTTCAAGTCAATCAGTTAGGTCGCTTAATATAAGCGGCCTTTTTTGTGTGTTTACCCCGGAAAATGTAATACTTTCACCACCAATTACATACAATAACTTGATTAATTTTTAGCCTCCTTATTATTTTAAAACAACTAGATAGCGGATTAATTCTAGTTAAGTTAGCACTATAGACTAATTAATATGGTTTACGTGGTTTAAATCCCCCCCCAAGATCGGGTACAATCTGCCTGCCTAATAGGCTGGGTTACACAACCCTTTCGTAATTTAAACTTTCTACTTACCACTCTTTCAGGAGCAGCAAAGATGACCGTCGCCACAGCTGGTAACAATACCACTATTGATCTAACCCAATATGGTATTAACGACGTCCAAGAAGTTATATATAACCCTTCATACGACCTATTGTTTGAAGAAGAAACTAAAGCTGGTTTAGACGGCTACGAAAAAGGTGTTATTACAGAATCGGGTGCGGTCTCTGTCGACACTGGCATCTTTACCGGTCGTTCACCCAAAGATAAGTATATCGTTCGTGATGACACGACACGTGATACAGTTTGGTGGTCTGATCAAGGTAAAAATGATAACAAACCAATGAGTACTGAAACATGGACGCAACTAAAAGGTTTAGTAACGAGCCAGCTTTCAGGTAAACGCTTATTCGTTGTCGATACTTATTGTGGTGCAAACGATGACACTCGTTTAAAAGTACGTTTTATCACCGAGGTTGCATGGCAAGCTCATTTCGTGAAAAACATGTTCATTCGCCCTAGCGATGAAGAGTTAGCTTCATTCGAACCTGATTTTGTCGTCATGAATGGCGCGAAAACAACAAACCCTAATTGGAAAGAGCAAGGTTTAAATTCTGAAAACTTTGTTAGCTTCAACCTGACCGAGCGCATGCAACTGATTGGCGGTACTTGGTACGGCGGCGAAATGAAGAAAGGTATGTTCTCAATGATGAACTACTTACTTCCTTTGCGCGGCATTGCCTCAATGCACTGTAGTGCCAACGTTGGTAAAGATGGTGATACTGCGGTGTTTTTCGGTCTTTCTGGTACCGGTAAAACGACCCTGTCTACCGATCCAAAACGCCAATTAATTGGTGACGATGAGCACGGTTGGGATGACAACGGCGTCTTTAACTTCGAAGGTGGTTGTTATGCAAAAACAATTAACCTCAGCGAAGAGAATGAACCGGATATCTATAACGCGATCCGTCGTGATGCGCTATTAGAAAACGTCACTGTCGATGGCAACGGAAAAATTGATTACGACGATAACTCAAAAACTGAGAACACTCGCGTTTCTTACCCAATTTACCACATCGATAATATCGTTAAGCCAATATCAAAAGCAGGCCATGCTAAGAAAGTTATTTTCTTAACCGCCGATGCCTTTGGCGTATTACCTCCAGTGTCTAAATTGACGCCAGAGCAAACACGTTACTACTTCCTGTCAGGCTTCACCGCAAAACTTGCCGGCACTGAGCGCGGTATTACCGAGCCAACGCCTACCTTCTCTTCATGTTTTGGTGCGGCTTTCCTAAGTCTGCATCCAACACAGTACGCCGAAGTGTTAACTAAGCGTATGGAGGCAGCTGGTGCAGAAGCCTATCTCGTAAACACTGGTTGGAACGGCACTGGTAAACGTATTTCAATTAAGGCAACTCGTGCCATTATTGATGCGATTCTAGATGGCTCTATCGATAAAGCGGATAGCCAAACCTTACCCTATTTTGACCTACAAGTACCGACCAAGGTTGCTGGTGTTGAAGGCGATATCCTAGATCCACGCGATACGTATAGTGATGCCAGCGAATGGGATGCGAAAGCGAAAAACCTAGCGGAGCGCTTTGTAAATAACTTTGAGAAGTTCACCGATACCGATGAAGGGAAAACCTTAGTCGCAGCGGGCCCAAAGCTGTAATTTAGCTTAGAGCAAAATAAGGGTCGTCAACAGTGATATTGGCGACCTTTTTTGTTTTCGGGTAAATGGGTATAATCAGTATTAAATAAACGTGAATAGAAAGAACAAGTAGATGAGTGAGCTAATCGAAAAACCAGAAAAACCTCTCGATGACGACTGCTGTGGTGGTGGTGCCTGTGCCCCCTGCGTGTGGGATCATTTCTACGAACAGATGAGTCTCTACCGTAAGCAACAACGTGAAATAGCCGCCCAAGAAGCAGCGGCGCAACAAGATCACATAATTAATGCAAACGGTATAACGTAAATTAGACGACTGACTGATAGATCATAGTAAAGCTACAACCTGTCGCGACAAACCAAGATAACGAGCGCAGTTTGTCTTGATCTATGTAATACATCACGCAATACACCACTCTAGCCAACACATGAGTCACGGCTAACCATTGCATAGTCATGCTGGCACTATCACTCGCTAAGACAAGAGCCACCGCGAGTCCAAAGATGATCAACGACTCAAATGAATTTTGGTGAGCGGCTAACGCGCGCGCGCCAAATCCCGTTAGTCGAGCCTGTTGAGCTCTGGGGTTGTTATTGTCGTATTTACTTTCTCGATTCATCGCTATCGCTAATGGAACTTTGGCGAGATAAGGAAGTAATGCCGCAAAAAATGCACAGAGGATTATAGTATTCATTAGTAACTCTTTGAGAGTGAAAGTCTTAAATTAACACAAAAGAAAGCACTATACCCGTGACCATTTGAAATGCTTGTTTCAGAGTGCGGGTATATACCCGTGCTACTTGATAATGCAGGTTATCTATCTTGGGTAGGATGCTAGTACAAGGCATGATTTTTAATTAATGGTTATTCCCGGCAATACGCTCCTGTCATTGCCCTAATTACGCTCATCCATGAGCTAATTCGTTGCGCTAGCTCCGGCATCCATGCCGTCGTGCGTCGTTATAAAATGAAGATGGGGAATGACCACACCGATCATTTCAGGCCTAGCATTTGGCACGCTTCTCGACTTGCTCAAATCCCGTATTTCTAGGTAGCACGGGTATAGGGTAGATTACCATTTTAATACTGGAATTTTATCCTTTAGCGTCTGGTTAACCTTGGTCACAAAAAGATACTGCGCCTTCGTCGCATCGAGCGGTATCCGCAAACGGCCCTGTTCAAAATAAAAACGACCAATACCGTCGACATCGAAACTGCCTTCAAAGTATATCTTGATATGCTTGGCTACCTGCTCTTGGGCGTCGGCTGAAAAGCTTTTAATAGTATCCATACTAATAATTATTCCATTAACTCTATTATAGTGAGGCGGCCGCTCTCGATGATTGATCATAAAAACCAGACAGCAGACGTAATGCATTCGCCATTTCTTTAATTTGTAATTTGGTCAGATTGAGATCCTTAAGCGATGCTATTAGGCACTGCTCGCGAACTTCCTTATATTGCAGACAAAATTGCCACCCCTGTGTCGAAGGATGGTAAAAAGACTCCTTTCCTTTCTTTATAGAAATAATCATCTCTAATTTGACCAGTTTACGCAAGCTATATGCAACATTGTGACTATCTTCAAGGTTTAGAGCAAAACAAATATCAGCCAGTTTCTTATCTCGTTTTCGGTGGGCGACGCAATGAATGACTTGAATATCAAGTGAACTGAGCTCGGTATTGCCAACGGCTCTAGCGCAGTGCTGCATCCAACGTAAGAACGCGTTATTCATCATGGTGAGGCCATATTCAAATTCGCTTAACTCGGGACAATCAGGCGACACTAAATGTGAAGAAGAAACAATGACAGACGGGGTCTGTTGCGACATAATGCATGTCCTTTGAGAAAATAATAATCTCATTTTACCATTTGTATCAAATAACAAAAGCAGCAAAACCTGTGACCAAATTTATTCAATTTATTAAGAACCCAATCCACCAACTGGAAAGTAAACGATTGTTAGCGCTGGCCGCTCCGGCAATTATGGCGCAGTTTGCTCAAATGTCGTTAGGGGTACTCGATACCATCATGGCAGGACGTTATAGCGCTGATGCATTAGCAGCTATCGCGATTGGCGTGAGCATCTTTAATCCGATCATTGTCTTTATCATTGGTATATTTCTTGCTTTAAGCCCGATCACGGCTCAATATAACGGGCAAGAGAATAAAGCAGGTGTTAAACAATCATTCCAAAGTGGCATCTTGCTCTCGGTGTTTTTAGCAATCCCAAGTGCAATATTGCTCTATTCAATTGAGCCAATATTTTGGGCGATTGGCATTACGCCAGAAGTCATTCCACTGGCCAACGGCTACCTACAAGCTCTGGTGTGGGGTCTAGTGCCGCTGTATTGTTTCTTTGCTTTACGTTTTTGCAATGAAGGCATGTTTGCAACTAAAGCAATCATGTACTGCTCGATGGCGGCTATCCCTTTTAATGTCGTATTTAACTATTGGTTTATCAATGGTGGGTTCGGCGTACCTGCGATGGGAGCTGTCGGTGTCGGTTGGGCTACTGTAGTGGTATGGATAGTGATGGCCGGCGGTTTACTCGGTTACACATGCGTTGCGAAGCGTTATCAGGGCTACAACTTGTTTAGTGATTGGGTCAGGCCGCGACTCGCACAATTTTCAGAGGTGTTTAAAATAGGCTTGCCAATGGGCGTTGGCCTTGGAATGGAAGTGGCGCTATTTGGTGCGGTCGGTCTGATGATTGGACGCTATAGTGTGCCTGATATAGCCGGTAATCAAATAGCATTAAACATTTCATCGATGGCCTATACCATTTCTTTGGGGCTGTCTGTCGCGGTAACAGCGCGAGTCGGATATCACGTCGGTAGAAAAGATTTTATTCAAGCGAGAGATACCGGAATAATAGGTATTAGCTTTGGTGTGTTAGTGTCTTGTATGACAGCCGCGATAATGGTGGCGTTTAACCATCAGTTAACCGCGATATTTACTAACGATCCCTTGGTAACAAATGTTGCAATTCAGCTCATTGCGATGGCGGCAATATTTCAGCTTTCTGACGGAGTGCAGGTTAATGCCAGTGGTGCGTTACGCGGCATGAAAGATACAAAAATACCAATGTATATTTGTGCAGTCGCCTATTGGCTAATTGGATTCCCAGTCGGTTATATATTAGCAGAGTATTGTGGCATGGGCGTGATAGGTTATTGGGTAGCGATTATCACTGGCTTAACAATCTCTGCTATCTTTATGGCGAAACGCTTTTTCTCACTGGCTAAATAGCAATAGGTGTGCAGCTACATTTATACCCGTGCCACTTGAAAAAGCAAGTTTCAGGTAGCACGGGCATAAGTACAACAGAGCCAATGAAATTGGTATAAAGCAGCGCTCGCTGCTTTACTGAGAAATAACTTGGTTACGACCAGCGTCTTTCGCTTTATACAGGCGCTGATCAGCCAACTCGATCCAATTAAAGCTATTGATGTCAGATTGATACTCTACAACGCCAAAAGAGCAGGTGATCTTCGCGACCTGTTGCTGTGACTTTTTATCTTTGATCACTAGGCGTTCAATATTAAGCCGCAGTTGTTCGGCTAATTTAGCGGCCGCCTTAACGCCACCTTCTTGTACCAAGATTGCAAATTCTTCACCACCATAGCGATAGGCTAACGCGTTAACAGTGCCAAACTTAGAAAGACGGCTAGCAACCACTTTTAAGACTTGATCGCCCAGTAAATGGCCATGGGTATCGTTAAACTTTTTGAAATGGTCTATATCGCACAAGATTAATGCGCTGCCATCTTTCTTATCACTAATAAGCTGTTCGATGCCTTCATTAAATGCCCGGCGATTTAAGGCCCCCGTTAACGCATCCCGCAACGCTTCTTGACGACTACTCTCAAGTTTATGTCTAAGCTGCTTAATTTCATCTTGAGCACTTTGCAGAGATTCACCAAAACCTTTTGCATTATCACGCATTTGCAAAGACTTACTGATGAGGTCACCGACAAAGTCAGAGATTTTATCGGTCGCTATTAAATCACTATCCATACCGTTGAGCTCTTCGTGACACAGATCCATCGCCTGCTCAAATTTTTGCGCGTTTTCTTGGGTAAAGCCGATAGACTCACTAATCGAATGAGCAAAATTTTCAGCGCGCTCATTGAGCGACATAGCCTGCTCTTGCTCAGGTGATTGCAGATGCTTGTCGATTAAGCTATCTGCATGAAAACCAGTGAATCGATTCTGAGCCGCCAACACCGAGTCAAGCTCTTTGCTTAACTCGGGATTTTGATTCGAAACGTAGGTATACCATAGCGCATAATTTTTGGGCAAAACGGGGACGTTGTATTTCATCATTAACGGAATAGTTTTCTTCAGCGCAACCACTGAATCGTCAAACACAACATTGTTTTCCATTACTTTGTAACTCTCCGCATTCTTATCTATTAGTATTCTAGCGCTTTATTAAAGCTGTTTAAGGCACCATTTTGCTCACCTAACTCTTGCTGAACAAGTGCTAACTGGTGATACAAACTGGCCTTAGGTTCACATTCAATAGCTTTAATGTACCAAGTCTTTGCGAGTTCCCACTGGCGCAAGTCCGCGTACAATTTAGCTATGGTGCAATAAAAAGACACATGATGTTTAAAGGTACTTTCTAGTTGCAATAATTTGTCACAATATTTTTGTGCGTCATCGGCATTAAGCAGTAGCGTAATGAGGCAATGATTACCTTCTTTACGCAAAAACTTAAATACTAGGTTTTCAATATCACCAATACCTTTTAACTTAATTACCAACTTAGCATAACAGAAGAATATGTCGATATTATTTCTAAGCTTTCTATGTAATTTTTTGTAATAACGATGCAACTCGTCCAAGCTATCATCGGCTGACTGGCCGAGAAGCGCTTGATGCGCGTCAATTTCTATAGCCTCAAACTGCTGCGCGGTTAAATACTTATTTTTATACACTTGAGACGCCGTGGACAACACCAAATCCCACTGTTTAGTCTGACAATAGATAGGCAATACTAAGGCTAAAATTTCAGGCTGCACTAATGTACGCGCTGGTTGTGTTGACAACCACTGTGCCGTTGCAACAGGATCGTTATCGTCCACCAACATTTTTAAACGGGTAGCCACCAATGCACTATCATCGCTTTTTAATGAAGCCGCGCTGGCGAGATATTTGTCTCGCAAATCCGTCTTACCCATTTGTTGCGCCGCATTAGCCGCCGTTAAGTAGTTAAGCATTGGCTGCTCGCTAAGCTCAGCATAACGCGCGCTATTTTTTTCGGCTAAGGCGAAACGCCCACCAGCCAAGTCGAGTAGACTGGTAAGGGTTTTTTGCTGTGCCAGTTGATGCTTACGCCAACCGAACCAGTGTCTGGTGCGCCCCCAGAGCGTTAATGTGTTAACGACTGCCCATTCGAACAACTGCAAACAAGCATAAAAAACTAATACCACCATCACCAGCACCACAACACTGCTCTCTATAGTCCAGTCATTAATAGCGATGAGTACGTAGCCTTTTTGATCCATCAGCATCGGTCCTAAAAAGAGACCGGCGAATATAATCATGGCAAGTAATAATAGTCTGATCATCTTAACGATCCGCCCTGTTGTCATACCCAATATTACGCAATAACAATTCATCGATAATGAGATTACTGCTGCTAAGTTTCTGCGGGTAATTTATGCTTACTTCTTCATTTTTTAGGCTATCTAGCTCGCTAAGCATAAACTCAGTGGTGCTATCTTGACGGTCATAAAACTGCATTATCCAACGGCTAGACAACTCAATTGCATGTTCATAGGCGCCTTGTTGCTGACGATAAACAGCCAGTTGAGTTTGCATCAGCTTGCTCTTGAGATTTTCCTCTAGATACCATTGCTGCTTGGGTGACATCAACGGTTCAACGCTGCCATTACGACGTCGAACGGTAATGAATCCATCGCTAAATGAATGCCACATGCGACTTAGATTCTGCTGCCAATCATCCGCCGAATCCGACAATTGCTGCGCATCTTGTCCCTCGCTCACCTCGGGTAACTCGACCATATTGAGTTTGAGGTTATCGACCTGACTAATCAAACCATCGAGCTTGAGCGCTAAAGTTTCACTGTTATCACGTGGTAAGGCTTGTAAAGAGGCTATGTCTGCCGCCAGCGCTTGGCGAATTGAAATCAGTGAAGGATCGCTCATTTCCGCAATGCGTATATCGGCGGTGGTTAGCAAGGTACTTGCGGTATTGATATCTTTTTCTTGCCATAGCTTACGACCGGCTAGTTTAACCAAGTAATTAGCCTCGGCTAGCAACCAATCATTGGGACGTCGTCCTGCTAGTTCAAGCATTTTTTCCTGCACCATGCTGATACTTTCTTGCTGCGTGGTCGTGGCGAGGGTAACTTGCTCACCAAGTTGGCTCAACTGGTCTTGATACTGCACTTGTTGTTGCTCAAGCTGACGCTGTGTTGCGGCCATATCGTCCTTATGGCTGCTAAGTAATTGAGTAAAACTCTGTTGCTCGCTATTGGTTTGGTTATACAAATAGTAAAAACCGTAGCCGCTCACGCCAGCCAATAGGATAATAAAGATCAGACACAATAGTGCTAACTTACTGAGCGGTAACTTTTCGGCCGCCATTTTATTTACAGGCTCAGGCATTGATGCAGCATCCTGCGACAAGTGACTACTTTTGTCTGCCGATGATGATCGTTCAATAGTGGTAGCAGCAGTATCAACAATGCCGCAACTCTCAACCGCATCATTATTGCCAACTGCCTCTGTTTTTCCTGATGACTCAATCTGTGGTTCACTCGCCTCAACCGGCGCCTGAGATGAAACATCCTTCACTTTATGTTGTTGCTTGGCATCGTTTTTATTTTTCATAGAAAGAGCTCTGTAAATATTTAAGTTTATTTAAAATCGCGAGGTTATCCGCACCATCGGCAATTTCAATATTGGGTACACCTAATTGATGTGCAATACCGGCGACTCTAGTGCTTGGCACAACAATGGTAATCTTCACTAACCAACTTTGATATCCATTATTGACTAGCTTCATTAGATTTTGCAAAATTTCAGCACTGGTAACAACTATAGTTGTTATCGCTTGATGCTGCCATTGCGTAACGACATTTTTCGTCAGTAATACGTTATCTCGTCGATATAATTCACTATATGTTACTTTTGCACCGCGTTTTGAGAGTTGTTGGGCGAGCGTTTCTCTGCCACCATTACCACGTAATATAAGGATGTTTTCCCCCTTAACCTTAGCTAATTGCGACAAGGTCAATAGCCCTTCTGTACGAGGGTCAACAGGTGTGATCGCATCAATCTTACATTGACTAAAAGCCAGTGCTGTCGCCTGGCCAACAGCAATGTAGTCGACTTGTGGCCATTGATTTATTTGCGTATTTGCACTGGATACTGCATTGGCGCTTACCGCGATAATGATATCACTGACGGCGAGCTTATCCGTTAGACTTTGATCGACTAAGTTAGTGACTTCTATAAGTGGGCAACTGAGAGTTTCAAAGCCATGATCAGCGAGCAGCTGCGACAATAATAGATTACTGTGATATGGCCGAGTCAGTAGGATTCGGCCAATTTTTTGCGGATTAAGACTGATTTTGGGCATAAACCTGTTGTAATATTTCGCGCGCACCGCTATTGAGAAGCTTGTCGGCCATCTCAATGGCTACTTCTTCTGCTTGTTCGATCGGTCCGCGTCGCTCTTCGGTGAGCATCACACTGCCATCAGGACTACCAACTAGTGCTCTCAACCAAAACTGATCACCTTCTAATACACAATAGCTACCTATTGGGACCTGACAGCCACCCTCTAAGCGCTTATTCACAGTGCGCTCGGCCAATACCCGAATTCGTGTTGTCGTGTGCTCTAATGGCGCAAGAAGCTCGTGTATACGACTATCACCATCGCGACACTCAATACCTACGGCGCCTTGACCAACCGCTGGTAGTGATTCTTCAGGCTCAATAAACGCCGCAATACGTTGATTTAGCTTGAGACGAATAAGCCCTGCTGCCGCTAAAATAATCGCATCATATTCGCCATTGTCGAGCTTACCAAGACGTGTACCGACATTACCACGTAGGTCGCGAATAATGAGGTCTGGGCGTGCTGCACGTAACTGACACTGACGGCGTAAGCTAGAAGTACCGACAATAGAACCCTGTGGCAAGTCATCGATGCAGGCGTAAGCATTTGATACAAAAGCATCGCGCGGATCCTCACGCTCACAAATAACCTGTAACCCAAGACCAGGCGGGAAATCCATCGGCACATCTTTCATCGAATGCACGGCAATATCGGCGCGGCCTTCGAGCATTGCAGTTTCGAGTTCCTTAACAAAAAGTCCCTTGCCGCCGACCTTAGCCAGCGGTGTATCGAGAATTTTATCCCCTTTAGTCACCATAGTTACCAGCTCAACGACGAGGTTAGGATGAAAGCGCTCTAATTCCGCTTTAACAAATTCGGCTTGCCATAATGCAAGCGGGCTTTTTCTTGTCGCAATGCGAAGAACTTCAACAGACATAGATATTCCAATTAGTATCAATTTATTGTTGCAAATATTACCACTTAGCGATTGATTTGTATAAGCCAACCCACACAATAATTGCTGAACTAATGACTAGCATCAAAACTCTGCATCGCCAACACGGCGCCCGACGGCCCAATGACTTCGACCCGCCATTGACCGGACATCGTGTTATTGAGTCTTTTGCTCGAATAGGTACGCCAATTATCACTACCTATCATTAATTTGACCACGGCTGTGAGCTGTAGCTCATAATACCAATGATGCTCGACTCTCTGATCTTTCAATCCGATAAGCTGGGTATAAAAGTAAACTTTATTAAGGTCGGTCAAAGAAATAGTAGGACCTAAGCGATCCATTGGCTCTTTAGCAAGTATTGCCGACGTAAGTAGGCTTCGTTTTATATGCTGAGACGGCAGAGTAACGATATCAACCTGGTCGACATTTTTTTTCTTAGCACGCTTCTGATTAATGCTTAGCGCAGGTAGGATTGCTGCTGAACCTAACGACTCGCTCGATTGCATAGGTGCAGTAGCCGCTGGAGTGGTAGCTTCTTGTGTCATCTGGGGACTTGGCGTTGATGAAATCGACGCTGCTAACTGCTCAGGCTGACTCGATGGTACAACTACGGTATGCGATTGAGTGATAACCTCTTGTGTCATCGGGGAACTTGGCATTGATGAAATCGACGCTGTTAACTGCTCAGGCTGACTCGATGGTACAACTACGGTATGCGATTGAGTGATAACTTCTTGTGTCATCTCGGCACTTGGCGTTGATGACTGGATACTTGCCTTTAGATCATCGGCCTGACTGATATTAATCAACAAATAGATGCCCCCGATGATACATACCACGGCACCGAGACAAAAGCGGACGATTTTTACTTGGTCAAATGGAGCCAGCTGCGGCTTGCTCGCCTCAGGGACTAACCCGATTTTAATCTTTAACTGCACCACTCATCCTTAATATAATCGCTTAGGCGCGAATCATATCGAGTAATAGACGTAAATGAAACCGCAGCGGCCGCTTTTCCCACGAGGATGCCCGAGGAAGCTGGTAGAAATCACTGTCAGGTGTACATATACCATCATGGGTAGTCACCGCGTAGGAAAGGCCTAATTTTTTCACCAAGTCAGCGGTTTGCTGATTAAAGTCTTGTTCAATCTTACCATTGGGATAAGCGAAACCCATTGCAGGCTCTGCGACCTGCCATTGCACCAAACAATCGATATTTGTTTGCAATTGTTGCTGTTGTTGCTCTACCGATAACACTGCCATGATAGGATGATCATGAGTATGAGCCGCGACGGTCACACCGTACTGAATTATTTCCTGCAATTGGACACGATCCATCATCTTAGGTGCTTGCTGACGATAACCATTACCGATAAGTAGCTTATCCACCAGCTTAATACGTTGCTCTATCGGCAGATATTTCACGTGAGATAGCGTAATATCGATTAAATGGTGACGCTGACTATTGTTGATAATGACGTGCTTTCCAGCATCAATAAGCGATAGATCATATGCCGTTAACTCCTCATCACTTAACAGGTCAACTATCTTATCGTTCCACATATTCTCGCCATCGGTGAAGGCACTGGCGACATATACGGTCGCCGGGATATTCAACTGCTTAAGGATCGGCGCTGCCACCGTTAAGTTGTTTAAGTAACCGTCATCAAAAGTAATGCAAATACTGTTTGGTGGTAATTTTTTTTGCCGTAATAGTTCGAGAGCGTCATCAAGCGCCAGTGGATTAAAAAAACGCTGTAATATTTCCATTTGACGATGAAATTGCTCCGCTGTAGGCGAGCAAGAGCGATAAGGATCAGGCTTAGCTAACACCTGATGGTACATCAACACCGGCAATTTATTGGCAGAGACACGCCGATAAACATTCTGAATCACCCTATGCGCAAACCACATCATTAAAGTCCTCTACTCTCTAGCCACAGCTCGAGCACAACCACAATCCAAACCAGCTCACCATAATAGTTCGAATGCTCAGATTGATGTTTTTCTAGTGCCAGTTCGATGAAGTCTAAATTAAAAATATCTCGCTTAGCCATCGCCGCGAGCGTTTCAGTAGCCATAGTCATCAGCTCCTCACTTTCACTCATCCACAGACCAAATGGCAAGCCAAAGCCATGCTTTTCTTTAGTTAATGTTTTATCGGCTAAAAAACCTGTCACGGCCTGCTTAAAGAAGTAACGTAAGTCGTTCCCTTTGAGCTTTTCACTTGGATCAATCTGACAACTAAAATCTACTAACTCTTTTTCTAACAGCGGATAACACACTTCCACGCCGGCCATTGCGCACATCTGAGAGACCTTGACTAAATCATTATCGGCGAGGGTGAATTTCCAATCTAGAAACAACATCCGCTCAAGGTCGCTGTCTGATTGCGCCTGCGAGAAACGCTTACGCTTCTGTTCAACAGGCTGCTGCGGATCAATCTGTGATAAGAACTTGGCGCTAAAAATCTGTTCAAGCGCAAAGCGATTTAAAAAATTATAATTATCGAGCCGATCTGGTAGTGGCGTCTTGGCTTGATTAATGTAGCTGGCAGCCTTACTGCCCAACGGTAGCTTACCCAGAGGCGTTGCGCAAAAAAGACCGTTAAGTAACTTCTGTATAGCTATGGGTGCATTGTTAAAGTGTTCGAAAGCAGTCTGCTTGGCGTAGCGTTCATTACCAGCAAAAATTTCATCGCCACCATCACCGGCCATTAATATAGCTACTCCATGCTCCTTAGCAAAAGTGGCGCAACTATAGGCAGCCATAGCAGAGGAATTACCAAAAGGCTGATCAAAGTACCCTGCTACACTTCTAAAATTGTCAATTAACTCATTCGGTTGCATCACATGACAATGATGCTCGGTATTGAAATGCCTTGACGTTAGTCTGGCGTAGAAACTCTCATCAAATTGCTTTGATTCAAACCCTATCGAGAATGTTCTCGCCGGATTCGTATTCTTAGCCAATACCCCAGCCACAGTTGAACTATCTAAACCGCCGCTTAAAAACGCGCCGCAGTCTGTCGAAATATGGCGCTTAACGGCTTGAGCGATAAGGCTACGACATTGCTTATGTAGTACCTCTCGCGGCTCGCTACTATAATCATAGGTTGGTTGGTACAACACCTGCGACGATATACGTCCTAGCTTGCTTAATTCAACGCACTGTCCAGCCTCGACCTTAAAAACTTCTTTGTAGATTGTGGTGGGTGCCGCAATACAATGATAAAAACAGTAATTAAAAATACCTTGTGGATTAAGTGTTTTTTGCTCCGCATCGAGCAGATCTAAACTATCGGTTATTGTTAAGCGGTCTTGATGCAATGTGTAATATAACGATTTCGAACCAATATGGTCACTAATTAGACTTACAATTCCTTGCTGCTTATCGAAGATTATCGCGCTAAAGAAGCCCGCTAATTTTTGATAATAATCTTGAGGTGAGTCCATCAGCTGGCCAAGTAAAAATTCGGCATTATAAGCTACATCACTTTGGTTACCATACTGCCTAACTTGCCCGTCGACTAACACAACAAAATCGCTGTTTTGCGCCATATCGAGCGAGCAAAGGCTCTTTATGACGACAGGCATCGACCATTCGAATAAGAGCTCGTTACAACGGTGTTTTCTCTGGGTGGTTGTCATCGTAATTATCTACTTCCTTGCTTGTGATTACTTTGTTATGTCGTCTAATACTTGTTCAAAAATTTTAGCTTGAAACTGTCGAGAGTATTGCTCGGCACTGATAGGAGCTAGCACCTTTTTTTGACATGCCAGCTCAAGAAACTCGACCAAGCGTTTCATAATAACGTCACTATCATCTAATGGCGCAATATGGCTGTGTGGGATAGTTTTTAGCAATATACCGGTATCACCAGTGGCGGGCATTAACCCTAAAATCGGTTTGTTCGCACGAATATATTCATAGAGCTTAGCGGGTACCTGTAAATTACAATTAGCCGCCTGCATCAATAACAGACCATCAACCGATAACATTTCTTGCAACGCTTGCTGGTAGGGTACGATGGGTTGCAAGTGGACAATATCATCGATGTTCAATTCTTTTAGCATAGGTAGATATAATTGATCATGGCCGGTGGCTCGAAGACGTACTTCTAACGTAGTTGAGCAAATAACACCTGAATGCTTGAGCTGTGCTAAAGCTTTAAAGAAACTTGTTGGATCGCGTTCGCTGGGATAAATCACGCCACTATGCAATAACACGACTTTATCGCCGGATTGAGCCATTGGCGTCACGCCCTCGAACGCTAGTGCATCATAACCATTCGGAATTAAAGCGAACAATTTAGGGTTCGCCAGAGCAAAACGCTCACGATAAAGTTGCTGAGTCCCCTTGGTTGTCACGATAATACGGTGGCAATGAGCCACAGCCTTGCGCTCAATCCAATTAAATATCTTTCGGGTCGTTGAATTAGCAGGATAGTCTTGTTGCGCCATCGGGTCTCTAAAATCAGCGACCCAAGGGATCCCGCTTACACGGTGTAATAGGTAAGCAATAATATGGGCTGACGCAATCGGATAGGTAGAAACAATGACACTCGGCTTACGTTTGCGAATCGCTCGTAAGCCGCTTATTGCGCCACCGACGATCCAGCTTTGCCAATTATCAGGTTGCGCCATAAATGAAAAATATTTTCCTTTAATACTAAAACTTTTAGAGCAATTACGAGCAAAAGCTCGAATAACTTCAACATTACGGGGCAGCATCGTCAATTGTTGTGGAGACCAAGACTGATAACTCACTAACGAGGCAGTAACCACGACGGTGTGCCAGTTGTTATCTGCCAAATGTCGCGTAAATGCGAGACTTCTTAACACCCCACTACTACCTAAGATAGGTGGATAATGAAAGGCGATATATAACACTGACTTCTTGCTCATTTCCTACTCTTAATCCCTGCCTGAGGCTAATTTCTGCTAAATCCGTTAATTTCCAGAACCTACGCTAATAAGGTCTATACTTTCATTTAATCATAGTAGATAAAAAGGAAATTACAGTGAAATTTCTCTATCTTGCAGTTCTATTTCTTATTTTCAATGCGACAGTGGTCAATGCAATAACGTATAACAACACGACATGTGGTATCGCGTCTCCAGAGCCATTGAGGAATGCCTATGGACCGTATGATTATACGAACCCGTCCCATCAGAGCCGCCTACCCATTGTAATAGGTGCGCACTTCAAGAAATCAGTTCAACGGCTTACGCCAGGGACAAACCATAGCGGTGATCTATCTTACACTTTACGAGCTATTCCAAATTATCACCCCGCATTATATGCAATATCACAATATGAACAGCAAAATAAACTCCTTCACCATAAAAGCTACACCGCAGATTGTTTTTTTCGGCGTGCGATCTATTTTCAACCGAAAGACTCGACTTCACAAATGCTGTTCGCGATGCATCTGCAAGCGACAAAAAGAATGAAATTAGCGCGACAGTATTATGAATCCGCATTAAAGATTTCACCGACAGCAGCGGAGCTAAATTATAACTATGGATTATTTATGGTCGGACAAGGCCATATCAAACAGGCACGTAAAGCTGCTAAGATCGCGTATAAAATGGGGTATCCATTGCAAGGGCTTAAAAAAAAGCTCGCAAATTACAATAAGAGCAACAAATAAAGTGGCTAACCACCCATTGGATTAGTTAGAATTGTAGGCAGAACTCATCCAATCGGTTATTAATGACAAGTTCATTTTTCGCGCTCGATCCAGATTTAAACTTTACTGGTAGTGGTAGAACCGCTCACGTCGATAAAATATTAAATCTACTATCGACCAGTAATAGTCATTTAGGTCATTTGTTACCCCTGCTGCTGCATTGTAATACCCCTAGTTTACCGGGATATAATCCGCAGCTTAAGATTAGCGGGATAGTTAATTATACGCCGGGGCCCGTCGCTCTGAGCCTAGCGAAGCAGTTTTTTAATTTTTCCCCCGACACAGCTCCAACACTCTTAAGTGATAGCACACCACAGATCGATGGTTTGTATACCATTGGCAGTCTCGGTAGTCTGGGTCAATCGGCTAACTCGGACTGGGATGTCTGGGTCTGCATCAATGCAATTGATCTCGAACACCCGAATAGCGACTTCGAGAACAAATGTTTGGCGATTGAACAGTGGGCGGCGCAGCTTGGCGTTGAACTTCACCTATTTTTAGTTAATGAAGATCAGTTTCGTGATGGAGTAAAATCAACCATCAATAAAGAGTCCAGTGGAAGCGCCCAGCACTGGTTGTTGTTAGATGAGTTTTATCGCTCATCAATTACACTTGCCGGTAAGCCCATCGAATGGTTACAGATTGATCAGAATAAATCAGTAGCGACCCTCGACTTGGGTGAGCCACCCAAGGTTCCAGCTCAAGAGTATTTTGGCGCGATGATGTGGCAGCTGTATAAAGGCATCGATTCTCCCGAAAAATCTCTATTGAAGGCACTATTGCTCGAGTCCTATTTCAGTGACTTTCCTCACACAACGTTGCTATCACAACAATGGAAAGAGCAATTAGTAGACGGCCTGTTTGTCGACCATTATGCGTTACTCCTTAATCGCATTAGCCAATACTTACATAAACTCGGTGACCACACGCGGTTAAATCTCGCGCGTGAATGCTTCTATCTCAAATGCTCACCTAGATTGAGTTATCTGGCAGCAGACGCATCATTATCCTACCAACAAAGCCAGCTAAAAATACTGGTTCAAGAGTGGGGATTTAATGATGACAAAGTGGTACACCTCGATCGACAAAGCCGTTGGCGCCCCCTCGAGCGGCAGCAGCATCATCAGGCGCTTGTATTTGCGTTGTTGCAGGGCTATCAGTCAATGAAAAAGATGGCCCATCAGCATCGCGTTGATGAAGCACTCTACCCTCAAGAACTCGCCGTGCTGTCGAGAAAGCTTTATTCTGCCTACCAAAACTCAGCCACCAAAATAAATCGCTTGGCCACTCAGCACCATAGCAAACAATCAAATAAGTATTTTTATTTACGTCGTGGCCTCGATGAGAGCGGTGATAGAGCATGGCTACTGCTCAATCAATCCCCCGTATTTGATAAAGACTGTACCATCTATCGCGATAGCGAAATCATCAAACTATTAGGCTGGATTAGTGTCAATAAGCTCATTTCACGCGATACTCAAATCCGACTACCGGCAGATATTAATAATAAGAAAATTAATCAGGCGCTAACTCATATCAATCGATGTTTTGGTCAGCAGCGCACAGCGACTAAAAATGCATTAATTCAGGCCAATCAGATTGAGCAAGTGCTAATCTTGATCAACATGCAAGATGACGCTACCACTACGTTTAATGGTCAGACCCAGATCATGGATTGGTATATCAGCAATATCTACTCAATTGGCCGCGACAAACATAGTTTGATTTCGAGTATCGAACTCATTTACCGTAATTCTTGGGATGAACATCACGCTGTGTCTTTTAGTGGCGATTGCGCTATTTTGGCTATGCTATGTCATCTATTTACACTGATTAAGCCCTCGGATATGGCTCCACAGCTTGAGGTGGTGAGCCTGAGCAATAAACATCAGCCGCTACTGCGTGATAATGTGTTATTTACGGTCAAAGAATGCCTCTCGATCATTAAGAAGTCGAATAAGCATGGCGTCCAAGTTAAGTCTTTTATTGTTGCGGGAAAGCTCTATGGTGTTTTCTTTGGTCAAGATCAGGTGGAGTTTAAGGAAATTAGCAGCGCCGTCGAACTGTATAAAAAACTGAGCATCAGTGCCTTGGCTCAGTTGCCCAATAGCCAACCCACCACCAGCAAAATAAAACGTATTATTTATCAGCATGGTAGTGTCGGTTACGTGCAGTTTTTTCTCGAAAGGAAAAAGAAAGGAATTAAGGTTTACATTCTAGACGAACACAATAACTTATCGAGCTACTGGCAAGATGAACTCGATGAGGATCAGTTGGTGAAAGAGATTTACCGCTTCTATACCTTCACAAAAGAGCAGCAGAACGTTAATTTAGAGCAACTCAACATTAGCTTTAATTTACCGCAATTTTATAAGGTGGCGCAACAAAGTGGCGTCATTATCGTTGAGCCACTTAACCAACAAGCCGATGAGTTATTTTAAAATCTTGGTGAACCACTCTAGATTTTTTAGTCGCTCCACACACAATCAGTGCTCCATCGAGCATTTGGGACGCCTTACATCATTCGCTAGTTTAAGCGTTTAGCAATCCATTGACCTAGATTTTTTAGTTGCTCCTCACAGACCCAGTGCTCCATCGGGTATTGCGACCAACTCACCTTCAGGCCGGCTTGCGTCATCTTTGTCGCCGCTTCTTTACCAGCAGCAAACGGTACGGTCATGTCTTGCTGTCCATGTGAACTGAAGATTGGCGTGGTGGCATTAGCTCCGCGAGCACCAACCTGCGGTAAATTACCGTCGGCTAAATAACAAGACAAGCCCACAATGCCGGCTAACTTATGCTGACCACGCAGCGCACTGTAGAGTGACAAAACCCCGCCCTGTGAGAAACCAGCGATAATAATTGAACTCGCGGCGATACCCGCATCAATTTGCTGTTCAATGAGCTGATTGATTAAAATCTCACTCTGCTGCAAGGTCGTAATATCGGCGCGCCCTTCTAAATCCATACTCTTGATGTCGTACCACGAGCGCATTACAAAGCCATTATTAATGGTCACTGGCTGCTGCGGTGCATGTGGGAAAATAAAGCGTATTTTATGATCTACGGGGAGCCCTAACACAGGGACAATATCGGCAAAGCCCGCGCCAGAGTCACCCAAACCATGAAGCCAAATAACTGTCGATGTGGCCTGCACAGTAGGTTCTTTAATGATGTAATCTAACATGGCTAAACAATTCCACTTAAGTTGACTGTAACGCCTGACTGGCGCTCGATAGAGCTAGCGATTAATCCTAAGAGTTCGACACCACTACGGTTATCGATCCACTGCCCCTGAGTTAACTCAAAGTGGTGACCATCGAACTTAGTCGCCACCCAAATTTGATGTAATGGCTCCTGACGGTTAATAATGATCTGACTTCTATCACTAAATGCTAGCTTTAACACCCCTGCACTGGTCTCGTAATCGAAATCAACCAACGCATCGTCCAATGCTTCTTCGATCGCCATTAAATGGTTATCAACCACTTGGTGAAACTCACTATCATTCATATCAACCTCCAAAAATATTGCTTTTCAAAATCACCATGCGATTATAGGGCTAATTGACCTAATTAGCACCGGATAAACGATGCACAAACTAACTATATTATTCGTTTTAAGTATTTTTTTAACGGCATGTGGACAACAAGGGCCGCTTTATCACCCCGAGCCACTAGCCGATACAAATAAGCCGGCGCAAGATACCTCTAAGCCTGAACTAACAAAAGATAAGCAATAATGGATTTTTTTAATTTTAAGCAACACCAGCTATTTGCTGAAGACTTAGCCGTCAAGGCACTCGCGCAGCAATTTAAAACCCCATTATATATCTACTCGAGAGCGACCATAGAGCGCCACTGGCACGCTTTTGATCAGGCGGCAGGCTCACAGCCTCATTTGATTTGCTATGCGGTGAAGGCTAATTCTAACCTAGCGATCCTCAATACCTTAGCGAAATTAGGTTCAGGCTTCGACATTGTATCAATGGGCGAACTAGCGCGGGTGCTTGAAGCGGGCGGCGATCCCAATAAAGTGGTATTTTCGGGTGTAGGTAAGTCCGACGAGGAAATTCGCTATGCGTTAAACGTCGGAATTTACTGCTTTAATGTCGAGTCACAACCAGAATTAGAGCGCATCAGCAATATCGCTGCCCAAATGAGCAAGGTGGCGCCAATCTCTATTCGTGTCAACCCGGATGTCGATGCTGGGACTCATCCATATATATCAACTGGACTTAAAGAAAATAAATTTGGCATCAGTATGACCGAAGCGATTGCTGCCTATCAATTTGCCGCGAGTTCAAATTCTTTAAAAATCAAAGGTATCGATTGTCATATCGGTTCCCAGCTAACCGATTTACTCCCTTTTACCGACGCCCTAAAACGAGTGCTTGGCCTAGTCGCTCAGCTTGCAGATCTTGACATTAAAATTAGCCATATCGATGTCGGGGGTGGTTTAGGGGTTACCTATCAAGATGAAACACCGCCTCAGCCGGCCGAATACGCCGCCGCACTGGCCAGTTGCCTTGTCGATTATCCTCACTTGACCATTATTTTCGAACCAGGCAGAGCCATCATGGCAAATGCGGGCATATTAGTGTCTAAGGTTGAGTACTTAAAAGAAACTAGCGACAAAAATTTTGCAATTATTGATGCGGCGATGAATGACTTAATCAGACCAGCGTTATATAGTGCTTGGCAAGAGATTGTTGAGGTTGAGAAACCGCAGCAAGCCACTAAGAACTACGATGTCGTCGGCCCGATCTGTGAAACAGGCGATTTTTTAGGTAAATCACGCGATTTAGCGTTAAACCCTGGAGATTACATTGCCGTTCGTTCATCTGGCGCCTATGGTTTTACCATGGCCTCAAATTATAACTCTCGAGTAAAAGCAGCTGAAGTGATGGTCGATAAAGATACAGCCATCGAAATTCGTCAACGCGAAACTTTATCTGATTTATGGCGAGGTGAAGCTCGAACACTAGATGATTAAAACAGTCAGCTGTTTATTAATTAGTGTTATAACAATAAGATATTAAATGTTATTAAATTTTTCTAAAATGCACGGCCTCGGCAATGATTTTGTTATGGTCGATGCCGTGTCGCAAAACGTCTTTCTAAGTAAAGAGCAGATCATTAAGCTCGCCGATCGTCATACAGGCATTGGATTCGATCAATTGCTGATGGTTGAGGCGCCGTACGATCCCGACCTTGATTTTCATTATCGTATTTTTAATGCCGATGGTAGCGAGGTCGAGAATTGTGGTAATGGTGCCCGCTGCTTCGCTAAATTTGTGCGGATGAAAGGCTTAAGCAATCGCTATCGACTAGGGGTAAGCTGCAAAGGCGGAAAACTGCAATTGAAGCATGAACGCAATGGTTCAATCACCGTCTCTATGGGCGTGCCTCAGCTGCAACCAGCCAAAATCCCCTTTGAGGCCAACAAGCAAGAATCAACTTACATTCTGCGTACCGATGATGAGACCGTGTTTTGTGGCGCGGTTTCGATGGGTAACCCTCATTGCGTGACCGTCGTTGAGGACGTAGATACCGCGCCCGTAGAAAAGCTTGGACCACTGTTATCTGTCCATGAACGCTTTCCAGAACAAGCCAATGTCGGCTTTATGCAGGTAATATCACGCTCCCATATTAAGCTGCGAGTATTTGAACGTGGCGTTGGCGAAACACGTGCCTGTGGTACCGGCGCCTGTGCTGCTGTGGTAGTAGGCCAACAACAAGGCTTACTCGATTCCACCGTGACCGTCGACTTACCCGGCGGCACACTAAAAATCAATTGGCGCGGTGATCGCAGTACCTTAAAAATGACCGGCCCCGCCGAGTATGTATATGATGGACAGATTAGATTATGAGCCAGTCAGATGAACTATCAGAGTTGTTAGATGACTCAATTATCGCTGAGTATTTAGAGCAGAATCCACAGTTTTTTCACCATCACCCTCGGTTATTGGCGACGTTAAATTTACCCGCCGCCCAAGATGGCACCGTCTCATTAGTGACTCGCCAAGCGAGTATTATGCGTCAAAAAATTGCGGCGTTAGAGGACGAAATCACCTCGTTAATGACCATGGCGGCACAAAACCAACAGCTGTATCTTAAGTTCTCTAAATTGTTTTATAGTCTGTTGAATTGTAATGATATCAATAGTTTGAGTAACAGCCTACGCGACTACTTAAATCAAGAGCTAGCGCTCGACGACACCCAGTTAATCTTGTTTTCGGACAATGCACCTAGTCCCCAAAAACGCCAGCCTTATGAAAATATTATGGTACAACGTTTTGGTCGTAGCGATCACTATTTTGGCCGCATCAACCAGCAAGAACAACAGTTGTTATTTGGTCAACAGACAGAAGGGTCAATTGCCTTAATTGGTTTGGGTAAGCACGGTCAACTCGGATTATTGGCGATTGCCAGTCATGACGCGCATCATTTTCAGCCAGAGATGGACAACCTGATGCTAATGCAACTGTGCCGACTGATATCTAGCCTAATTAATCGCCTACTCGCTCCTTAACCAATGAGCTTGGACAAGCTGCGCCAGCAATATCTAGACTCTTTAGCGACGCAGCGTCTACTATCGCCCCATACTATTACCACATATCACCGCGCCCTGCTCTCTTTACAGCAACACTTACAGGAATTAGAGGTGCAAAGCTGGCAACAACTCAATGGCGATCACATTAGGCAATGGATAGCCATTAACCGCCAGCAAAGCCTATCGGCGCGTAGCATAGCAACCAAACTCTCATCGCTCCGTAGCTTTTGTAAATACTTATTACAGATTGATTATTTACAGCAAGATCCCTGTGTCGGGATTAAGGCGCCTAAACAGGCAAAAACGCTGCCTAAAAACGTCAATGTCGACCAAATCCATCAATTACTTAATATCGATGATGACGATCCGTTAGCGATTAGAGACCGCGCGATGATGGAAGTCTTTTATTCTAGCGGCTTACGCTTAGCCGAGCTCGCCAACCTAGATCTTAATGATCTCGATTGCCAGCAACAGCTCATTAAAGTCACTGGTAAGGGAGACAAACAGCGACTCATCCCCATAACGAAAACAGCCATTGAACAACTACAACGATGGTACTGTGTGCGAGGCTCTCTAGCGCTGGGTGACGAGTCTGCTATATTCGTTAGCCAACGAGGGCAACGAATATCACACCGTAGTATTCAGGTGAGAATGAAAAAGTGGGCACTTGAGCAGCAAATATCAACCACCATTCATCCCCACAAATTACGTCATTCATTTGCGACTCATATGTTGGAGGAGAGTGGTGATCTGCGAGCGGTGCAAGAGATGCTCGGTCATGCAGACTTATCGACCACCCAAGTTTACACCCAACTAGACTTTCAACACCTCGCCAAGGTATACGATCAAGCGCACCCTCGCGCCCGCAGCAAAAGAGATAAAAAATGAGCATACGTTGTTATAAAAATTACCATAAGCCGCTAGCGATTGGGTTTGATTTAGATGATACCCTCTACGATAATCAGCCGGTATTGGCACAAGCAGAACAAAAATTGCAAGCTTTCTTGCATCACCATTTCCCCAAGAGTCAGCAATACACGCTCGGCGACTGGTTAGCGCTACGCAACCATGCCATTAGCCTTGAACCCAGCCTAGTCAATGATACATCAGCCTCGAGACTTGTCGCATTAGAGTTGGGATTAAACAGGCTCGGGTACAGCGATAGAGAAGCTAAAGACGGTGCCATCAGTGCCTTTTCGGAGTTTTACGATTGGCGTAATACCATTGCCATCGACCAACAAACCCATCAGCTACTCCAATTATTAAGCAGTCATTTTAGGCTATTTGTGATCAGTAACGGTAACGCCGATGTTTCGCGATTAGGGCTCGAACATTACTTTGAGTTTGCCTTGCATCCCAGTCCAGAGATCGCCATGAAGCCAGCGTCCACATTATTTGAACTAGCACAGCAACGCCTTAACATACCCGCGCACTTAATCAGTTATGTCGGCGATCATCCTATATCTGATATTAGTGGCGCGAATAATGTAGGCTGGCAAAGTATTTGGCTTAACCAAGGCGACGGCAATTTTGATCATTATAAAAAATCGCTGCAACTGCCTACACTTGAACTCACCTCACTTGGGGAGCTGGAACATTTGATTTAGGCGGACAATATTGAGCTATTGGAATAATTGGCTATACTCAAAAAATAGGCAGTAAATATATTATTCCAAGGACTCAATGATGCGTAATTATGATGCTCCACCACAAGCGGTATTGCCAGAATCATCTATCGAGTTAACCCCAGACAAAATTGAGCAACGTAGACGTGAACGAGAGGTACATCAACGACTCGAAGAGCTCAATAAGCGCCGACTAAGACGCTTATTGAGTGATGAATGGGACAATTAACTTTCATGCCTATGCACATGATTCAGGTTGTAGTTAAAGTGAGAATAATAATGAGGTAAGTAGGTAAAAGTAAGCCAACTGTTACTAGCATGGATGCTAGTCCAAGCCTCCATGGATGGATTCACGGCGAGTTGAGCGTCTTTAACCTGCTTACGTGAAGCAACTACATAGGCATGTTAACTTTTTGCTAAGCTCATCCCAGGATTGAAATGCTCAAAGCAATCACGCCCGTTGCTTTTAGCCTGATACATAGCCTGATCGGCATTGTTTAATAAGGTGTCATAGTCGAGTCCGTCATCTGGATAATCCGTAATACCAATGCTCACCGATATATGCACAATATTCTCATCTAGCGTAAAGGGTTTATCTAATTCACGCTGGATCTTACTGGCAATGAGTTCGGTGATCTCGCGATCAGGGATATCATTCAGTAACACCACAAATTCATCCCCCCCCAGACGCGCGACATTATCACTTTCACGGACACATTGAGTAAGACGATGCGCACACTCAATCAATAATCGATCTCCCATCACGTGGCCCAAATTATCGTTGATTGCCTTAAAGCGATCGAGATCGAGAAAGAGCAACGAGAAGTTCTGCTGTTTACGTCGACTTCTTTTTATCGCATTACTCACCAGTTCTGCAAATAGCTGTCGATTAGCCAGTCCAGTTAAATAGTCATAGTTAGCCTGACGCCAGATCAGTTTCTCCGCATTATCATGTTCAATGACAATACTCGCTAGATAAGCAGATTGTTCAATTAAACGCAGCTCCAATTCACTGGGAACATTGGGTCGATCGTGATAAATAGCGAAGGTGCCGAGAACATTGCCGTTAGCATTTAATATCGGTTCGGACCAACAGGCCTCCAATCCAGCTTGCTGTGCCAAGCCCGCATAGGGCAGCCAATAGGGATGTGTTTTAATATCTTCAACAATGACGCGTTGTTTAGTGAAAGCTGCGGTACCACAAGAGCCCACACCGTCACCAATGACCAACGTTTTGATAGCCTGATTATAAAAATCAGGTAACGAAGGTGCGACGCCATCATAAAACTGTCGAGTCTTGTCATCGAGTAATAAAATACTGCAAGTCATCTGCGGGAACTGTTGTTCGACGCCTTCAACAATGGATAGTAACACCGCTCTTAACGGCTTACTCGTAGCCAACAGCTCTAATGTATGGTTACGCAGTAGCGTCAATCGCTCATTGTCTTTTAATGCTTGGGTAGCAACATTTAGTTTGCGCTCTGACTTCAACAGTTGCTGGGTGATTTGTAACTGGCTAGTATTATGTAGTTTTGACTCAACCACTGTCGCCAATTGGCGCATAATAGTTCGCTCGCGCTGCCCGAGAGTTCGCGAATTAAGGTCACCGATACAAAGTGTCGCTATATTTTGTCCTGACGGGCTTTTGAGTGCTATACCAGCATAAAAAGTTAACTCAATTCCTTCTATGACATTAGGCAGGTCAGCGCAATTAGCACTGAGTTTCAGATCTTCGATAAGAGTAATATCATCATGTAAAATGGTATGCGCACAGATCGATTCAGCACGTGGTGAATGCCATTGCTTTCCAAGCGAAGATGACTTTACCCATTGGCGGTCTTTATCGATGAAAACGATAGCCGCAAAATCGACATTAAAAATATTCACCGCCATTTGAGTCATTGTATCAAACCGCTCTTCCATAGGCGTGTCCAGAAGCACTAGCTCATATAACGCGTCTAGTCGTTCATTTTCATTGTTTGGTATAATCGCTGCAGGCACTATCTATCTCAACATGATGGTATTTTTGTTAATTCTAATCTAGAAAAGCTAACGTATTATACTCCCCTAAAAAACTGATATTAGCAACGGGTGACATCGAAACTGAGCACCTGATTAATGTGAGTACTTTGGGTGGCTAACATCAGTAAACGATCAATCCCCAATGCAACGCCGGCACAGTCAGGAAGCCCGGCCTCCAACGCAGCGATAAGATGGGTATCGATTGGCTGCGATGGCAGTTTGTGCTGTAATCGAACTCGGTTGTCCTCTTCAAATCTAACTCGTTGTTCTACCGCATCACTCAATTCATGGAAACCATTGGCCAACTCTACACCTTGGTAATAAAATTCGAAACGACTAGCAATACGAGGGTCAACGGGATCAATACGCGCCAACGAAGCCTGCGATGCCGGAAAATCGATGATAGCGATAGGCTGTTCGAGTCCAATCTTTGGCTCGATAACAAAGCAAAAAATGAGCTGAAGTAACGTATCTTTACACTGCTCCGTCGCCACAAAGTCTCCTAAATCATGCTTCAGTGCGAATCCCTTCAACACGTCCAGACCATCGCATAATGGGTCTAACCCAGTGTGACGTATAAAAGTTTGTTGATAAGTAGTCTGTTCGCAGGGGGCCGTTCCCAGCGTAAGCTGAAGTAGCTCATCAACCTCTTTAACGAGATCTAACTGTTGATAACCCGGCTGATACCATTCCAACATCGTAAATTCAGGATTATGATAGCGCCCCGACTCTTCATTACGAAACGCCTTACATATTTGATAGATAGCACCACTACCGGCACACAGCAATCGTTTCATATGAAACTCAGGTGACGTCTGTAAATAAAGTCGCTGCCCATTGGCAAACCCTGGACCAACGAAGTGGGTATCAAAGGCATGTAAATGAACATCAGTGACCGTTGCTTGCGACATCGCAGGGGTATCAACTTCCATGACTCCTTTACGATCAAAGAACTGACGGATGGATTTGAGTAACACGGCTCGGCGTTGTAAATTTGTTATCGAAGCACTTGGCTGCCAGTTCATTTTATCTCCTTAAAGCAAAAAATCCGCTACCTGAGTAGCGGATTTTTAACGATTTAATCTAACCAATGAGACTAAGCTTTAGATACGCGCGATACGTATTCGCCATTGCGAGTATCAACTCTAATCACTTCACCAATCTGGATGAACAGCGGTACACGAACGGTAGCACCTGTGCTTAATGTCGCTGGCTTACCGCCAGTTCCAGCCGTATCACCTTTAAGGCCTGGATCCGTTTCAGTGACTTCTAATTCAACGAAGTTAGGGGGGGTCACAATAATTGGGTTGCCATTAAATAACGTAATGATGCACTCATCTTGTTCAACTAACCATTTAACCGACTCACCCACAGCTTTTTCTTCTGCTGCAATTTGTTCAAAGGTTTCATTGTTCATGAAATGCCAGAACTCACCGTCGCTATATAAGAAAGCTAGATCACATTCCATTACATCGGCGACATCAAATGTTTCACCGGATTTAATGGTCTTCTCTAACACTTTCCCTGAAATCAGTTTACGAATTTTCACACGGTTAAACGCCTGGCCTTTACCTGGCTTTACTGTTTCATTTTCGATGATAGTACTTGGCTCACCATCAAACATAAGCTTCAGACCGTTTTTAAATTCATTCGTGCTAACTGTAGCCATGACTTCCTCGTTATTTGCTGAGCGAATCGCTCTTTATCAAATTTTATTAGTAATATAGTGACGCCAGACCTTACAGCAAATTACAATAATTGCTATAGTCTCGACAATCAATAATCGAACACCCGATTCTACCTTAATATTAACCAATCTAAAAACAAATGCCTCAGATAGCCGCACAAAATTTGATATCGACCAGCAAGACTTGGCAACAAGAGCTTGGGCAATGCGTTACCGATCCCAAAAAACTGCTGCAATTACTCGACATCAGTCCCGGGCAATATCAAAATTCATTTGCCGCACGTAAGCTATTTCCGCTGCGGGTGCCAATGCCATTCGTACAGCGTATGGAGCGAGGTAATATTAACGATCCCTTACTAAAACAAGTGATGACCTCTAGCAACGAGTTTGACGAACAGCCGGGATTCGTCGATGATCCTCTCGATGAACACGCTGCTAAAATGCCGGGACTGCTACATAAATACGAAAACCGCGTGTTACTCATGGTTCGTACTGCCTGCGCCATAAACTGTCGCTATTGCTTCCGTCGACAATTTCCTTATCAAGAAAACAGCATCACACAGCAACACTTCGCTGACATAGCCAATTACATAGCGCAAGATACAGCAATCAACGAAGTAATCTTGTCTGGTGGCGACCCACTGATGGCAAAGGACCATCATCTACAGCAGATTATCGAACAGATTGAGCCTGTGCAACACGTAACTCGCCTGCGGATCCATACACGCTTACCGGTAGTGATCCCGAGTAGAATAACCACACAGCTATTAGACTTATTACAAAAGACGCGATTAAAAGTGGTTATCGTGCTACATATCAACCATGCCAATGAAATCGACGAACACGTGGCGCAGATGTGCCAACGACTAAAGCAAGCCGGTGTTACGCTGTTAAACCAGGCAGTATTGCTAAAGGGAATAAATGATTGTGAAACGTCTCAAGTCAATTTAAGCGAGCGTCTATTTAGTGTTGGTATCTTGCCTTACTATCTTCATCTATTGGACAAGGTTCGCGGCGCAACACACTTTGACATGCCTGAAGAAGACGCCATCACGCTGATGCATCAACTTTACAAGAAGCTTCCTGGATTTTTAGTACCTCGACTGGTACGTGAAATTGGTGGTCAAGCGCACAAAACACCTATCGACCTAGGGTTGGCACCTGTTCTATAATAGGTCAAGAATTTACTTGCATGAATCACCTTGAGAATAATATGCCACATAGCCAACTTTTTGCTGCACTGACAGAGAACATCCGCCTAATCTACCGTCAATCGATCGATGCCGATAAGCGTATAGACGATCTACGCCAACAAGACATGGCCAAGTTCAGCGCTATATTCACTGAGCAACAAGGCTTCACAACCAAAGCCGATCGCTTCACTCCCTATGCTGAAGAACTAGGTAATGATCTAGTGATCTTACAGCAAGCTCAAACGTCAGACGTTGGCGCGCTAGTGCAACCGCTCGTTGATAAGATAGAGATTCAACTGCAGCTGCTCCAAGTGTTTAAAAGCAATCTTAAAAGTAAGTCTTCGTAGGCTACGCTGCGATTTGAGCGCCGGCATTTAGTGAGAATGCTTTCATGATTTGAGCCTGGCGCTCAACTAAATTGCTACTAATGAAACACAAACGACTCCCACTGGCGTGTTGCTCAAGAATTCCCGGCACCTGTTGTGCCATGATTTCGTCATCGTCACTCAATGCGTATAATTCTATCTCGTCACCAGGCACCGAACATAGTGCTTCATAAGCACCTGTTCCTACTGGCGTTAGATTAATATCATTATCAATAATTTCACCACCGGCTAGTGCACAATAAATTTGTTCGCCACCAATTTCACTTTTCATTACCATATACTGGATATGGTCTTCGTGAGTCAGTCCGAGACTATTTAGCACCAATTGATTAGTGGCATTTGAAGCAGTAGCGTTGGTTGCAATTTCACTTTTAAACATAATAATATTCCTTTGTGTGAGTGTCAGAAAACAGTTACTACACACTGACAAGTTATTTTATATTTATACAAGCAAACCGTATGCCAACTATATAAGCCATTGATATAATGACTGAACACAGTTACAAATAAAAAAGGCGGCAATCATATACAAATGATTGCCGCCCATATGTAGGAGTGAATTTGCCGCTATCTAAGTTCTTTGGTAAACCACCGCTTGAGCATTATTTTTTCATAAGCTAACGCTCTATCAAACATCATCGAAGAGCCTCCGTGATCGAACGCCAAATCTCGCAAACGTTTACGGGTAGTCCTAAGCACTATGCCTTGTGCATCTGAAATAGTATATTCAACATCCATCATCGGCGGATACATTCTTGTTACCAATCTAACATCAGTCCCCTGTATCAACATCGGGCGAACGTCACCAGCTAAGTCTACGTCATAAATAGTGACTTTTATTGTTTGTTGGTCGGTAAGATACTTTGGTAATTCCTTATGGAAATATTTCTCGAAATCATCCAACACTCTATTCAAGTACCTAGATTTTATTCCATTAGCCGCATCGACATCCCGGTAATTATCTGGATTGTGCCAAACTACCGTCACTGCGGGGTTTAAATCCTTAGCTTTTAACTGTGCGCTGACATCAAAAGCCAAGACTAGACTGACTATTAATAAAAATGATTTGATTAGCATAATTCACCCATTTAACTACATCGTACTACTACTGAGACACGTCGTTTCAACTTTAATTCATTTACTCAGTGAATTATATAGATCACACCTCAACAGAGTATGACAATACTCACTAATAGTTTGCGACATTAATGTAGCGATTCACCATCGAATTATCGAGTCGTTTAACGTTTATCTTATCAATAATATCGAGTGTTTTTATCACATTGGACATATCCACTTTGTCATCGATCTTCATCTCGCTAAACGCTGGTCCATTAACCAATGATGTAAGTGTCTGTTTAGTTTGCGCCAATACCGCTTTAAAGTCCGATGATTTTTTTTCGTGCTCAACATCATTAAGAATTGCACTGGCGTTCTTGAACGCTTCTTTTAGTGCGACCACGGTCTTTTCAGTCGACTCTTGAAAACCATCGACGTTGCTCATTCGATCTTCAAAACGGTCAATAAAAATCTGCAAACTTTCTGTCGAAGTATCGGCTACCGTCTTAACATCATCCGCACTTTGCGTTTTTTCACTTACCTTCTGGTATTCTGACTTCGATATTAGGCCATACTCATAAACTCGATCAATCAACTTAGCAGTGTCGACCGAAGAAAAAGCTTTACCGCTAAAGAACTCACTCGAAATAGCACTGAGTTTTTGTGCGCGGGTAGACAATGACAGATTACCGTCAGTTTGATTATCCGGCTTTGTGGTCGTCACCGCATCAGCCGCGTTAAACACCTGCTCTGTCGAACTCACATTTGTCTGCTGATTACCGATAATGGCATTGTACATATTAATATTAGTGAGCATTGCAACGTTATTTCCAAATAATTGACAAAAAGATATCGAGAAAAAACACGCAAAAAACATGCCGAATTAAAACATTACGTGGGATGACTTTATCAAGGAGCTTCTGCACAGTACCGCTAAGTTGAGTTCACGGCGTGCGGTACAAGGTCCCCGCTTAAAAGACTGCGGGGACGACTGGTTTCGTCATCCTCGAGTTGTCTTTATCGAGGATCTCCTCAAGCGTGTCGCTAAGTTGAGTTTACGGCGCGCTGGACAAGATCCCCGCTCAAAAGACTGCGGGGATGGCGTTTGGTTTCGTCGTTATCGAGTTCCGCTGCCCCCCGTCATCCTCGTGATCTCTTTATCGAGGATCTTCTGAAGCCTGTCGCTAAGTTGAGTTCACGGCGCGCGGTACAAGATCCCCGCTTAAAAGACTGCGAGGATGACGACTGGTTTCGTCAAACTCGAGTTCCGCTGCCCCCGTCATCCTC
>Ga0105356_10000080_pt1 | contig 74812 bp, 61 predicted proteins | sample GOMGulsemesocosm_3_FD_83502 | JGI IMG/M metagenome (GOLD analysis project Ga0105356, IMG submission 83502) | Methane-oxidizing microbial communities from mesocosms in the Gulf of Mexico - GOM9D Gulf of Mexico | ecosystem: Environmental > Aquatic > Marine > Cold seeps | place: Gulf of Mexico...
ATGCGGCGACCGTCATCACTTAAGCTAAGCACACCAGTGACATAACGCGACTCAGTCAAGTTATACAACCTAAATGAACTCGAGTTTAATGTCACAGGGTCAATGCGCTCGCTAAAATCACTGGTGATAACTGCATTTAACGGCACATCTACCGCACCGCTGCGTGGGCTGTAACTTAGACGACTGCCTTGTTGAGTGTCATTTAAATCTGAAGTAGAAAAGTTGATTCGATAGCTTTGTTCAAGCAAATTACCACTAAGGTCTGAAATTCCATCGACTACAAACGTGTAGTCTGAATTCGACTCAAAATTTAATTTTGGTTTAACAATGAATACTGTTAAGCCATTACTAACACTCCTATCGACAGCGACTTCTATGCCATTTTTCAGTAGTGTGACATTTTTAACCGAAGAGCTATTCACTGACTCGCTAAATTTAACTTGTAGTCGAGCATTGATAGGGACATCAGTTTGCCCTTCATTAACACTGATGGCGCTAATGAGTGGTGCTATGCCATCAGCTTCAAAAGCTGTGTTGAAATAGTAATAATGAGATGAGAGTGTATTACCAAATAGATCTTTAATCGCAGACGACAAATACACACGATGTTGACGCCCAACTAAAAATGCAGCATTGGGCACAAAAGTGATAGTCAGACTATCATCCTTCACCTCAATCAGTCCCTCGATTCGCAAGTTTGTTGATGTATCGATAATATAAAATGAATCATTGGTAATAGTTTCTGGATCGATTCGTTCACTCATAATCACGGTTAGCGCGGCATTAACAGGAACATTAGTCGCGTTATTTGCAGGGTTTATCGATGAAACACTTGGCCTAACAGTGTCAATGGTATTACCTGTAACAAAACTAAAGCTATAATTTTCAGCTAGCGAATTACCAGCAATATCCCTCACAGCCTCAACGGTCACCGTATAGCTGGTGTAATCCTTAAGCAATGCAGAAGGAGTGAACAATAACTGCTTATTACCACCGATTAATTTTACGATGCCAGCAACAGGAGTAACCCCTTCTTCAAGCAAAGCAATACTTTGACGATTAATTGATTTTCTAACCAACGGCTCAGAGAAATCGATAATTATCGCGCCATTTTCAGCCACTTCAGTCGCTTCATTGAGTGGCTCAGTTTTAATGACCGTTGGTGGCGTAACATCGGGGTTCATTGGATCAGTTCCCGCCTCAACTTCAACCCCATCTTTTAACCCATCACCGTCTGAATCATGATTATTGGGATTAGTACCTCTTGCGATTTCTTCACCATCAGTTAACCCGTCATCGTCAGAATCTGCATCATTAGGGTCAGTTGACCAAGTATTTAATTCTTCTTCGTCCCCAAGGCCATCGCCATCCTCATCATTTTGCACCGATAGCGTTGCTAAAATTGACTTAGTCCTGGCACCTGCTAAGTCTTGTGCCTCAGCCCTAACCGCTATTGCGTTAAGATCATAAGGTACGGTATAGGGTACAGAGTATGGGAACGTAGTATCAAAACCGATTAACGTGTCATTGACAAAGAAGCTAACTCTTGCGACCGCGATATCATCTTGGGCATCGGCGGAAAGGGTCAAACGAGCGCCCTCCACGGTTACACCATCTTGGCTAGGTTGGGTTAATTCAATGGAAGGGGCAATACCATTAGCATCATTTAACTCACGGTATTTAGCAATGAATAATTTACTCGTGCCATTTGCTTTATAATCACTACTTACAACGTAAGATTCTTCGGTAATAAACGCATGTGTTGCGTCTAACGCTATCCCCGTACCAGCATAGTCCCCTAGTGGAGCTAGGTTAATCGTATCTTGGAAAAAAGGTGTTTCCGGATTTTTAATATTGACATAAGCAACAACATTTGGAAAAAGCTGTTCCGCAAAAAATACAAAACCGTTGGCAACAGCAACGTCTCGTGGCACAAATGAAGCGTCGCCACCTTTTAATTCTAATTGATTTTCGTCAGTGATTTTATATGAACGATAGCCAGTAGAATAAGCCGCGACATAAACAAAACCGCTATCCAATGTTACATCTTTAACCTGACCTATATTTATTGAGGTTAGTAATAATGGATTGGTTGGATCTTCAATATCATAAAGCGCTAGCGATGTTCCACCCACTAGTACGAGATGCTGTCCCTCAACAGCTATACCCTTAACATTTGCAATTTGATCATTACCACCCACGCTAAATGGCTTATCAGGGTTGCTAATATTGATCACTTCAAAGCCAGAATTCCCATCGGCAATGTATGCAAAATCCCCCTGAATAGCAATATCTTGTGCAATCGATGCAGTGTCTAGGCTGGCTTTTATTGTTGGCTCTAGTGGATCGAATACATTAATGATTTGTAAACCTGATTCACCGTCTGCAATATAGGCTAAATCACCAACGATTTTCACATCGATAGCGGTACCCGAAGTATCGACTGAGCCAATAATTTGTGGACGGGCGCGGTCTGTAACATCAATAACCTGTAACCCCGCAGAACCAGCGGCAACATAAGCTAAGTTCCCTTGCACATCAACATTATTCGCATAGCCTGGCATACTCAATGCAGCTTGAGCGACTGGCGCAAACTCGGAAACATTAACGTTAACGACAAATTGCTTATTACCATTTTTTATCGTTATATTGGTGTCGCCTGTCTGCCCTGCGAAGATCTGCCCGTCTGTTAGGCCAAAATTAGCGATTGATATGTCAGATGTTGTATATCGAGTCCCAGACTCTTGAGTTGTTAAATCAACCTCTGTGCCATCGAGCATGTAACCTGTAACTGACAATTGACCGCTCGCCTCACCATCAATTGTGTTGTAGGTAAGTGAAATGTTAGCTGGCGAAACTAGTATGAAATCAAGGTAATCAGACAATGAACCACTAGTTGCATCGTTTGGATCAGAGTTGCCCAATATTTCCAAGGCATCAGAGATACCATCACCATCAGAGTCTTCTAGTAATGGATTTGTAATAAAACCATCCGACCCTAATTCCATCTCCTCTTTGTCATTAATACCGTCACCATCAGTATCCGCATTAAAAATATTTGTGCCAGCACGATACTCTTCAATTGCCGTTAGCCCATCGTTGTCTTGATCCTCGAGCGCGTCAATAGGATCATTTGGGTTAAGCCCTAATGCTCTCTCGACATCATCCGGAATCCCATCGTTATCAAGATCGCCACCGATAGAAACCTCAATACGACGTGCCACTAACACGCCATCTTTCCGCGCGCTAATGAGTGCTATACCGTTTGATTTGGCAGTTACCAACCCTTCTTCGTTAACGGTGACAATCACTTGGTTTGTAGTGGAGTAGTTAATGCCTGTTTGGCTAGAAGTTACATTTTTGACAGATTTATCAGCATAAAATCCAGTTACTATTAACTGAGAAGTTGCATCAACCTCAGTTAACTTTAATGTTGCGGCAGATGAAAAGGTTAATGAAACAGGGATAGGATCTAAGCTTTTAAAGGTAATATCACCCACTTTAGTAATACCATTACGCAACACATTAAAGTAATCACTTTGTCCGGAAACAGTACGCCCATCTTCCAATGTACAAGTAGCTCGCGCTCGAATTTGCCCCATATTGGACGGTACATTGGGCAACGCCCAGCCACCATCTTCACTGACCTGAATAGTACGATTTAGGATGTTGATGACGCAGTTTTTGTTTAATAATATGGCATTCACAATCGGAGGAAATGTTAAAATAGTAAATAAACATAATAAAGTGGTACCAAAGCCAATATTAATACTTAAACTCTTCATAAGAACACCTGTGTCGTCGATGAAATAAACGTTCTGCCATCAAGCATAAAAGACAAACACTAAAAACCCGACTAAAACAAGCCTGATTTTATGTATCTCGATTCAGCTCTACCCATTTGTATTTATTAGTTTTATAGCGCCAGCCCTAAGTAAGCCCTGCTTATTAATACTATATGGACAGCACAATGCTTACACTAGTTGTTATAGCAAAAAGGAAAAAACTACTCACCAACAAAGTTAATTTTTTATAAAAGCTATATTCTTTTAAACTTCTGACTATAAATACAGCTCCCAATAAAGAGGCTCCAAAAATAAAAATTAACGGTAGAGCAAACCATGGTCCTACCCTAGTAACCCACACATGCCAAAAAGAGAATAGCCAACAACTCAGCGCCGCAAAACTCAGTAAAAAAACTAGTAAATCGCTTTTACTATAAAATACCAGCAAACCATCCATCCTCGTTAAGCCACTATAAACATTTTAAAATAACACATCTCTCTATGATATTATTTAATTACATTTAGCATTAATATCCACTAATTCGAATGTTATCCCTTCTCTTAAAACATTTAACCTGTCCAAGTAGATATAAGTTGAACCAACTATTACTCTATTATCAAATATTTCCCCATAAAAGTTACTAACAACTTGCTTATTTGTTAATGGAGTAGTGTTTGAATAATTTTTATTTTTAATTAGTATTTCTGTTGATAATGTAGGTGAACCAGCAGCCTTAGATAGTTTTCTATGAAAAAATACTATTTCACCTTCGCAAAGCGAATGAGCTTGTAATTCAAAAGGTCTGAGTAATTTCATGTTTAAACCAGCCTCAACAATTGATGAAAGTTTCCAGTCTGAAAAGCTAAAGCTATAATTTTGTTGTGACTCTTCAATATTTAAAATGATTAGTTTATTTCCTGTCAGTTTTTGAACTAATGACACCTCTTTAGGCTGTATCAATATGTTAGTAATTAAGCCATCTTCACTAACCCCCATTATATATCCCGTCGTAGTCACACCTTTAAACTTTGAACCGGATAAAATAACGCCATGTTCAACATCAAATATTGATTCAACAGAAATTATATTTTTCAATCGACCTAAGTTTATATTCCAGGCTTTTTTTCCAGACAAATCATGACGAGCTAACCATAATTGTCCACGTAAACTTAAGACCGTATATATGCCTAAATCAGAAACTATTGATTTCAAAACTATAAAATCATCGCCTATCACTAAGTTGTGCTTCTCTACAACACCATAACTAGTTTTTGGGACCACATATAAATTAAGATGGTTCGATGATCTCATTACAGCAACAACGTCCTCACCGATTACTTTAAAACCTAAGACTTCTTCCCCGCCATTCAACTCAGCTAATTTCATATTATCTTGCTTTAAAAAATCATATTTCATAATCCGAAATGAACGATTTTTTAAGCCTGCTTGGCGCGCAAGATAAAACAAATTTCGTTCATGGATTTCGAATTCAAGTAATTGAACATCAACATCAGATTGAATATCATCAAAAAGGTGCACGATATTTTCTGCTTTCGCTGTCGTGCAAATACAAGCCACCATCCAAAATAAAAAAATTCTCATATTCATTTTTTAATTCCCACAGCACAAACAATGTTGCGTCTGCCTTTGTGCAAATGCAGATGCACCAAAGGCACTGAGTCCGGTTCTAACATCAGTCGCAAAGCCAACGCAAAGCTGTCTTTCTTCTGCATATTGCATACACTCTCCACTTTGAACAAACTCCTGAGGACAAGCAGCTGGATAGACAGTGTTACATGTACTCACTGCATCATTAAAGATCTCTTGATCGCATTGCTGCTGAGTACTTCCGCAAGTTTGGTAACAGATATCATGATTGTTACATGCCAATGGCAATACGGTATTCAGTTGAGCGTGGGGGATAGCTCCTTGAGGTGCTCCAAATGCAGTTGATTGCCCTCTATTATACTGTTGAGAACCTGTTATATATCCCGCATATAATCCACCATACTCAGTGGGATCTTGCGCGATACCACCACTGCATCCGTCTACTGGGTGCGCCACCAATTGATCTTGATTGGGGTAATTAGGGCATTCATCCTGTAAAAAATCTAGTTCTGTAAAACGATTCCATTTTCCAGGGATATTTTCAACATTTCTGGGTAATACCAGGATGTCATTTTCCTGTTCAGGGCATGATTTATAAGAAATATCCAAAGTGTCTGGCTCCGAATGGCCAGAAACTCCTTGAATAATATAGTTATCATTACTACCAGTGACGGTGAATAAGCCATCTTCACTAATAAAGTTTATTTGACCAGTTATCCCTACTGGCTGAATTTTTGCTGTAAAGTTTTTAGTTTCATTAACACAGACATAACTAGGTAACCCTGATACAGATATCGAGATATCCTTAATATTTCCGCCTTCACATGCTTGGCATTCATCCTCTGGATTTTTTGTCCCATCAGGCTTATTATCCAGTACACCCGAATTACATAACTTACACAATTCGTCTTCATGGCGAATATCAGCGTCATCGTTCAACAACGCCATATTGACATTTTTACCATCACAACCTGGCTTTTTACAATCCCCTTTAATTGTATCGGTGACTGGTACATCACCAGGCTCCGCTTTGCTCCCTTTACACAACGCAGTTTTACAATCTTCAGGCGTTTGTTGTTCCGGCGGCCGTGGTAAGTTATCTTGCCCAGGGTCTCGTACACAATTACCCGAGCTTTCGCTACACTCTTGGCATCTTGGGCAATTATGTGCCGTGCCAGAACCACCTGGTTGTGAACCACAGTGCCAGCCGGCTTTCACAACTCCGACGCCGGGATTTGAGTTAACTATGGATCCATCTTCGCTAACGGTACCTAATCCAATCGCTACAAACTCTTCTAAGTCATGGTCAAAAGAATACATTTCAACTTGAGCGCCAGGCGCATGTCCGTCGACATTAGGCAGAGTTAGCTTTGCAGCAGGAGAGAAAATGGCACCAACAGGTTGTATGGTCACGATGAACTGAGGTTGCATCCCATTTGGTGGTGCCATTGGTACTTTTGAAGCATTAACCGAAGTCACCGAGACAATACCTTCTCGCGAGCCATCAGGGAAAGTGACGGAGTCTTTCGCTATTTCAAGTTTAAAACCTGGAAATTTTTCTAGAGTGAGCTCTACATCCTTCAAACCCGCCATGACGCCATTATCCGTATCGAGCTTCACCATGTAGATCGGTGATGGCATCGGGTTGTCTATACCTGGAATTGTCACCAAGTGATAACTTAATGACGGAAATTCGCCTAGCACTGTTGCGGTAGAACCATCAGCAATCAAATGAACAGGCCCAACAGGTGCTTGATCTATTTTAAACTGCCCCTGCTCATTGGTGATAGCAATTCTATCGGTATTTTCAATTCGTACAGTGACTCCTGGAATTGGCGTGTCTTGGTTATCTAATATAATACCTGTTACGTTCGTATCTCCTGCCGCACCTGCTACATAAGCTGTTGCCGTAAACCCAGCCGTCAGCCTGACTCCTGCAGGAGAGTCTATTAAAACAGCATTGACTCGTTGAACATCGTTAGCTAGTTCGTCTCCTAGCACTAGCTGCGCAGAAGCTCTACCATCACTATCTGTTGTGGTTGCAAAGTCTGAAAGTCCATTTTGAAGCTTCCCTCCGCCCCCTACCACACTAAAACGCACTCTGGCACCACGCACGACATTGGCACCATTGTCAGTGACGGCAACCACGAATGGTGCAGGTAAAGTCTGTGAAGCGATACCACGTTGGTTGTTCCCTGAATTTATGCTTATTTTATCTGCAACGACGTTGGTTGCAGATGCATCAAATATAATTTCATTTTCAAAACCGACAACTTTAGCTTTTACCTTATGATTTGCGATCCCTGTGCGATATCCGAGCTGAAAAGTGGTTTGAGCAAAGCCCTCATTATCGGTATCAACTATTACTGCTCGTCCATACCTATCAGTGTCAGCGCCAACAATACCGGCGCCTTGAGTTACTCTAAACACAACCGTTTCACCGACGATACCTTCACCCTGCTCGTCGACGAGCTGAACTTTTAGCGGCAGCGGTAATCTATTTCCAATTTTTTCTTGCTGCCCCTGTCCTGAGACCAGCATTAATTTATTTGTTGTTACTACCTTGTAAACAACATTCTGGGAGATCGTTGCTTTGTTCCCAGATTGGTCAACTCCGGTTATCGTTAGTATGTTATCCCCCTCTAACAAAGGTACGTTATACGCTGCATAGCTACGATTAGAGACCTGTGCATCGATGCCATTTACTTGCACTTGAGCCTGCGCTGTTTCAACTGTTCCTCTTACAATATCGTTGACCAATCCGGTTACTGTTATAGTGTTGGAATAGACAGTTTGTTCTTTTGCTGGGGACTCGATAGTTAAATACGGAGGTGTGAGATCTAACGATGCAACTATGGAGTCAGTTACTTGCGCCCCTCCTACGTTAGTAGCGCGTGCAACAATTGTATTAAAACCCTCTTTTAGTTCAATAGATGCACTAAAGGTTTTATTTTCATGAGATATCGGCACACCATTAATCGTTAAGCTAGCGGCCGCATCGCTTATCGTTCCATTGACCTCAATAGGCGAAGCGCCAAAGGTTAGTAGCGTTTTCGGAGTAGATATATTAACAATAAGTGAATCAGGAACATCAGGCGGTACATGATAGACAAATCCCTCAACTTCAAAAGAAGTACGACCACCATTTTTAACTATAATTTGGGGTAATGATAGTATTGCATCCGGTTCGAGCGATGCGCCATCTGAACTTAAGGTAAAATATTGCACACCCGATAACGTACCAGTAGCATTGGTAATTGAAACAGTTGAAGGAATGAGCCTAGTGACAAAAAACCTAAGTTCTCCCAATAATGCTTTCGTACCTGTATTTTTGAATGAAGCACTCAACGTTGCATCTGGGGAACGGCGGTTACGTTGGGGATTGCTTAATGTAACTTGCATATCTGACGCTTTAATCCAACCATCAATGGCCTCTGCTGCGCTGGCACTTCCACATAAAGAATACCCAGCTACAAACAATAAGAGCAAATACAGCATCTGTCTTAATATAACCAAAATAAATTCTCCTAAAGGGAGTACCCTTTCTCAAGCTACAACATCAGTTTTTACATCAATAAAACTACAAATTTAAATTTCTTTTAAATAATCCACGTTTGAGCAAAATTAACGCTGTCAACGCTAACAACATTTGAGAAGGCTCTGGAATAGGACTAGGGGATGCATCAGTTTTAAAATGAACATTGTCAATGGCAACAGACAAATTAAAGCCATCATTCTCATCGGCTAACTCAAATGAAACGGCAACATCACGACCGATAAAAGAACTTAAGTCCAACTCATAGCTACTCATTGAACTGTTAACATCAATATCATAAATATACATATCAAATGAAAAGTCATTGGCATCGTAAATACTCAAATTTAATGCGTCACGAAACAGAGAAGTGCCAGATTCTGTAGCGTCCGAGTCATTAGAAATTAACCAGCGGTCAAAACTTAGCAGCGAAGCGCCAAGCTCTATATTAAGAGGAGATAGGAAGGAAAAAAGACCGTCGTCGCCTTGAACTAATGCAGACGAGAACGGGTCATTACCATCTCCCGTGCTCAACACGGCAGCGCCGCTTATTGCTGAAACAGTTCCGCTACTACTTGCGTCAACCCATGATGACAAATCATTATCAAAGCTACCATTCTCAATTAGAGAGGCATTAGCGCTGTTTAGGGTTGAAAAAAACATAATGAAAGACAGTGTTAACCACTTATAAAGCGTATTGACCATGTTGATAAAATCCTTATTAATTCTCTATAAAAAAACAGTGGATAGACAGTTTCGTTTTAACGAGCGAGCGGCATGCAATCCAAATTATAAAGCGTTAAGTTTCAGTTAAGATTAACTTAGGCTAGTACAGAAAATTAAAAATACTATTTTAAAAATTAACTTTCATAGAAAACTTCTATTAATTTTACTTTTAGAGGTTCACAGCTAGAATTAAATTATCTATCGAACAGCACATAATGTCGGGATAAATAATGAAAAAATGGAAAATGAATGGCTTACTTTTATTTCTACTCCCCATCATTTCAATTTTTTTTATTTTTGATAACAATATTCAGCAAGAAAGTGAATTTGAATCAGAATCAGAACCTTTACCTCTGTCTAACCAAATTCAAAGTAATAATTCACCTGAAAGTAGTGCAACATTTATAGAATCAGCGGCGGCCAAAGGCATAATTTTCCAGCATGAAGCTAACTCTGGCCATGTTGAAAACCTCACCGACACTTATGGAAGTGGCGTTTGCATTCTAGATTGGAATAATGACGGATATGAGGATATCTTCATTGTAGGAGGGCAAGGAAGTACTCGACGCTACGGCAAGTCTCATTGGTGGGCAAATAGGTATGGTTCGAAAATTTATTTAAATATCAATGGCGATTATTTTCAAGATATCACTAAGCAACACTTCCCTAACGAGCTTGAAGGAGGGTTTGGCTGTGCCGTTTTAGATCTGAATTTTGATGGGTTGGCTGATATCGCATTCGGTTCAAAAGGTAAAATAAATCTAATAATTAACGCAAGTGACGGCCACTATCAGCATCAAGAAATTAGACTACCCGCACACACCTTACCGATGTCTTTAACAGTTGGTGATTGGAACAATGATCAACTGGAGGATATATTAGTCGCAACATTAGTATATTTGAAGAATGATATAAAAGTAGGAACTCTACAATATGGTTATTTAGCTCAAAGTCCGTTTTCTACCCAAAACTATTCGGGTCAACAAAACATTATTCTTCGTCGAATGCCTGCGCGTAAAGAAATATATTTTGAACAACTGCTCTTGCCAAATTTCGACCGTAGTTTATCAGTTTCCCCTCTTTCATTACTAAATATCAAGCTCAAAAATAATACTGCTAATTTTATGTTTAACTCAAATGCAGTCGGATCTAGCTCAACAATAGAATCGACTAACACTGCAGCTAAGCTACCAAACAACTCTTTTTTTAACGGCCTCAAACGAGTACGTACGCCTTTGGTGCAAACCGCTACAATTAATGTGAAAGGTAAACCGGCGTTGCTGTTTACTAATCACAATATTGGTGGTCATCAATTGCGTTTTACAGAGAGCTCAAATCACTTTAAAGATATGTCATGGGAGTTAGGCATAAATACAACATTAAACTCCGCGACAAACAATTGGGCAACGTTAATAGCTGATTTCAACAATGATGGCTCTGACGATATTTTTTCTACTAAAGGCTTTGCAATGCCCAGTACAGATAGCAAATCCAGACCACAAGGAAGTAAAAATGACCTTCTATTGCAAGAAAACAACGGTACATTTAGTGGAAATAATTCTTATATATTCCCCAATCTAACAAATGATTCTCGAGGAGCAGCCTACGCCGATTTTAATAATGACGGCTTATTTGATATCGCCGTTAATAATAATAATGGCTTCTTTTCGCTATATATGAATCACTCAAAGGAGAATAATTGGATAGCTATTAACTGCAAGCCAATGGCTAATTGTCAAAACACTACCTGGGCTATTCTTAATGAGGGACGTCAAGAAATTAGAACGCAAGAGTTTAGTCGACCACAGCCTTTTCTCTCTTCGAACCAAAAGATAATGCACTTTGGGCTCCCCCACGGCATCAGTAAAATATCAGTACGTATAATGCTGCCTGATGGTACATTGAAGAAATTTAACAACCTTCCAACAAAATCAACATATGATGTCAATCTGAAAGTTCACACCATTCAATCAATAGAGCCGAAATCTAAGAACAAAAAAACAACTTCAGTTACGCAATTATTAACAGCCGAACATCCTCAACTACTAAAATTATTATATAATGCTATTGATTTTTCAGACACCCAAGTTGTCAACATCGCAGAGAAAGCCGTTGCTTATAAGTTAAAAGCTATAGATAGATCTGCAATTCAATCTCCTGAGTTCCTAACGTTGACAAATTGGCTACTCAGCCAATCTTATACAATGCAGGATCCCAAGATAAAGAGTCAATTACTACGGTCTGTAATTAAATTAATCGGTGCGAGCGAAAATCGTCTGTTTACCCATAAAATAATCAATCTAATTGATACATTGCAAGATGAAAATTTTTGCTTGCTAATGGAGCAGTTACACTTTTGGTTTTGGGAGGAAGAAGTAGCACCACAATCCAAGCAGTTACTTAAATCGCCAATAATTTATCGAACATTAGCCTCACCATCAAACACTATGCGTGGTTGCGGTTTGCATGCAATATCTGCGACAGAAGACACAACGCTTGGAAACTCACTAACAGGCCTTTTAGCTAATGATACTGACCCGACATTTATAAAAGCCGCAATCATTAGAACCTTAGGTTTTTTGAAAAATCGTAAATCACTGCCAATCTTATCTGACTTTTGTAACGGAGAAAAAGACTCTATAGTCAAGATTGAGTGTGCGATAAGTTTATTTAAATTAGCTGGCAATATTAAGCGAATAGCGCTAAATAACCACGACGTAATATTATTATCGCTGCATAATGATAATATAGTTTTAAAGCGCGTGCGACCAAGAGTGAACATGCCGTATAAGGCTAAGCTAGCAAGTATTAGAAGCCATTCAATTTCTAACTACTTGTTTAGTCCTATACCTGTCCACTTTGAGTTGGCACATGTTGTAGAACTAGTTAGCGCTGTGACTGACATTCAACGAAAAGAAAGCCTTAAACATTTATCCAGACTAAGAAAGCCTGAGGAAATAGAAAAAATAATCAACAAATGGCAGTCATTATTTCCTACCGACACTGACCCATACTTTAAGTTTAATCCTCCTGAAGTTTTTATAAACTATGCGTCTAACACGCTATTGCTTAAACTGTTGAATTCTAAAAAAACCTATTCTTTTAGTTATTCGTTTCACTTAGTAAAACAATGTATTAATAGAAAAGACATCGCATTACTTTGCAAGAGAAAACTTGATAAATCACTTGATGAACTGAATGGAAACTTAGGGGAGATATCAGAGACGACGGCCTCTTCTCTAATTTATCTACTTATGTCAAAAGAGAAAATAAAACGTAAAATCGTTGTACAAAAGCTATTAAAGCTATCGGTACAAGAGATACAGAAAAGTCAAATTGCGACTAACCCGAAGTTAAATACTATATTCAAATTACTACGTATTAATAATAGCTACCTATTCATCAATATGAGTCAAGTTGATGACGATTGGTTAAATTCATTTTTACATTCCACCTTTAATGCTGATAAAGCGCTTAATCGTAACTGGCTTTCAACTATCGAGTCCATCGGATTAGATAAAGATTTAATTGACCTTTTAGCCTATTAAACAGAATAGGTGTTGCGATTCACAGTGCATATTCTCGTGCAATGCGATCAGTTAATGCCATCAATGACCATCTCTTTTCGGACAAAATGAGCCTGTAAATAGTATTGAGTGATCGACTTGAATGGTATCATTCGATTTTTACACTCCGATACCATTTCCACCAAGACACTGGTAAAGTGGCGTTAGTTAATTTTATCAATAGTTGGTAACGCCTGTTCAATGACCAATACTTCCCCTGCTGTTAAGCCGACTTGGCTGAAACGAATACTGATTTTGTGCTTGAAGTTATCTTTAGTGCTGTTTACTGTGATGGCGGCTTATGGCATTTATTTAGATGGAAAAATTGATCAGAAATTCTCTTATGATCATTGGAAAATCCCAGCCAAGGTCTATGCCCAATCATTGACCCTTAAGCCACAGCAGCACATTGCCCGTAACCAAGTTATCGATGAATTAGTGTTGCTCAACTATCGCCGTGTCAGTAACCCTTCTTCGATCGGCGAATACTCGGTATCTGCCTCTAAAATTGATATCTTCCGTCGTGGTTTTAAATACATTGATGGTGATTATTCATCACAGCGCGTGATGCTAAAATTTGATGGTAACTATTTACAATCTATCGTTGAGTATGGGGCGAAAGGTCGAGTCCTCAGTAAATTCAATATCGAGCCCAAACTACTAAAACGTTTGATCGGCACTAATAAAGAAGATCGTTTATTTGTACCACGAGAACAAATCCCAGAGCTATTAGTCGCCACACTTATCTATGTTGAAGATCGTAATTTCTACCAACATAAAGGCATTGCGCCGTTATCTATTCTACGAGCACTCATTGCTAATATTAAAGCCGGACGAACCGTCCAAGGTGGCTCAACGCTGACCCAACAGTTGGTTAAGAATGTTTTTCTGACCCGTGAAAAGTCGATTTGGCGTAAAGTTAAAGAGGCATATTACTCAATTCTAATCGAGATTAAATATTCAAAAGATCAATTGCTGGAAATATACTTCAATGAAGTGTTTCTTGGTCAAAACGGCACGTCCAGCGTCAACGGATTTGGCTTAGCCAGTGAGTTCTACTTCGCGCGCCCACTCAATGAACTGACTCCCGATCAAATCGCCCTCATGGTGGCAATGATTAAAGGGCCTAGTTATTACAGTCCGACACGCCACAAGACGCGTGCCTTAAAGCGTCGTGACTTAATATTACGTCAAATGCTGTCGCAAGATTTCATTAGTTCAGCACAATATAAAATGGCGGCTAAGCGTCCGATCACGCTCAAGCGTGGCATCGCTGGCGAAGGCCAATACCACGGTTTTATGTCATTAGTACGCAGTGAGCTAAGTTCGCGCTTTACTCAAGATTTCTCTTCGAGTACTGGTATCTCGATATTTACCACAATTGACAGCTCCGCACAGCGTTTTGCTCAGCAAAGTCTGACCGAGCGTATAACAGTATTCGAAAAATCATCAAAGACCAGTCAACTTGAAGGTTCGGTGATTGTCGCCAATTATAAAACCGGCGAAGTCAAAGCATTGGTTGAAGGGAAGAATGCCAATTATGCCGGCTTTAACCGCGCCATCAATGCTAAGCGTCCAGTTGGCTCGCTGATCAAGCCATTTATCCTCGCGACCGCACTAGAAAATGGCGCTCAATATACCCTAGCGACTCAATTAGAGGATAAGCCATTAACGCTTAAAGATGACGATGGCAATGTGTGGACGCCACTCAATTACGATAAAAAATTCCGTCAACAAGCCAGTATATTGGATAGCCTGACCCACTCTTATAATATTCCAATGGTTAATCTGGGGATGGCTGTTGGGCTTGAGAGCATTAGCGACACCTTAACGCGCTCAGGCTGGAATAGTGAGTTTAAACTCTTGCCGTCGATGTTACTTGGCGCGATAGAAACGAGCCCTTGGCAGGTGACTCAGCTTTATCAAAGCCTAGCCAACGAGGGGGAGACTAAAGCGCTACACACCGTCGTTGCCGTGACTGATAACCAAGACCAAACCTTCTTTGGCTATCATCATCTTCCGATTCAAGCGGTGAGTAGCAACGTGGCCTATTTAACAAAATATGCGATGACCCAAGTCACTAAGTCTGGCACAGCTAAGGCACTGCGCTGGAAAAACAACGGAAAAGTACTCGCCGGAAAAACGGGTACCACCGATGATTTACGCGATAGCTGGTACGCAGGGTTCGATAATAACGAAACCACCATTGTCTGGTTAGGCCGAGATGATAATAAGTCGATTGGATTAACTGGCAGCACTGGCGCGCTCAATGTCTATAGTGACTTTGTGAAGCTCCGCGGTGGCGTTTCATTATCACTAGCTAAACCCCAAGGTGTGATTAATGGTACGGTAGATAAAATTAGTGGGATTGCGGTGGCATCAGGCTGTGACGAGACGATAACCCTGCCGGTGTTAGCCATGATGTGGCCGACAGATCTCGATTGTAATGGCGTGGTCCAACCGCAACAAAAAATAGAACAGCAGAAAAAGGAAAAGAAATCGTTGTTTGATGATTTTTTCAGTATTTTTAAATAACGATTATTGGATTTAAAAAGTGGGCGCTTGAGAGTCGCCCACTATATTCGCTAAATTTTAATTAGCGTTCCTTTTAATGCCACGCCGGCCATCACAGTTCCTGCGCCACATTGAAAGTGTGTTTGGCTCTTAAATTCACGCTTCTTGTAAAAAGATTCGATACCTACAACAGCGTTCATTCCTTCCGACATTGCTCGTTCTTGTAATGCTTTAAGTGCACTTAGCATCACCCATTCACAGGCTTCTTTGTCAGACTTATTCCAGGCATTGGTTTTCTTGTTGCTGATCACTTCACCGAATTTCGCTTGCTCTTTTGGATGCTTGGCATCGGCAAAGAACAGTGGAATATCAACTAACGCATTCTTTGCTTTAGTTGTTTCGAGTAGTTCAGCAATTGAGTATTCTGCGATCGTGTCTCTGGCCATCGCCTGATTAGCAAATAATGCCGTGAGTGCAACGAGTATTAATAGTGATTTTTTCATTGGTTCATCCTTAAATTATTACGGTTGGTTTTTATGATAAAAGATCCACACGAATCCTAGACCAGCAGACCAAGTGTTTTTATTGAAAAATAACGGACTGTCTTGCACCGTAGCGCCGTCTAATCCGTAATAACGAACAAAACCACCAATAAAATAGCTTGATGATTTATACGTTAACCCTACCGACAGGTCAGACCCTGCATACCCTGTTTCGGTGTGATATGTTTGACGCTGCGCCGTCTCGTACTCGCTCGGCACCGCGTAATAATAGTCTAAATACTTAGCGTCTGAAAAATTAGCATTTGCCCGTACCGTTAGCATCACTTTATGCTGATCTTGATTATATAATTGTCGTTGATAGGTCATGCTAGGACCGTAACGCCAGCCGACATCATCAATGGAACGAAAGTCTGTAGCAATGGCTTTGCGAGCAAAAATCTCACCATACCAACGATCATCGGATTGCGGATCACCTGACAGATAATATTTGAGCGATGGGCCAAGCTCTAACACCCAATCGAGATCAGGCATATCTTGCCTAGCACGATTATCATCGCTATTAATCGAGATGCCAGCGCCAGCTGATATATCGAGATGCAAGTTGCCCTTCTTCCACAAAAAACCAGTGAACTGATTGCGATCAACCTTAAAGGTATCACTGCTGTAATAGATATATGGCGTTGGTAACACGTACGTTTTATGCTGTTCGGCGCCTGGGTAATGTGGCAATTTCATAGTAAAAACACCCGCGCCTATTTCAAGGTGAGATTTAGCGCTAGCACCGAAACACACCGAAGAGATAAGTATAAGAGCGAGTATTTTCAACATAATAATTAATCAGTCCATCGTTTAAATATGAGCGAAGTGTTAATACCACCAAAGGCAAAGTTATTACTCATGACATAATTGGTAGTGATGTTACGCCCTTCTCCCTTAATGTAATCTAAATCACCACACTGTGGATCGACTTCTTTGAGGTTCGCTGTTGGTGTGAACCAATTATCACGCATCATGTTAATCGTTGCCCACGCTTCAATCGCACCACATGCACCTAAAGTGTGGCCTAAGAAGCTTTTTAACGAGCTAATTGGGACCGTGCCTAACGCGCTAGCCGTGGCATTAGTTTCGGCAATATCACCACGGTCAGTTGCCGTGCCGTGAGCATTTACATAGCCGATATCTTGCGGTGAGATGCCCGCGTCTTTAATTGCTTGTTCAATCGCGACTTGCATCGTCGCGGCTGTTGGTTGTGTCACGTGCATGCCATCTGAATTGCACCCAAAACCAACCAATTCGGCGATGATAGTCGCACCGCGTGCCTTGGCGTGTTCTAGCTCTTCAAGGATCAGAGTACCAGCGCCTTCACCAATCACTAATCCGTCACGATCTTTGTCGAACGGTTTTGGGGTTTGTTTAGGTGTGTCATTAAGAATACTGGTGGCGTATAACGTATCGAATACGGCGGCTTCGGTCACGCATAATTCTTCTGCGCCACCGGCGACCATAATATCTTGGCGGCCAAATTTAATCGCTTCATAGGCATAACCAATGCCTTGCGACCCTGAAGTACATGCAGAACTTGTGGTAATAACGCGACCTTTCAGGCTAAAGAATACCCCAACATTCACCGGTGCCGTGTGTGACATCATTTGAATGTAGCTGGTCGCGGTTACGCCCGACATACTACCGGTGTCCATCATCCGACCAAAGGCGATTAACGGCGCGGTCGAGCCGACTGAGCTACCGTATGAAATACCCGTGGTGCCATCGGTTAATGCGCTATGACCGATTAGCTGAGCTTGTTCTAACGCAAGCTCGGTAGCCCGCGTTGCCATTAGCGAGACGCGCCCCATCGAGCGGACTTCTTTGCGTTTATAGTGTTTCGGTTTTTCAAAATGAGGCACTGGCGCGGCGAGCTTAGTGTTTAAGCCATCGACACGATGCCAATCGTCCATCACCTGAACGGCGTTTTCGCCAGTTTCAATGTGTGCGCGAAAACTTGCCCAATCATCACCTAGTGCGGTGATCACTGACATTCCCGTAACAACGACTCTTCTCATTAGGCCATTCCTCCATTCACTGAAATTACTTGGCGAGTGATATATGCGGCGCCATCTGACATTAAGAAACTCACGGTTGCCGCAACTTCTTCGACGTTACCGACGCGATTAAGCGGGATCATTTTCTTAATTTCTTTAATCGGTAAGTCATCGAGCATACCGGTATCAATCAATCCGGGCGCGACACAGTTGACGGTAATTTTACGTTTACCTAGCTCAAGTGCCAATGCCTTCGTCGCGCCAATTAGGCCTGCTTTAGAGGCGCTATAATTTACCTGACCACGATTCCCCACCACACCAGAGACCGAAGACATGGTGACAATTCTGCCGCCACTACGTGCTTGTACCATTGGCATTACAAGTGGATGAAGCACATTGTAAAAACCATCTAAGTTGGTGTGGATCACGCTGTCCCACTCATGTTCAGTCATCGCAGGAAACGCAGTATCCGCCGTGATACCGGCGTTACAAACCACGCCATAAAATGCGCCATGTTGCTCGACGTATTCATTAAGCACAGTTTTAGTTTGCTCGCGGTCACTGACATCAAATTGAACCAATTTAGCGTTAACGCCTAGCGCTTCTATTTGAGCTATCGTTTCATTTGCCGCCTCGACACCACGAACGCAATGAACGCAGATATCAAAGCCGTCGGCAGCCAATTTAAGCGCAATCGCGCGGCCAATACCTTTGCTTGACCCGGTGACCAATACTTGTTTATTCATTATGCTTGCTCCATCAAAAATGACACGGGATCGTTAGGCTGAAATACATTAATCTTGGCGCTGGCGACCAATTCGCCTTCGCATTTAATGTTGCAATCGAATGCCGACAAACCGTTGTCTTCTTTATAAAGTTTTTCAACGGTTATCGCTAGTTTGCTGCCTACGCTAAATCTTGGGATTAACACCTTAAACTTACGACTACTAACCAAAAAACCAATAGCGGTTGGTAAACCCGCGTCACGCTCATGGGCATTAGCATAGGCGGCAATACCTTGCGCCATATACTCAAGACCGACATAACTCGGCACACTCTGGCTCTCGCTATCGAAGAAAATACTTTCACCGGTAATGGTTACCGAGCAACAACCGATGTCGTCGCTGTATTTATCGAGGCTATCGATTAGGATCATTGGATGCTTATGTGGCACCACCGATTCAATCGCATACTCGCTTATTTTAAAGTCCAATTAATACACTCACATTATTGCCACCAAAGGCAAAAGAATTTGATAAACATCGGGTGATTTCACGGTCACTCTTGGTGCCAACATCAACCCAATTTAGACCGGGCATACTCTCGTCAACGGCGTTATCCCACCGATGTGGCGCGAGTAAACGATCTTGATTAAACAGCAACCAACACAACCCAACTTCGGTGGCTCCGGCGGCGCCTAACGTATGGCCAATCATACCTTTTGAAGAGCTACATGGAGTTTTATCGCCGAACACTCGAGATACCGCCATCGACTCCATTTCATCATTTTTCGGTGTTGCTGTGCCATGCAAGTTAATGTAATCAACCTCATTGGCTTGGGTATTCCCCTGTGCCAATGCACGACGCATCGCAACTTCAGCGCCCTCTCCTTCAGGGTGAGGCGCTGACATATGATGAGCGTCGCTCGACTCACCCACACCGAGTAATTTTATTTGACCGGCATCTTTACGCAGTAGACATAGTGCCGCGCCTTCGCCAATGTTGATACCGTCACGATTGACACTCGATGGCTGGCAAATACCCGCTGAGGTTGATTGGAGTGCACTAAAACCGTTGATGGTCATGCCGCAAATAGCATCGACACCGCCCACAATAACCGCATCACATAAGTCGTTGTCGACAAATTCCTGCGCGGTGGCAAATGCCTTGGCGCTGGATGAACACGCGGTAGAGAGAGTAATAGCCAGTCCACTTAACGCCAATTCCTCGGCGACAAACTCGGCAAGATTAAACATCTCTTGCACACTGTAATCAAAAGTTTCTGGGAACGCATCGTCAACTAACGACGCCATCGCCTGCTCGCCTTCGCGAATACCAGAGGTACTAGTCCCGACGACAACCGCAATACGATCTCGACCAACCAACTCAACAACCTCTGTCACTTGCGCGCGAATTTGCTCAATCGCCAATAGCGCTAATTGATTATTTCTACTGCGAAAGCTCACTGGATAAGCCGCCATATCGGGCATATCGACCTTAACATCGGCCACATAGATATCGCCTTCATTAAGTAATTGCTTATTTAAGCTAAATCCATGCTGAGAACCCAGCAACAGATTGTCTCTTACCTGCGTTGAAGTTGCGCCTAACGCATTCACTAAGCCAAAGTCACTAATAAATAGGGTGTTTTTCATTATATTGAGCTGTCCAGTTGCTCTATTTTTAATTGATAGTTATGTCTAAAGTCATTGAATATTACCACGTTATCGCGATATTCAATGCGCCGAATAACTAAATCGTTAAAATAAAATTGTCGTTGACGATGATTAACATCAATTTGTTTTTCGCTGATCGAATAACCCGGTAATAGCGCTGTGGTTAATTGCTCTGTCGGCCACATCACGCTCTGTAGGTCATGCACAATCAAGCGAGGATTTAACCCCGCTAACACGCTACCAGAAGTCGTCACTGTATCATTATGACTATGCCACTGCGCTTGTACTAAGGGTAATCCCTCAAAACTCATCGCCACCAGATTGATGGCCGCCTCGCTCAATTCACTTTGCACCATCATCGACTGACTAACCACGCCCGAAAAGCTAAATTTCTCAAGCGTTGAAATACCGTGCAATGAAGATGGTACTGGCGTTAACCTGATATAAAATGGACTATTCTCTGTCGCTGGCGTGATGCTACAGCCGCTCATCAACATCAATAGCGCGCTAACCGCCAACCATTTTAACTTACGATTCATGTTTATTCCTGTGAGGTATTTTAGTGACTTGCGGCGCGAGTATAAACACCACACAAACGCCAATAAACACCGTTAAACCAAAACTTTTAATCGCCGGCATCGAGCTCAGCATTAATATTGCAAAGACCGCGATCGAACTCAGCGCCGACATTAAGGTCGTTATGGTGATTGTTTTCTCAAAGCCATGCTCGGCATAAAAAACACTATAGTCTAGGCCAAGCGCCAAAATCAATACCCCAGCAATCAAGTTAAAGATGCTTAAATTTCCTTGAAACATCATGCTCAGTCCTAATGCAATAATCAATGCCACCGCGGGTGAAGCAATCGCATAACACGCTAGCTTGACGCCAAAACGTTGCGCAAACACCGCCAGTGCTGCCGCCATCGCCGCCAATATAATATAGAGTAAGCTTTCTCTAAATTGGCCAACCTGACTCGATATTTCGCCCGCCTTATCAACCCAATGGATATGCTCTAAGCCACTAAACTGCTGACTAATCTTCGCCAGATCGTTAATGCCCGCCAGTCGTACTACCGAATAATATTTAGTATCTTGGACCAACCATTGGCTCTTGAATATCGCACCTAAATTGGTGTTAAACCAGTGTTCTGGCGTCAAATAATCACGCGGTTCGAGGTTGAGTTTAATAGGCCCGAGCAGCGCTTGAATTTGGTTAAATAAGCCTGATGTTTGTGCTTTAGTAAGCAACGCCAGATTATTACGCTGACTCGTTATCGATGGCAACCACTGCGTAATCGCACTGTATTGTTGTAGCGCATCATTTTGACGTAAGTCATCAAGCATTGTCGTGACTTGCTCCTCTCGCGTTAACACCTGTTGCGCAGTATCCCCTTCAACCAAGATGTATTGCATCTCGGTGCGTTGCGACAAGATCGACTTAACCCGCGCTTCATTATCGGTAATAGTTGCTGAGACGCTGTAAAAACTACGGACATCATCATTGACCTGACCACTAGCGATCAACCCAATCAGCACCACTAGCGCCACCGGCAGCACCATTTTAGTGAGTGACAAACGCTGGTTTAGGCGCTGGTGAAATTGATTGATGCGAGCAATGTAAGCCGGGATTGCAACAGGCGATTGCCCTCGCTTAAAGGCGAGCCATGGATAGAGTAATGTCACGGTGAGATAAGCGCCGAGTAGCCCGGCAATGGTAAAAAGTGCCACCTGCTTAAACAATTCAAAGGGAGCGAGCAACAACACGACATAACCAGCAGCCGTGGTGAAATAACTCAAGGTCAATGAACGTTCAATATTGGCCAGTGGACTCAATCTATTAACGCGATTAAAGCGCAGCTCGCTCAAGCCATGAAAACTATAATCAGCCGAGATGCCGATTAGGGTGATGGCAAAAATTAACGCCACGACGCTGACTTCATCAAAGCATAAGCTCAATGCGCAATAGCCGTAGAGTCCACTCACTGCAATTACCCAGATGGTTGATAACAGTGAATTAAGCTGGCGATAACTGGCCATCACTAATACCAACATAAACGCCATCGACAGCGTACTAAATAAGGTCATCTCAAATTGACCCGTCTTACTCGCTTCACTGGCGTAAAATATCGCGCCGGTGTACACAATATCGCTATCGCCTTGCTGCTTAAGCTCAGTAATTTTCTCAACCAGCGCTTGGCTTTGATTAACATTAAGTCCGCTGGCTTGCGTTTCAAACAACACCAAAACATAGGTCATGCCATTATCTCGGGCGACTAATCGCTCAGCCTCGAGGCTAAGGCCACTTGAGGGCAAAAATGAACGGGACAGATAGTCTGCCATCGCTAAGGTTTTGTCCTGCTCAAGCGTTAACCCGACATACGGGTTAGCGAGTTGATTGAGCATGCTAAATTGGTGATTGTAGATGGCTTGGCCATCGCCCGCTTCAAGCAGTTTTTTAAATGAGTCACTAAGCAGTAGCTGGCTAAATGGCAGGTTCTGCTTGGCTATTTTCGCCGCGCTTGGCATCTTATCGTAGATATGCGTCACGTTGACAATGCCGGGCAACTGAGATAACTGCTGCGCCAATTTGTCGCTAGCGACAATCGCTTGGGCTAACGAAGGCTGACCAACTAGCACAATTTGGGTTTTCACCCCCTGCTGCTCAATCTGTTGTTTGAGGGTTGCTAGTTCGCCATGTTGATTGGTTTGGAAAATTGCACTGAGATCGCTGTTAAGCGTTAATGGCTTAGCAAGTGTTATCCACAGTAATACCGCAACGACGACGCTAAATTGCGCTAGCCAAACTAACGCCTTGGCGCGAGGCCGCCAATTAGCGTAACTCAAGACTCGAACGTTCCGCTGGGGTTAATTGATTACTGGTGAGGGTCATCATGATGATGGTTTTGTTATCTTGCGGATCAAATAGCGTTACTTGGCGCGACGCATCGCCAGTTTTGCATAAGTTAACGTGACTAAACAACTGACTCATTTGCGCCTGTAGCGGCACCAACTCAAAACACAGTGGTGTATTCGTTGTAATCGTCCAGTCCTTTGCCTTGATATTGCCCGTTAATACTGCCGATAGCAGCTGATTAATCTGGCTACCTTTCACCAATAATTCAAAAGGCTGTTCCTGATTGAGGCGACGATAAATAGCATCCTCTTTAAGCAAGATTTGAGAGAATACCGGACGAGAGGTTTGCCATAATAAGTCTTGCCCAGCGACCACAAAGGCACCATTTGAAACAATGGGTTTTGACAAGAATTTAAAATACTTGTGTTGAGTAAACTCACCAACCCCTTGGCTGAAACCAAGCTCGCTGAGCGACAACTCATCATCCTGAGTTTGTGCAGTGGCGGTAACTCCCACCAACGTGAGCAACAACAGTAGGCACAGACTACGCATCAATAAAGGGTTCCATTCTATCGAACAATATTTTCGGTGACTCAAACAACATCTCTTTAGACGTTATCTCAACAGCCACTTGGACGGTATGCGCCTTGGTTAGCACAACGCCTGAGCTTAAATCGCTGACGACATATTCAATCTTCAAACGGTTTTCAAATTCGACTAAATTAGCGACCACCCGAACAGTGTCGCCAAAGCGGGCAGAGGCAACATACTTAAGCCGCATATCGACTATCGGCCATGCGTAGCCGCTGTCTTCCATCGCGGCATAGTTATAATCGATCTTATCAAACAGCACGCAGCGAGCCTGCTCGAGATATCTGACATAATTTCCATGCCACACAATCCGCATTGGATCGACGTCATAAAATTGAACTGTAATATCACAACTGCTTGATACAATCACCGATTTAGTCATAAAGCGCCCAGCGTTGGCCTTGAATATAGCCAATGGTTTCACGCAACAGATTATCCGTTGGGCGATCTTCCACGAGCAATTCGAAGAATGAAGAGACATCGTTAACCATATCCATGATGTCGCGTGTTAGTGCACTTTCTTCCAGTTCACCAGTGATAATACGCACCCGAACCGCTTGCACACTGGCTAATAATGTCGCCGCGAGTACTTGTTCCGTTAACTCTAGCACACGCAAACAATCACGCGCGGCAATTGTGCCCATGCTGACTTTATCTTGGTTATGACATTCAGTAGATCGTGAAAACACGCTCGCAGGCATGGTGAGTTTTAGTGCTTCTGCGGTCCACGCTGAACAGCCAATTTGAATCGCTTTAAAACCATGGTTAATGAAACGACGTTCTTCTGTTGACGCACTAAGGTTAGACGGTAAACCGTTATTCATCTTCGTATCAACCAAGGTCGCGATTTGACGATCAGCTAAGTCAGCTAAGTTAGCGACACAGTTTTTCATCGAATCCATCGCCATCGCGATATGACCACCGTAGAAATGACCACCATGAAGCACATGTTCGCCAATGCCATCGATAATTGGATTGTCGTTGGCACTGTTGAGTTCGTTTTCTATCATCGAACGCAACCATGGCATGCTGTCTTCAAGCACACCAATCACGTGCGGTGCACAGCGGATTGAGTAGCGATCTTGTAGGCGGTGTGAGTTACGTGGATGTTCGTGATGATTAAGATCATTTTGAATACGACGCGCGACATTCTGTTGACCAGGATGCGGCTTAACACTGAATAGGATGTCATCGAAATGGTGACTATTACCCTTTAAGCCGATGCTCGATAACGCGGTGATACGCGTCATTAACTTGCTGGCATATTGCGCGCGGTCAAAGGCCTGACATGCAAGTGCTGTCATCACAGCCGTGCCATTCATAATCGCCAAGCCCTCTTTAGGGCGTAGCTTGATTGGCGTTAAACCTTCTTTCTTAAGTGCTATGGCTGAATTAACGATCTCGCCTTTGTAATAAACATCACGCTCACCGATTAAGGTGCCAGCAACATAAGACAGCGGCGTTAAGTCACCACTAGCGCCAACGGAGCCTTCTTCTGGGATCACTGGGATGATATCGCGATTAATCAGTTCAACTAATAGATTGAGTAACTCCCAGCTAACACCGGAATACCCTTGTGATAACGATGCTAAGCGCACAGAAAGAATCGCTTTACCTTGCGCGACAGTGAAGAATCGACCGAGACCACAGCCATGAAAGCGCGTTAAATGCATCGGCAATTCTTCCACCAAGTTGGCCGGAATATCGACGGTGCATGAGTCGCCATAACCGGTGGTGACACCATAGATGTTGCCATCTTCTTTAAGCAACTGATCTAAAAACGCGACCCCTTTGTCAATCTTCGCCGCAAAGCCGCTAGATCCTGTCAGGCATACTTGGTTATCTTCTTTAAAAATACGAACAATGTCTTCAATCGACAATCTTTCATTACCAAAACAAACACTGTTACTTGCTGAACAATCCACCTAGCTATCTCCAAAAATCTGTGTGTTACGCGTCCCTAACGGTGGCGTATTTATACCATTTATTGACGTAACGCCGACGCGTTATGTCTTATCTCTGTTGGTTGGCTCTTCAATCTTCTGCCAAAAGTTGAAGAAGTTGAACCATTGATACGGCGCCTTATGGCAATAATACCCGAGGCGCTGTGCAAAATGTTCCGTCATCCCTTGAAAATGAGCGGCGCGTTCTTTACGTTTAACTTTTGTCGGTGATGCAAACTTCTCGATATGAGCCGCATACTTACCCTGCTCTTTAATGCAAAACATCAAAAAAACATCACAATCCATAATCGTTGCCAAGGCAAATGGCCCCACTGCGAATGGCGCAGGTTGCCCGAGAAAATCGGCATAATGGACACTGTTCGGATTGTTGACCGACGTGCGATCCGCAAAGATAACCACGCTCTCGCCGTCTTCAATTTTCTGCTTTAATTTAATCGTGTCATCGATGCCAAAATCTGCAATGTGAATGAAATTCACCGCAGATTCGGCATTAACCTTCTTGAGAAAGTTATTAAACGACGGCGTATGCTCATTATAAGTAATGACATTGAGCGGTCGTTTATTGTCGCCGATGCTAAAAATAGCACGACACACTTCCATATTACCCAAATGTGAGCTAAAAATTACCGAGCCTTTAGCATCAAGCAGTTCTTGGTAAGCTTCCTGATCCGGAATCACAATATCGTCGATATTGACCTTACCTAACCAAGCGTCGAATTTATCTAATATCGCCATGCCAAACGCGAAGTAAAGGCGAAAGCCATCTTTAAACTTTGCCCAACCTTGCTTGGGCTCTCGCCCTGCGTCTTGGTTCAAATTGTCTAAATATTGCCAACTACCAATCCGCGCTTCTTTACCGGTTAAATAAAAATAAAACATCACTGGCACTAAGACAAATTTAAACACACCACGGCCAAACAGGCGGTAGATAAAGATCAATACCTCGATGCCGAACAACGAACCGCGCTCTTTAAATTTTGACCAATGTAAATCTTGCTTCTTCAATCTGAACTACCTTGTTAATTTGAATCCCGCTTAATCACGGTCATCATCATATTATGATGTTAATATTTTACGTTTAAGCAAACGTGGCAGGCGCCACAACATACCAAAAAACAGACGCGTATGCATCAATGAGATCAACACGTTGTCTTCAAAAGCATTAAAATGTGAAACACCGTCTTCGGGATAAATAACCTTGGTTTTAACAAATTTTACCGGTGTACCCAACCAAGATAGCTTAACCATCACTTCAATATCAAAGTCCATTTTGTAACCGAGTGTTGATTGTTCAATCAACGCCGCATAACGATCTAAAGGATAGACTCGGAAACCACACATTGAGTCTTTAATCTCAAACGAGAGCGTTTCGATATAGACCCAGAAATGGGTAATAAAACGGCCGTAGTAACGACCCTTTGAGATACTCGCATCATAAACCGGCTGGCCACTAATTAATGCATTAGGGCTAGATTGAGAGACCTCGATCATCGTCTGCACGTCGTTTAGATCGTGTTGGCCATCGGCATCCACTTGAATCACATGCGACCAACCGGCATCGATAGCGGCGGCGAGTCCAGTCTGCACCGCAGCGCCTTTTCCACCGTTTTGCTCACGCCTAATTAGCGTGACACAGTCAAATTCGTTATCGACTTGCTCAAGCACAGTCTGAGTCAGCTCATTAGAGCCATCATCGACTAAGATAATGGGCAACTTAAAAGCGATTAAATCAATAATTGTTTGGCGAATAACCCCATCATGATTGTAATTGGGGATCACAAAACCATAGTGGCTATTACTCACTGAACACAACCTTACCCGACGCGTGTTGGCCATGGCTAGAGCTGTAGCTAAAGCTAAATTTTTCCGGCTTAATTTTGGATAATTTCAGATCCACGATATAGCCCGGGCGCACAATAATTTGAAATTTAAGCGCGTCAACACTCACCAACATCTCTTTTTCGATACCAAAATATTGAGCGAGAAACCCCATCACCCAATCGAGTTGGGCAACGCCAGGCAATACGGCAGCTTGTTCGAAATGGCCCTGAAAGTAGAACAGGTTTTCTGGGATTTCGAGTACCAAATGAACACTATCACCGTCGACAGTTTGTTGTTTAACAATTGGTTGATAGACAAAATTACTCAAACATTTGCTCCAGTTGTTTCTTGTTTAATTTACCTTGCGCATTAAAAGGAAGCTGCTCAAGGTGTCTAAATTTTCTAGGAATGACTAACGCTTCAAACGATAATTTCAGGTAATTCTTAAACTGACGATCAACATTAAATTTACTATCCTCAGTCAGTGCTATCTTACCTTGCGCCGTTAACGTAATCGCCGCGCCAAGACAGTCTCGCTTAAGCCCGCTCGGATGACGCACCAACAGTACGTGGGCTTGTTCAATAAAATGATGTGTTTTCAATTTTAATTCAATTTCATCGAGCGAACAGCGTTTTTCCTCAATTTTAACAATTCTATCAGCACGGCCCAACAGTTTAAATTGATTCTTACTCACTAACTGCACGCGATCATCGGTTAAGAACCAATCATTACCGTTGATGTATGGCGATTTAATCGATAAACGTTGTGACTCTTCATCACAATCAATCACTATATTATCAAAAACCTGCCATGGCTTATCGCCGTCATTCTGGCGTACACGCCACGCAATACCGCCAGTTTCAGTACTGCCAAAGACTTCATGAGGCGTTGTAGCCAACTGCTGCGTTAACGCCTGGGCGACCGAAAAGTCTAGTGGCCCGCCAGAAGAAAACATCGCGACAATCTGGTCGCCACAATCCGTTAATACATTGTCTTTAACCAGTCGATGATAATAAGCGGGGCTGCTGATTAAGCAAATTTGACGTTGAGGCTGCTGCTTGATTTGATGGGCTAAATGCTCTGGGTATTCAAAAGGAGATAGGTAGACATCACGCCCGACCCAAATCGGCCACAGGAGTTTAAACAACATGCCGTAGATATGCTGATGGGAGACCGTCGACATCATGATGACATCGCCTAACAGCCCGCCAAAACACTGTTCGAGCTGTTCGACTTCGGTGATTAACTCACCAAAGGTTTTTGAAATGGCTTTTGGCGTGCCAGATGAACCGGAAGTAAAAAACACCACAGAGACATCGCCGCAGAAATCGATCGGCAACACAGTAGTATTATTTTGGTGTTCACTCGAAAAATTAACACGGTCAGCTAATGGCTCGCTGCCAATAAATATATCGGCATGCTCCATGCAATCTTGCAATTGCTGAGGTTGGCCGTTCGGCGGCAACACAATCGATTTTTTCGCGACGACTAATGCAAAAAAACTGACACTAAATAGGTAGCTGTCCTGCTCGTACAACAACCATTGCTGTTCATCGCGCAACGCTATTTTTGCGGCAAGCTGAGCAACCTGTTCACGCCATTGGCTAAATGAAATATTTTGCTCAACGAAGTGTGAGCCTGTGTTTTTAAAATTCATGGTTGTTTACTTTTAACTTGTCGTCGCACTAACCATTCCCCGAGCATTAAGCATCCCATCAACACATAAGAAATTAGGCCGTTATACACCAGCCATACTTGTGGGTTGGGATGAAAGATAGTCCACAGTGCAATTAACGCATTAATAACGAAAAATCCACACCAGACTTTAGTGACTTGTCGGGTATACGCTAATCCGCGCTCATCGAGTGTCTCGTGCAAGCTGGCAATTGAAGCAATTACCGTTGGCGGTCTAAACAAGCTAAGGCCAAAGATAGTTAAGAAGCTAAGGCTCATCACCACAGGGTAGGATTTTAGCGCGAGTTCAGAATTCGCCACCGCGCTAAACAAAAACAAAAGCGTGACGACAGTCGCCACCACATTCAAATGCGGTATCGTTTTAGAGGATTGCCCTTTACTAAAATGCCGCACTAAAAATAATGCGGCAAATGCGATGGCGATGTATTGTGGCTCAATGGTTTGTAGTCCAAAGTAAACAAACAATGGATAACAAAACACACTCAGCGCAAACAGTACTTGTTTCATAGGAAACAGCTCAATTATTGATCGAGCAACTTCTCGACGGCAACAATAACATCTTCGACAGTACGAACTAATTTAAAATCTTGAGGTTCAATTTTCTTGCCGGTTTGCTCACGAAGTTTAACCACAAGATCAACAGCGTCGATGCTGTCTAAGTCTAGATCTTCATAAAGATTGGCTTCACGAGTAATATCTTCCGGTTCGATCTCAAAGTACTCGACTAAGATTTCACTTAACATATCAAAAATTTTGTTTTCACTGGTCATTGTCTTTACCTACTTACGTGACGATTCAATAAAGTCACACAGTGTTTTCACTGAATAAAAATGTTGTTTACTGTCTTCTGAATTATTATCAATCTTAACATCGAACGCTTTTTTTATGGCGATGCCAAGTTCAAGTGCATCAATAGAGTCTAAGCCTAGACCGTCAACAAAAAGTGGCTCTTCGTTGTCAATGTCTGCCGCTTCAATATCTTCCAGTTCTAGAGTCTCGATAATTAGATCTTTTACTTCGTCGCTTAATACCGTCATTACTTACAATTTCCTACTATAAATGATTGTTTACGTTGTCATTAAGAACGCAATTGCGACTTGCTTAATGTCCATATATGGCGTTTTGAGCTAATAGTTTGCTGATCTTGAGAACCATGATAAAAGGTCAAAAAATCGAGCGCCTGTAATGTCGTATTTTCATACTCATTAACAGCGTTTGCAGCGACATTCAGCTGAATGCTCGGTTCAGATGATTGTGCTTTTTCTAATAACAGCGCGATGCCAATTGACACCTGACGCTGCTGAATATATTTTTCGTATTTCAAAGGTACTACTTCTTCGGTATACACCACCAAAATACTACCATAATCATTGCTATTGAGCTTACAGACGGCATCCGCAATCGCCATCAAGAAGGTGTCCTCACCAGCAGAAATCGCAGTCAGAGGCGCCTTGTTTTTAGTATAAATACTAAATTGCCCACCCACCGCGTTATGCACCGACAGCCCAAATTGAGTAGGCGATAATGGCGCATTATCGGCAACATCGGCAATTAATTTACTGGTTTTATGTAAATCACCGTGGCGTGATGAAAATACCGATGGTACGCTTGAAGCCACGTCACCACTCGCCTCAAGCGCGCAATGCAACGCCATTTTAGCAAAAGGACTTAACCTACGACGCTGCATCGCTGGTATCTGTTTAAGTGCCGGCGCTAATGTTACATCAGCTAGCATTTTTTCACCATTAGCAAACCCTCGCCAATCTGCATCACTGGTTAATTCACCAGCCCACGCGACGCAGTTCTTTACCCTAAATTCCAAGTGAATAACCTTTTGCTAGCAATGACTAAAAATGAATAGAGAAGTTTACATAAGCAGATAATGCTATTCAAGTAATGATCGTTAAAGTTACTGCTATTTGCATTATAACTTTAACAAATTTTGCTCACCGATTTTGGTACCGCGTCTCGATCCTTGCATTATCGATTCACTAACGAGTGTTCTTTATATAACGCGTGCTAATGCCAACGCGTCATTAACGGCGCGTTGAATATCCAACCCGCTTGCCAACATCGCACCACCGATAAAGTGTAGGGTTAGGTGTTGGCATTGCTGGGCTAATTGGGTATTTTCAATCTGCCCACTGCAATAAATAATATGGTCAACGTCGAGTGTACGTGATTTTCGACGAACATTGATATGTAATCCCTGATCATCAATTGACTGATAACCAACCCCCACCAACATCTTCACTTTATGGTCTTTTAAATGCTGACGATGGATCCAACCGGTTGTTTTTCCTAGGTCTGCTCCGGGCTTACGCAATCGACGCTGCAATAGGGTAATTTCGCGGCCAGCGCTGATATCAACCTCAACCGGCTGAACTAAGCCGCCGCGACTGGTGACACTCAAATCGATGCCCCAGCGCGCTAAAAATTGTTGTTTACTATCGGCTGATGGCAGTAAGAATGTCGCGACATCAAAACCGATACCTCCGGCGCCAATAATCGCCACTCGGCGACCCACGTTAACTTTTCCGGCCAGCACATCAAGATAACTGACGACTTTTGGATGATTAATGCCGTCAATTTCCGGCACTCTTGGCACAATTCCTGTCGCCATCACCACTTCATCAAAGCCATTTAACTGTTGTGGTGTCGGTGGACATTGTAATTTAATCTCAACCTTAAGCTCAGCTAACCGATGGCGAAAATAACGAATAGTCTCGAGAAATTCCTGTTTGCCTGGAATAGCCGCCGCTAAGTTCATTTGACCACCGATGCGATCACTTTTTTCAAAGATCGTTATATGATGACCACGCAGCGCCGCATATTTAGCGAACGCCAAGCCGGCAACACCCGCACCAACCACTGCCAATTTTTTTGGATTAGCACTTAATTTCAACTCAAACTCAGTTTCATTACAGGCCTGAGGATTAACAATGCAGGTGGCGGTCTTGTTGACAAAAATATGATCGAGACAAGCTTGGTTACAGCCGATGCAGGTATTAATCAATGCTGCTTGATTAGCTTCCGCCTTGTTAACAAAATCACTATCGGCTAAAAACGGTCGTGCCATTGAGACCAAGTCAGCATGCCCTTGCGATAATATATCGTTGGCAACTTCAGGCGTATTAATGCGATTACTGGTAATAATGGGCACATTGACATGTTGCTTAAGCGAATGACTCAATGCTGAAAACACGCCACGCGGCACCGAAGTCGCAATCGTTGGCACTCGGGACTCATGCCAGCCGATCCCAGTATTAATGATGTTAATACCCGCTTTTTCAAGTGCTTTGGCTAAGGTAATAATCTCCTTTGAGTCACTGCCGTCTTTAACTAAGTCGAGCAGCGATAGTCGAAAGATCAGAATAAATTTGTTGCCAACTGCTTCACGGGTACGTTTTACTATATCAATTGCAAAGCGGCATCGGTTCTCAAAACTACCGCCCCATTGATCTTGCCGTTGATTAGTCGCCTCAACGATGAACTGGTTAATCAAATAACCTTCTGATCCCATAATCTCAACACCATCATACCCAGCACGCTGCGCTAACCTTGCACACTGAACAAAATCAGCAATTTGCTTTTCAACCGCATCGGCGGACAGTTCTTGTGGTGTGTATGGGCTTATCGGGGCTTGAATCGCGCTTGGCGCAACTTGCTCTGTGGTAAAGGCGTAACGACCGGCATGCAATATTTGCATACAAATCAGGCTACCTTCTTGATGAACCTGCGAGGTTATTACTCGATGATTTTCAACATCATTATCATCGACCATTACCGAACGATTAGGTGCTAATATCCCTTCACGATTAGGGGATATTCCGCCCGTTACAATTAGCCCAACACCGCCACGCGCTCGCTGTGCATAAAATGCGGCGACTTTAGTAAAGCCATCCTCTGTTTCTTCAAGATTGGTGTGCATTGAGCCCATAACAACACGGTTTTTTAATGTCATAAAACCAAGATCAAGCGATGAAAACAAATAAGGATAGGGCATAAAGACTCAATGTAATAATAAATCAAGACATAACATCAAACACGGCCAACGTTAGTCCTATAAACAGCGAAAATTATACGAAAAATCAGCGCTATTGCCAAATATAATCGCTATCACTTACACTCGTACAACAAAAATATCACGCGATTTGAGATTAACACTGTCATTCGAACATCTTTTACTAAAATTAGCATTAAGCGCTATGCTTTATCTAGTCAACTATCACAAAGGAATAAATGCACATGCTCAAAAAGATACTATTAAATGGCGTATTATGCGCTGCATTATTATCAACACCGGTGATTGCACTTGAAAATGAACTATTCATTTATGAAATGCTACTCAGTAAAGACAATTCTGCACATGCTAAAGTGGCAGCGCAATCGATCCACAATAAAGACATCGCCAACCTAGAACTTGCCGATATGGTGGCGCAAGTACTCGCTGATAGTCTTGCCAAAAACAAAAAACAAACCGTTGACACCCAAGCGTGGTTACTAAAAGCACTAGGCGCGTCTAAAAGTCAGCGTTATCAGCAATTAATTCAATCGATTATCAATTCCGACGCTGATTCAAAAGTAAAAAAATACGCAAAGAAAGCGCTGGCTAGATTAAGTGAATCCGCCACCAATTCTTTTAGCGCGGGCGATGTTAACCTCACCGCTATTGCGAAACGTGTTGAGCAACAACAAACAAATGTAAAATCAAAAGCGACTCGAGAATTATTTGATAAAGTCTATACTGGCGACACCATCACCAGTGTTATTGATACGCTAGGCATTCCTAAACGAATAGATATTAATTTTGGCACCAAGCGCCAATGGGGAATTACCGCCACATACTCGATGCTGTCGTTCAAGTATGGTGACTTTGGTAACATCGTCTTTTATTTTCAAAATGGCGATATTGCGAACTGGATTGTCCGTAAGATTGATAACAGCGCTCCCTTCTCTGGTGAGCTGTCTAAGCATCCAATTCTAGGTCATAATGCCTCTGTATTGCGCTCTTATGTTCGCGAAGCGATGAATCAAACCAGCGCTACCCAATTAGATTTTGATTTAGCGGCTGAGCGATTGTATAACGGCTCTGATGATGACAGTTTTATTGATGCATTAGCATGGACTTGCAAATTTTTGGCAACCTCAGGTTCCGCGACTTATCGCCAAGTATTAGAACACGTTATAGCGCAAACTGATTCAAGAAAACTGAGAAAATACGCTACAAAATCGTTACGCCAGCTACCATCTGGTGACAGTAAACAGTACCAAAAAGGCGATGTATTTAAGACTCAATAATCGGAGTGTGGTTTATTTTTACGAGTTTTAGGATATCCCTAGCATTAAGCTAGGGGTCGCCACAAAGTATCGCTGGTACATTACGAAGACAACGAGACAGCGCGGTGCCATTGACTGTTAGCCATTAAGAAAGCGCTTGGCTAAAAAACACCTGTAGTTCTGCGCTGTAATGGCGCGCCTGTTTACTGGCATGTGCTTGGTCAAGATCAGGCACCTGCGGCGCACTGTCAAGTTCAGTGACAATAAAATGAGGTTGAGTGTTTGGTACATTATACCAAGGCTCGGCCTTAGTCAGTGAACTCGGATTAACATCGATAGACACCGCAGTAATTGGCGCCTGACAGCGCACTGCAATATTAGCAGCACCACGTTGAAACGACATTTTTTGGCCTGGCACCGATCGCGTCCCCTCAGGAAAAACCACTAAATTATTACCTGCTTTAAGCGATTTATCACAATCCTCAATCAAGCCATCCGGTTTATCATTGCTGATGTAGCCGGTCCCCATAACGACACCGCGAATGAACGGATTAGAGAATAAGTGAGCTTTAACCACACAATCAGCGTTGGGAATGATAGAGATCAACACAACTACATCAATCAACGAAGGATGATTTGCAACGACTAAGGTTCCTTCAAGTCCCCTTAAATGTTCGAGCTGTTGTAATTTAAATTTAAATATTCCAGTTAGCGCCATTAGCCCGACAAAGAATTTAAAGCCGTAGTGAACGGTCTTGCGAGCTAGATGTTTCTGTTTATTGATGTCGCGGATAAAGAGCCGTTGCATCGGAAAGACAATAAGCGATAATAAGATACCGCCGAAACCAAAGACTGAAAAACAAAAACCTGTCGCAAATATCCGCCACAGTTTGCTGCACCAAGCTAACATGAGATTTTCCAAAAATTAAGTCAGTTATAATGCCAGAAGGTTAATTAAAACTGAAAAAAATAGCAAATTTATCAGAGGCTACCATCGAAAAAATCAACGTATCCATTGGAGTTGATTTGCTGTACAGTATTTTCGTTGTTTATTACAAATTAGGATGATTTAGATAGATGCTCTACGCTCAAAACGATGAAGAAATAACGGCTGTACAAGCTCGTTCTCAAGCCCAATATATAGCTTTTTCCCCTTTTGTATTCCAAGCTACCGTCGCAATCCGCGAACTCAATATTCTTGCCTGCATTGATAAGAGCCGTAAAAAAGGCTTAACGCTAGAAGAAATCGCCGCCCAATGTGCGATCTCTGCTTATGGCGTTAAAGTGTTGCTCGACTTTTGCATCAGTATCGGAATTTTTAAGCAAATCGACGATCGTTATACCGTGACTAAGACTGGCTATTTTTTGCAAAATGATGAGATGACTCAGGTCAATTTCGAATTTAATCGTCATTTTTGTTATGAAGGACTCAGTAACTTATCCCAAGCAATTGTCACTGGAAAGCCCGAAGGACTTAAGGTATTTGGCCAATGGGAAACCGTTTATCCTGCGCTGACATCACTACCTGAGGATACTAAAAAGAGTTGGTTTGACTTCGACCACTACTATTCAGACCACGCCTTTGATGAAGCACTTAAGTTTGTGTTCGAAAAACCGACCAAGACCTTGTTAGATATTGGCGGTAATACCGGGAAATGGACTTTAAAATGCCTAAATCACGACAGCGATGTCAATCTCGTGATCATGGACTTGCCACAACAATTGGCTGTCGCCACTAAAAACATTGCAGAAGCAGGTTTCAGCGACCGATTCACCGCGCAACCCTGTAATATGCTCGATCCTAAGCAAGTGGTCTACGAACAGGCCGACACCTATTGGATGAGTCAATTTCTCGATTGTTTCTCCCCCGAAGAAATTGTTGGAATTCTAAAGAAAACCGCCTCAGTAATGAAACCAGACCAACGGTTATTCATTATGGAAACCTTTATCGACCGACAGCAGTATGACGCTGCACGCTTTAGCTTGAATGCAACCTCACTTTATTTCACGTGTTTTGCCAACGGTAATAGCCGAATGTATACCTCTACTGACTTAATTGAACTGATCGAACAGGCTGGTTTTAAGATCACCCAAGATCATGACAACGTCGGTCTAGGGCATACGTTATTAGAATGTCGCGTAAAGTAATCTGAGCTTAGCTTAAGACTCGTTTAACGAGCAAGGCGTGCCTTGGTGATAACATATTTGCCATAGGCCGTCTTGATTTTGACGCCATAACGACGTGCGGCGAGAATGTCTAATCTCATCGTCGTTATAAATGATTGTGGCGCCGTAACAAAGCTGCGCTAGTGACTCGCTCAACAACCGCAGTTCAAAGTCATAGTTTTTAAATTGTGGGGAGCTCTCTTGTGGTAACCGGACAAGGACATCATTAATTCCAAATCGCCTGCCGCTGGCACCAACCTCAATAAAATCATCACTAATTAATCGCTTTAACTCATCGATATTAGCGCGAACCGACGGTATCAATAACTGCTTCTCTAAACTGACCAGATGATTTTTTAATACGTCCATTATCTCTCTCACGTTCTTTTTCGAGTCACCAAAATAGTTTCTAACACCGCAGCAGCGACAATTAAGCTGCCACCAAAATAGACATTCACGCTAGGCCACTGGCCCAATACTAATGCGCCTAACGCCACACCGTACAGTGGTTGTAAGCAGGAAATAAGTCCTGCCGTTTTAGCGCTTAACTGCTTGAAGCATTGTGCCAAGAACGCATGTGGTGCGGCGGTAAAGATAGCACCAAGAATAATCAACAAACCCAACTCACCGATGCCATCATTAGTCCACAACCCGCTCATTTCTGCCGGATTAAACTCGACAAAACTCAGTAACATAACCGCGACGACTAACGTTTGATAAAACATCGCTTGGGTGCCTTTGTAATGACTGAAATATTGTTTGTGAAGCACATTGCGCAGCGCAAATAAGAAACCAGAAGCAATACCGACGATGACGCCAAGTGTGGTGTCATTCTCGATACTAAGCTCTGGTACGAGCACGAATAGGCCAATGAATACAATAACAGCGAAGAATATATCGCGACGATGGGGCTTGGTCTTATTGAACAATGGTTCAAGAAAAACCACCACCAACGGATAACAAAAGAAGGAAAGCATTCCTACGGCAACGCCAGCTAACTGCATGGCGTAAAAATAGCTTACCCAATGCGAACCAACCGTAATACCAAGAATTAACGCCATTTTATAATCTGCTGCTGAGGCCAATAATAACTTGTCACCTTGAAGTTTAATAATAATCAGCAAGGTGATCACAGCAACCACACAACGATAAAACGTTATATCGAGCGCCGACCAAGGTAACAGATGTGAAAACAACGCGGTGCCGCCAAACAGCAACACCGACAAATGGAGTAAGACTAGACTTTTACCATGTTCAGACAAAATAGGATCTTATTCGCTAGTGTCACTTTCACAAAGTGCTTGCGCTAAGCTCGCCATTGGTTGACCTAAGCGTGTAACGACACCTTCTTCTAAGTGCGGTTCAAAGTCACTTAACATTTCATCGCCAAATAACATCACCACGGTAGAACCCAGCTTAAAGCGCCCCATTTCATCACCTTTCTTAAAGCTGATGACATCATCGCCGGTCGCTGGATAATCCCAACTATCTAACTGATTTGACGGTGGAGTCACGGTACCATGCCATGTTGTTTCGATACTCGCGACAATAGTCGCACCGACTAACACCATCGCCATTGGGCCAGAGGCTGTATCAAAAATAGCAGCGACACGTTCGTTACGCGCAAACAGTCCAGGCACGTTTTGAGCCGTTAGTGGATTCACAGAAAACAGATCACCTGGGACATAAACCATTTCACGCAACGTCGCATCCATCGGCATATGAATACGATGATAATCCTTCGGCGCTAAATAGATGGTGGAAAAATGCCCGTTAGCAAAAGGCTTAGCGCGTTCTTTATCACCACCAAGCAATGTAAAGGCAGAATAATCATGACCTTTTGCTTGAATAATACGACCAGCTTTCATTGGCCCTAATTGGCTGACACAACCGTCAACTGGCAAGACCAAGTCGGTATCACTAATAGGGCGTAGTCCCGGCTTGAGTGCCCGGGTAAAGAAATCGTTGAAGCTATTATAGTCTTCGGCATTCTCACGTTCGGCTTCGGTCATATCAATCTTGTACTGTTTGATAAACCAATTAATAACACTAGTGGTTACGCCACCTGATTGTGATGCAGCAAAGCAGCCAATGGCACGTGATAGCGCGTGTTTTGGTAAACAATATTGGCCAATAATCTTAAGTTTGTCAGTAAAGCTCACGAAATTTTCCTTAATTTGCGCCACCAGGGTGACGGTTTGGTTTATTATTTTCTAATGAATCAAGAATACGGTGATAATTTTCAAAACGTTCGATATCAATTTTTTCATCCTCGACCGCTTGTGCGAGAATACACCCCGGATCGTTACGGTGTTTACAATCTCTAAACTTACAGCCACCGAGGAATTCTCTAAACTCGATAAAACACCATGCGATACGTTCTGGATCTAAATGCCACAAGCCAAATTCGCGCACCCCAGGACTATCAACTAAATCACCACCCTGTTCGAAATGTAATAATTTTGCGGTGGTTGTGGTATGTGTACCAAGACCGGAATTGTCAGAAACATCGCCAACCATCAGTTCGGCATTTGGCATTAACGCATTGATTAATGATGATTTACCAACCCCAGATTGACCAACAAATATACTCACGGCGTCTTTAAGCATGTCATTGAGTTTATCAACCCCATCGCCACGAGTACTCGATAACATAATCACCTGATAACCGATATCGCGATAAGGTTGCAGCATGCCATCAAGCAGTTCCAAGCCTTCTTCGTCGAGTAAGTCTATCTTGTTGAGCACGATAATTGGCTTAATGCCAACATCTTCTGCTGCCACCAAGTAACGATCAACAATTTGAGTAGAAAATGCAGGGACAATGGAAGACACAACAAAAATTTGATCAATATTTGCGGCAATAACTTTAATGCCGTCATAAAAATCAGGACGAGTAAGTTCTGTCGTACGGGGATGAACAGCTTCAATGACTCCGCTAATGCCTGATAAAATTTCATTTCCACGACGCCAAACCACTTTATCCCCAGTCACGAGCGAACCGGCAGTACGACGGATGTTGCAACGGTACACGTTACCACAGTGACCTTCGACGTCAGCGTGTTGACCATAACGACTAATAATAAGCCCGTCTTCTTGTTGGCCCAACTGATCGGCTTGCCACTGTACCTGTGTCTGTTTCTCTTTTGGCGAGGACAATCGTTTTTTCTGATTAGAGCTAACGCGTCGCTGCTGCCCTTTTGTTAATTTCGTTTTTTTAGCCAAGGGATCTTCTAAATTATCTAATAAGTATTGATATGGTGCCATCATACTACTTATTTGGTGACAATTGTATATCACGCTATCTTTAAGTTTTCTGCTTGATATACTTAAATTCATATGCGAAAAGAAAAGAGCTGCCAAAACAGATGAGTAAGAATAAACAAAACTTAGTGTGGATCGACTTAGAAATGACTGGGTTAGATCCAGACACCGATAAAATCATCGAAATAGCGACTATTGTTACCGATAGTGAGCTAAACACACTGGCGGAAGGTCCAGTACTTGCGATTTCACAGCCTCAGGCAGCACTCGATGCCATGGATGAATGGAATACCACGCACCATAATGCGTCAGGATTGGTAAAACGAGTCCAAGCGAGTACCGTTACCGAACAACAAGCGATTGAGCAGACCATCGCATTCTTAATCCCTTGGGTCGATGCCGGGGATTCTCCGCTCTGTGGCAATAGCATTGGCCAAGATCGACGCTTCATGGTGCGCCATATGCCAGCATTGGACGAATACTTCCACTATCGTAATATCGACGTGAGTACTATCAAAGAACTCGCTCGACGTTGGGATCCTCAAATGCTTAAAGGTTTTAAGAAAAAAGGGGCCCATTTGGCGCTGGACGACATTCGCGAATCGATTGCTGAGCTTCGCTACTATCGAGAACATTTCTTTAAAGTGTAAGTTATCGCTCTATTTCACCGAGGATAAGCCAGTTTTTAAGCACTTAGCGAATATTTGACAGAAAACACTTGCAGCGCGGCATAAATTACTTATAATGCGCTTCACTTTCTAGTCACCAGACAGAAAGTTTAAAATTACTTTTTATAAGTAAATGTGCGACTTTAGCTCAGCTGGTAGAGCGCGACCTTGCCAAGGTCGAGGTCACGAGTTCGAACCTCGTAAGTCGCTCCATTTTTTGCAACCAATGTAAGTAATGGGTATTTATTTTAAAGTGCGACTTTAGCTCAGCTGGTAGAGCGCGACCTTGCCAAGGTCGAGGTCACGAGTTCGAACCTCGTAAGTCGCTCCATTTTTTGCAATCAATGTAATTAATGGGTATTTGTTTTAAAGTGCGACTTTAGCTCAGCTGGTAGAGCGCGACCTTGCCAAGGTCGAGGTCACGAGTTCGAACCTCGTAAGTCGCTCCATTTTCCCCAATCAAAAATCAAGCTTCAATTATTAAACTCATTAAGCGATTAAACCATCGCATAACTCCTTTATTGTTAATAATTTTTAGCTTCCCCATGTCGAGCTCGGCGCTAGACTAGTAACAGAAGCATTGATTACTTTTCAAACGTCCGTTTCATTTTCCTTGTACAACATCACTGTTATTCGCTATATTGCGTGGAGATCGAGCAATTACTCTAAAAATAACATCTATAGGTAAGCCGTAAATGAACAACAAAAATGCCAGCTACTCATTAGTAGCACTCGCGCTAATCGCAGCAACTTCTTCTACTCACGCCGCAGGATTTAAGCTGTTTGAACAATCAACCAGTGCGATGGGCAATGCCTATGCGGGACGTGGCGCACAACTAACCGATGCCAGTGTCGGATTCACCAATCCAGCGGCATTAATTAAGCTAGGGAAAACACAGCTAAGTGCAGGTATTAACATAGTAAATGTTGATGGCACCTACGCTAATGCTAGCGCCACAAGTGCCGCAGGACTCGCGGTGTCAGGGGCGTCATCTGATGATATTGGTGGCTTGTCTGTTATTCCTCATTTTCATTATGTTGATCAAATTAACGATGAGTTTGCCGTGGGTTTCTCGATTGCCGTACCATTTGGTACCTCAAGTGAATATGAAGATGACTTTGTTGGTCGCTATTTTGCACAGAAAACTGACCTGCAAGTCATCGCATTTCAGCCATCGGTTAGTTACCAAGTCAATGATAAGCTATCAATTGGCGGCGCTATCGCCCTCAACTACGCTAGCGGCACCTTAAGCAAATATAAAGATCATAGCGGCCTTTGCGAAACAGGCAACGGTATTAACGCAACCTATAATGCAGTGAGTGGTGGTGCATTTCCCGACGTCGCACAAGATGCCTATTGCGATAGCGTATATGAAGTATCGGGCGATGATATTCAGCCAAGCTATACGCTCGGTCTCCACTATCAAGTTAACGATAGCATCAATCTAGCGCTGAGCTACCATTCGGCAGTGAGCTATGATCTGGAAGGTGACTCAACCATTAATAACACACCACTGACCGGTGAATTTGTTAGTGACAGCGCTAATCCATCACAATATTGGACAGCACCAACCATTCCAACAATGGGCGTCTATGGCGCAAAAATGCCAGTGGTCGATTTAACCACTGGAAAACTGGCCATCTCGCCGGATAAAACTGAAAAATCAACGCTTGGCTTAGACACGCCACAAAGCGTGATCATTAGTCTCGATGGTCAAGTAACCGACACCCTTTCATTCCAATTTAGTGGAACCTGGACACAGTGGAGCAAGTTTACCGATATTTCGGTTCTCTCAACCGACACCACATCAAGCATCAGTGCCAGTACAGAGCAAACGGCAAACTTAAACCAAGACGGATTTATCGGCTACATTCCTGAGTATTGGTCAGACGCATGGGCATTTGCAGTTGGTGCAACGTATCAACTTAACGACCAATGGACCATTAAATCAGGGATCGCCCGTGATTTTTCACCGGTTAATAGTGAATACCGCAGCGCGCGTATCCCGGCAGATAATCGCACTTGGCTGTCGGTGGGTGCTACTTACCAAAGCAACAACAAATGGAGTATCGATGTTGCTGCGGGTGCCATGGTGATGAAAGAAAGCTCAGTGCTCGACCAAGAATACAATGTGCAAGACGAGCGTATCTATAGCAGCACTTACCAAGCTGACTATGACGTTAATGCTCAAGTATTATCGGTGCAGTTTAACTACCCACTATAATTAGTAGCAAGCGCTTAACACTTAGGCGGAAATAAGCTTAACGATAAAGCCATGAACTCCCGTAGTTCGTGGCTTTTTTATGCTCACATTCTCGTTCTCGTCAATCTTTAAAGCCTCATCTACGACTAACGACTGAACCTCCTCCTTTTTATTAAAAGAAAATTAGATCGCCAATGGAAATAACTATCATTTAGACTTGCGTTACTAATTGATAACAATTATCATTGAGCGAAATTTAATCCGGCAATTGTATGCTGGTTAACAATAATTTGAATCAAACCTTTGAAGGAATTACGATAATGAATATTAAAGATCTGTCAAAAGTCAGCCTAGCGGTTGTATTAGGGCTTTCTCTTGTAGCATGTAGTGGTGATGATGGTACTGACGGCATAAATGGTACTGCGGGCGTTGATGGTGCTGCAGGCGTTGCTGTAACCGTGACTCGTGACGATGTTGTTACATCAAATGCTAACATCGCTTACGCCGCTTACTCAGACTCTTTAATTTCAGCTTATGCGTTAAAAGCATCGCTAGTCGCATTTGTGGCTATGCCAACAGAAGAAACTTTTGCTGACGCGAAACAAGCTTGGTTAGACTCACGCGAACCATACGGTCAAACTGAAGTTTACCGCTTCCGTGAAGGTCCAATTGATTTTGAAAATGAAGAAACTGGCGAAGCGGGTCCAGAAGGCGCGCTAAATGCATGGCCATTGGGCGAAGCGTTAATCGATTACATTTCAACATCTCCTGCTGTTGATGGCAACGCGTTTAAAGAAGATGGTGTTAGCCGCGCAATCAGCAGCAACATCATTGCTGATACTTCTATTACCATTGATAAAGCGAGTATCATCGCACTAAGCGGCGAAGGTGATGACGAACGTAGTGTAACCACTGGTTACCACGCGATTGAGTTCTTATTGTGGGGCCAAGATTTAAATGAAGATCTAAGCAGCGCACAAGATGTGCATGATACAACTCCAGGTCAACGTCCAGTATCTGACTTCAACACCTCTGGTGGCTGTACTTCAGGTGAAGGCAACATGATGGCTGACGATATTTGTACTCGTCGCGGTCAATACCTAACGGTAGCGGCACAAATCTTAATTGATGATTTAAAACCAGTTGTTGATGCATGGGAGCCTAACGTTGGCGAACATTACATCGCATTTACTGCCGGTGGTGATACATCACTAGCGCTTATCTTAGAAGGCATGGGTCGTCTAAGCTACGGTGAATTAGCCGGTGAGCGTATCAACATTGCATTGACTACTGATTCTCAAGAAGACGAACATTCTTGTTTCAGTGATAACACGCATCGTGATATCTACTTAAATGCTAAAGGTGTACAAAACAGCTACGGCGCTACTTACACCCGTATCGACGGTGAAGAGATTAAAGGCGCTTCAATCTATGACTTACTAGTGAGTGAAGGCTTCCCAGTACTTGCAAACGACCTTCGCGCTTCACTAGAAGCAACGATGGCAGCGGCTTCAGTTATCGACACTAAAGCTAAATCAGGTACGCCATTTGACGTATTAATTCAAGAAGGTATCGACCAAGCAAACGTCGTTGCTGTTATCAGCGCACTAGTTGCACAAACTGATGATATTGAAGAAGCTATCACAGCGCTTGAAATTACTACTAACGATCTACGTGACGATACTGAAGAAGAAATATAGTACTACTAACTGTTATCATTACCATTACTAATCTTATTATGTATAATGCGATTTAATGCAATGGTTATCAGTTAAAGGGGGGCTTACATTGTAAGCCCCTTTTTTTATTTCAGGGTCTATTATTACAATGCGATTTATTCGAACAGCGTCGACATTCACCTTAGTATTTTTGTTGGCCTCCTGTGGCGGCGGCTCAAGCGACACCCCACAGCCAACAACACCGACCACGCCAATAATTCCTACACCAATCGTTGACCACAGTGGATTAACACCACTAACTGGCGACACAATTGACGATGGTGAATACCTAACTGGTGGTGACATTACGGTGTTTGTTAGCGACAACGATGCGTTTAGTCAGCGACCAGAACCTGTTAGCGAAGACTTTACCGCCGATGGTTTTTTTACCTCAGGCGATCATCTATTTCGAACGCCACATAATGGTGTAGGTCCCGTATTAAATGCAGGAAGTTGTCAGGGTTGTCACGTTAACGATGGTAAAGGCCATGTGCCGTTAACGATTGACGAACCGATGACTAGCATGTTTTTAAAAATATCAGATAACCTTGGTGATCCAGACCCGATCTACGGCGATCAAATCCAAACATTCTCGGTCGATGCTCTCGATGCCGCCGATGGTGTCACTGGCTTCCCTAAACATGATGGTTCACTCAATGGTGATGAGCTATATGGCGAAGCCTATGCCTTCGTCGAATATGAAATCATTACCGGTCAATATGACGATGGCTCACGCTATGAGCTACGTAAACCCACTTACAAAGTGAAAGATTTAAGTTTTGGCGATTTCAATAATAACGTGGCGTTTTCTGCTCGCGTCTCTCCTGCTATTTTTGGCTCTGGCTTATTAGAGGGGATCCCAAGTGCCAACATTTTAGCCTTGGCCGATCCTGATGACAGCGACAATGACGGCATTTCAGGTAAATCAGCCATGGTAACCAACGTCATGACGGGCGAGCAAGAGCTGGGACGTTTCGCGTACAAAGCACAAAACCCTAATGTACTACAGCAAGCATCCGGCGCGTATCGTGGCGATATGGGAGTGACTAATTCATTATTCATTGGCGAGACTAGTACCGATGCTCAAATCGCCTGTACTACGGTGGCCGAACAAGAAACAGCGCAAGGTGATGAACCCGATATTATTGACCGCCAACTTGCCCTAGTCGAGTTTTATACCAAGGTGTTAGGTGTGCCAGCGCGTCGTGGTTTTGATAGCGACACCCAGACTTGGGACACCGAAATTATTGCAGGTCGTCAGCTATTTTTTGACAATGGCTGTGTCGATTGTCACACCCCGCGTCATGTTACTGGCGAAGTAGTTGATAGTCGTTTAGGACAAATCACATTATTAGAACTCCTTGAAGAGCCTGAAAAACTCGATTACTTATCAGACCAAGTATTCTACCCCTATACCGATTTATTACTGCATGATATGGGCGGCAGTTGCGTGGTCACCCGCGAGCTAGAAGACGGTTCGAGTTGTACCAGTGGTGAGATGTGCTATTACGTCCAACGTTGTGACGGCCTAGCCGATAACATGCCAATGGGTGATGCGACCGGTAGTGAGTGGAAAACGCCACCACTATGGGGCACAGGACTTGTCCAAACGGTTAATGAACGCGCCACGTTCTTGCATGACGGCCGGGCTCGTACTCATGAAGAAGCCATTCTCTGGCATGCCGGTGAAGGGCAAGCCTCGCGTGATAAATTTGTCGCGTTATCAAAGGCAGAACGTCAGCAGCTATTAGCTTTCTTGGGCTCGTTGTAATGGCGCATCGCGCTTTTATATTGGTGACAATTATTACCGTACTCGCTCTCGCGAGCTGCGGGGATAATCCACATCATGCACCCGCATTTGATCAGTCCGAGCTGCTACCGGGTGGCGGAATCACTACCAAACGTTTATCCAAGCGTAGCTATATTGCTGCCGGTAGAGATGTATCAAGAGCCGATGAGTTAAACTTTTGGACCGGCTTGTCGTTATTTCGTGATCCGTGGGTCATTGCACCCTCAAGCACCAGAGACCGTGATGGTCTAGGACCGCTGTTTATCACCCGTTCGTGTATTACTTGTCATCACGACGGCGGCCGAGGCCCAATGTCACCAGTTGGCGTCCATAAGCCATCGTCATTATTACTTCGACTTGGCAGCACCTTACCCAATATCAATGCGATTGATCCCAACTATGGTGGACAAATACAACCACGGGCGATCAAGCTATTGCATCCCAGTGTTAAAGAGCAGCCTAAAGAAGAAGCATGGCTCAATTTACAATATGAAAGCATCACTGGCGTGTTTGCTGATGGTGAGCCGTATCAACTACAAAAACCGAGCTATAAACTCACCAAGCTAGCCTATGGTGAGCTTGCGCCAAATATTGGAGTATCTCCTCGCTATGCGCCAAGCATCTATGGCATGGGGCTGCTCGACGCAATTTCAGAGCAAGATCTACTCGCTCAAGAAGATATTGATGACAGTGATAGCAATGGTATTTCGGCGAAATATAATCGCGTATTAGATGTCGCCTCTAAGCAATCTGGTGCCATCGGCCGTTTTGGCTTTAAGGCCAAACACCCAACGCTTAATCAACAAGTTGCCGCCGCCTTTAACGGTGATATCGGCATCACCAGTCCGATGTTTGCTAAAGAAAACTGCACCAGTGCTCAGAAGAACTGCCATGTTGTGTCACAGCTCGGCGAGCAACAGGGTCATGAAATCCCGCAGAAACTACTCAATTTAGTCAATGAATTTAGCGCCTATATTGGGGTGCAGCCGGCGCGTAGTTTGACCAGTGCTAAAGCGCGACAAGGTCGTGAACTGTTTTATGCCAGCGGCTGTGCAGATTGTCATACTCCGAGCTACACCACGATAAGCGATTACTCGTTAAGCGCGCTGTCAAATCAAAAAATTTGGCCCTACACCGACCTAGCGCTCCACGATATGGGGCCGGGGCTCGCCGATGGCGTCACTGAGTTTGATGCCAACGGTCGTGAGTGGCGCACCCCGCCACTGTGGGGCATCGGGTTACAGAAACGTATTTCTGGATCATCTAACTTTCTTCATGATGGGCGCGCGCGCTCAATCAATGAGGCTATTTTATGGCATGGCGGCGAAGCCGAACATGCTCAGCAGCAATATATTTCATTAAGTAGCTCACAACGAGCGGCTTTATTAAAATTTGTAAAATCAATATAGGATATCGCAATGAAAACTTTATCAATGCTTACTACCTCTATCGCCTTGGCACTATGTCTAAGTGCTTGTGGAGGCGGTAGCGATAGCACAACGCCGACAGTGACAGAACCAGAACCAACAACGCCAACAGGCACCATCGAAGACCAATTCGGCTACTACCTGACGGATTTGGCCAATAATCATATTGTGCCGGGCTATCAAGATTTTAATCAACAAAGCGTTGCCTTTAATCAGGCGGCGATAAGTTTTTGTAGCCTAACCAATGCCACCGATACCGACCTTGAAGTCTTACAGGCTGCATGGCTTAGTAGTAATCTTAGCTGGCAACACATTCAATGGGTTAAAGTCGGCCCTGTCGTCAGCTTGCTCAGTCGAGTTCAATTGTGGCCACAAACGTATGTTGTGTTGGAAGACAAAATCGACAAGCAACTGCTCGAAGCTGACACGATTACGGCAGAATTTATTGCAACACAAGTGGTCAATGTTCAAGGATTACCAGCAGCAGAATTTCTACTATATCCAGTCACTGAGACCGACAACCTGCTCACCAGTGATATCAAAGCGAAGCGATGTGAACTCGTTAGCGCGATCAGTCAAAACCTCGAAAATATGTCGGATCAATTAGTAACGGCTTGGCAAGCGTCGGGTGATAACTATATCGATACCTTAATCACCGGTACTGGTGAATACACCAGCAAACAAGATGCGGTAGAAGAACTCATCACTAACTGGTTAGAACAAATGGAAAACGTCAAAGACGAAAAGATTCTGATCCCGCTCGATGACGAAGCCCCAGGACTACCTAACTCTGCAGAGCATTACCTTAGCGACCAATCGCTCGCCAGTATTAAGGTCAACATTGCTGCATTTCAAGCGCTATATGACGCAGGCGAAGGCCATGGTTTTGATGACATCCTCAATGATTTTGTTGAACAACAATCTATTGCCACCAGTATGCAAGAAAAAATAACCTCGGCCAACGCAGCAATCGACCTGCTTGAAGGTTCATACAGCGAGGCATTAAACGATGACACTAAACGCCAAATTCTTGAAGAAGTCATTGTCTCGTTACGCGATCTGCGCGACCTATTCACTACTGAATTTGTCCAAGTGCTCGACCTCAACATCGGCTTTAATTCAAACGACGGCGACTAACGATAGTGCTCAACCGACGACAATTTCTGCTCGGTAGCGGCGCTGTTATCGGCGCCGCTAGCTTACCGTTATTATTTAGCGCTAAGCTAAGTGCACCGTCATGGTTAGTCAGTGCCTTTTCAAATAGCCAGCAGCAGCACTTTGCAGGTGCGTTCGATCTTAACGGCCAGCTAATCAGTGCCGTTCGCCTACCAGCGCGCGGTCATGGCGTGCTCGCACACCCAACCAAAGTTGGCCATGCGATCGTGTATGCACGCCGCCCGGGTGATTTTTTGCTGGAAGTTGACTTTATCAATGGTGTTATCAATCGTCACGTCACTGCTGATGATGGTTACCATTTTTTTGGTCACGGCGCGTTTAGTCATGACGGCCAACACTTGATGTCGGTTGAAAATAACTTTGTTGCCGGCCGAGGTGAAATTGTTGTCCGTGACGCCGATAGCTATCAGATAATTGATCGCTATGACTGCCAAGGGGTTGGCCCACATGAATGTAAATTGATGCCCAATAGCAATACTTTAGTTATTGCCAATGGCGGCATAAAAACGCATCCCAATTGGCCGCGACAAAAGCTCAACCTAGACACCATGTCCCCTGCCCTCACGTATTTAGATCTTAACAATGGCCAGGTTGTCGATCATTTCAGACTCGACAACCACCAGCTCAGTATTCGCCATTTAGACATCTCGTCGCAGGGAAAGGTGGTGGCTGGATTACAATATCAAGGATCCAAATCCGATATAGTGCCACTCGCAATAAGTCATCACGGCCAATCACAACTGACTATTTTAGCCGCGAGTGACAATACCCTACGCCCGCTAAAACAATATGCGGCGAGCGTGTGTATTAACGAGGCTGAAAATCAAGTCGCCATCAGTTGCCCGCGAGGCGATCTGGTCACTTTGTGGGACTTAGACAACGACAACTTTATCGAGCAAGTTGCAATTAGAGATGTCGCCGGATTAAGCATGAATGAGCGTGCGCTAATTGCGACCAATGGCAAAGGCCAATCATGGGATCTTAGTACAGCACCCAATACCCGACACCTATTTAACGATATCCGCTGGGATAATCATTTAACAACACTTACCGGAGCTTAACCAATGACATTGCTTTATAAATTAGGCGTTGCTCTGCTCTCTAGCGGCATAGTATGCGCGGCAACTGCCGACGAGCAAACAAGCAAGCAGAAAAGCTCAGACAAGCAAGTTGAGATCATTAGTATTATTGGCCTGTCACAACAGCTAAAAACAGAAACAGGCTCAGCCACTATCATCGACCAAGCACATCTTGACCAATTCGAATTCGATGACATTCACCGAATTTTACAAGTTGTGCCTGGCGTGTATATTCGCGAAGAAGATGGCTATGGCCTGCGCCCTAATATCGGTATTCGCGGCGCGACTACTGAGCGCAGTAGTAAAATAACCATCATGGAAGATGGCGTGTTAATCGCGCCTGCTCCTTATGCTGCACCTGCCGCGTACTACTTCCCTAATGCCGCCCGAATGACCGGTATTGAAGTGCTCAAAGGCCCATCGGCAATTAGTTATGGTCCAAATACCGTTGGCGGCGCCATCAACATGAAGTCGCGCCCGATTGGCGACACCAACGGTGGTAACTTAGAACTAGCCTATGGTTCAGACAACTACCAAAAAGGGCATGGTTATTACAACTACAAACAAGACCAGTTCGGTCTACTTGTTGAAGGGATACGTCTCAGTGCTGACGGCTTTAAAGAACTCGATAATGGCAAAGACACCGGGTTTGTGAAAAACGAACTGTTGATTAAAGCGAACTATGAAATTGAAGACGGCAATAACTACCAACTGTGGCAGCTAAAACTTGGCTACGGGGATGAAGAGTCCCATGAAACTTACTTAGGTCTTACCGAAGCGGACTTTGCCGCGCAGCCTAATCGTCGCTATGTCGCGAGTCAAAACGATTTAATGGAATGGCAACACACGCAATTCCAACTGAGTCATTACATTGAGCTGGGCGATGACCTTAGTATTCACACCCAAGCTTATCGTCGTGACTTTGACCGTGATTGGGGAAAACTCAACCGCTTTAATACCAGTCGTAGCATTCAAACAATCTTGTTATCGCCAGATACGGGGCTTAATAAAATTTACTATGATGTGCTAACAGGCGAAAGCGATTCGAGCATCGATCTCGACACCTTAATGTTCGGCCACAACGATCGCCAATATTATTCACAAGGACTGCAATCTAAATTACTGTGGCAAAGTGATCATTTTGGCGCGCAAAGTGAATTAGAAGTCGGGATACGACTCCATCAAGATCAGGTAGAGCGACACCACTTTGAAGACGGCTTCCTGATGCAACAAGGTGAGCTCGTTGCTACCAATGAATCAACCTCCACAACGATCAAGAATAAAGATAGTGTCACGGCGCTTGCACTGCACCTCAATTATAGTCTCGAGTTCGAACAGCTAACACTCAGCGGCGGCTTGCGGTTAGAAAATATTGATGGCGAAAGCCATGATTATCTCACGGCCATCACCAGTAAAAATAGCGACACATTAGTGTCACCTGGCATTGGCGCGTTCTACCGACTCAATGACAACCTTGGACTGCTCGCGGGGATTAATAAAGGGTTCGTGCCAAACAGTCCCGGCCAAGCAGATAACATTAAACCTGAAGAAAGCTGGAACTATGAATTTGGCGCTCGTTATAACGATGGCGCCACCAGTGGTGAACTTGTCGGCTTCTTTACCGATTATTCTAACCTCAAAGGAAGTTGTACCTTCTCCAGTGGTTGCCTTGACAATATTGACCAAGAGTTTAACGGCGGCGCGGTTGAAGTGGTTGGCCTAGAAGCAAGTTTTAGCAGTAAGTGGCAACTAACGAGTAGCATTAGCGTGCCATTCTCAATCAACTACACCTATACCAAGTCAGAGTTTCAAGCTGATTTTGATTCGACCTTTATCCAGTGGGGCGATATTACCAAAGGCGACTCTCTTCCGTATATGCCAGAGAACCAATGGAGCCTCACCACCGGGCTGCAAGGTGATGAGTGGAAACTCGCATTAATCATAAAGCATGTCGACGAAATGCAAGAAGCCGCTGGCAGCAGAACAGAACTAGAAGGCTATATGACTGATGCCATTAATCAATTGGATCTCTCATTTTGGTTTGATGTAAATCCGTCACTACGTGTCTATAGCAAAGTTGATAACGTGACTGACCAGCAAGATGTTGTTTCACGTCGTCCATTTGGCGCTAGAGCAAGTAAACCACGTCAATTCACCGTTGGCTTAAAGGTCCAATTCTAAGCGATTGAACAACCGAAGGAACCAAGCTAATTCAACGCTTGGTTCCTTCCATTTCAAGTTCCCCCTAAATATTACGGAATAATTCCTATCCTTCTTACTTCCACAACGCTAAAACCTCCAAAACCTGTGCTATTATTAACCATTACTTAACAAAGGAATGTACCTATAATGCAACCCGATAACACATCTCAACAAGAAAAAAGTCAACCACTCCGCCCAAAACGCCTCGATAACGCAGACTTAATCAAGAGTAGCTTTTGGATTGGCCAAATTTTTATGATCATCGCCACCGTCTCAGGCGTATTTCTCGCAGCACAAGAAGGTCTATCGCAAGCACTTTTATTTGAAAACCTTAACAGCAAAGAAAAAAATTATTACCTGCAACACGCACTAGCCGATGAACTCAGTGATAACATCAAAACATTAAATGATTATTCAACATTGCTTAAAAACAAAGCGCCATACGATCTAAAAGTCCATCATCCGTTGGTTGATATGTTTGTGTGGAACAACATGAAATACTCGTCAAATGCACTCGAAACACCAAGTCATATCCTCTCTGCAGTACGCCGATATAACACTCAAACGGCGGTATTAATCGGAAAAATTGAAGCACGTCAATTTGGCGCAAAGCACGGTGCGAAACTACTCGATGAACTCAATAGCACCATTAAAGACGGCGCATTAATCGCACTCGTCGATAATTACACCACACTCCACCAAGAACTAACCGATGCCGGTATGGACGTTAACCCATTATAATTAAACTAAGTTGTTAACAGTCGGCTTATCTCTAAGGAAACATACAATGCAAAGTTGTCCCAGTTGCGCTAGCGCAGACATCATTAAACATGACTTTCATCAACAGGAAGTCGACAAGTGTCAACAATGTCATGGCTTGTGGTTTGAACGCGGTGAATTAAATGACGCCTTATCAGTCGCCGATAACGACGACGATGATGTAGATCTTGAGCGACATTTAGGTGACAAGCTTGGCTCGTCTGAGCGCCATTGTCATATTTGTGATCAAGGGTTAGTTCGCTACCATTTGATGGAAGGCTTCGAAGTTGAAGTGGATACCTGTGGCAGTTGTTACGGCGTGTGGCTCGATAAAGAAGAACTTGAGAAAGTGGTTCATTCACCAGCCATCGGTCAAGCGTTGTTGGAACTGGACAAGCCAGTCAGAAAGCGGACGTGGTTGTTTCAAATATTGTCGCAAATGCCGGTCGAATATAACCTTAAAACACGTGCAACACCGTGGGTGATGTACTCGATACTCGCGGTTAACATTGCTATTTTTCTAAGCTATTTCTTGGGCGCAGTCGACGAAACCTTTGCCTATGATAATTTTTCACTACATTCTGACCGTGTGACTAAAGGTGAGCAGCTGTGGACTTTGTTGACCCACATGTATATGCATGGTGGCGTAATGCATATCATCGGTAATATGTACTTTTTCTATATTATCGGCGATAACCTAGAGGATGTTTTAGGCCGTGGTAAGTTTATTTTTTACTACACAATTTGTGGTTTTGCGGCGGCAGCGGCTCAAATTATTGCCGATCCGAGTTCACCCATCCCAATGGTTGGTGCCAGTGGTGCCATCGCCGGTTTATTCGGGATGTATTTATTATGGTTTAGACATGCGAGCCTAACCTTAATGATTGTGGTCTATCAGAAAAAAGTGAGTCCGATGATTTTCTTTGCAATCTGGTTGGCGTTTAATATTATTGGATTATACTTGTCACAAGAGGGCGGCGGTGGTGTGGCTTATTGGGCACATATCGGTGGCTTTGTCGCTGGGCTAATACTCGGCCTTGCACTTAAAAAACAAGTCTTTGCGGCTAACCCATTATTAGCAATACTCAACAGCAGCGAAGTAAAAATAAAACGTTAATAGTCCTCTATCAAGCGGCTTGTGCCAATAAAGCCGCTTATCTCTGTATTCCATCACCTAAATCAAATTGTCTGCGACGCACTAACAATATGTTATCTTTGTGGAGAATATTATCCCCCCTAGTGCTACTAAAAAAAACTTGGCACACTTGTAGGGTTTAATGCCCATTGATTTACTAAAGTAATTTGAGAGTTATGAAATTAAAGTTATTACATAAAGTCTTCTTAGCCAATTTTTTGGTTATTGGTTTACTCTCGATCGTCTTATTATCGGTCAGCTACTTTAGTTTTAAAACGATGAGCGCCTACATTGATGACTCCGCCTATCGCGAAGATCAATACATGGTCAATGACTTAGCTGCTAATTTAGGGCAGGTTTATGCACGACATAACAGCTGGCAGCCACTGCAACGTGACCAACGCCACTGGCGCAGAATTGTCGAAAGAAACGTAGCATCCGATGATTTCCCACCACAGCGCCAAGCAGGTAGACCACGCGGCCCACGCGATAAGCCTCGGGCCGCGCCACCGCCAATATTTGATACTGAGCAACCGCTTCCACATTTTAGACGTCCACATATTGTATCGCGTATAGAATTACTCGACAGCAATAAAAAGACCTTGATCCCCGCCAAGAACAGCGGGGAAATACTTCATTATTTTTCAATAAATCATAATCAGAAAGTGATTGGTTGGTTAGGGTTAGTCAAAGCTAGTCCCGCGGAAGATCATGGTGACTCTTTAATGCGCCACCAATTGGAACGTGTTGTCTTTATGGCGTTTATTGGCATGATTCTCTCAAGTATTGTTAGCTTTTATTTAGCGAGACACTTTGTTGCCCCGATCCGCAATTTGATTCACGGTGCTATTGAGTTGTCTGAGCGTAAATTTGATACCAAGATTGAAATCAATTCCAACGATGAGTTGGCAGAATTAGCACACTATTTTAATGACATTGGTATTCAATTGTCTAAGTTTCAAATTCAGCAAAAACAATGGTTACAAGACATCGCTCATGAACTTCGAACGCCTCTGACAATCATCAGGGGAGAAATAGAGGCAATGGTTGATGGGGTTACGGAACCAACTACCCATAACTTAGTCCTATTACAGCATGACGTCTTGCGCCTCAATCATTTGGTCAATGATTTACATGAGCTATCGGTGACCGATGATTTAACGTTAAACCGTGATTATGGCATTATTGAATTCGATCAGCTTTGTATTAATGCCGCAAATCGGTTTAGTAGCAAGTTGGGCAGCCGCGGCATTTCACTAATCACCGATTTTAAACCATGCTCGGCGTCAGGCGATGAGAGTCGACTGCTACAAGTGCTGGATAACTTGCTTCACAATTGCCATAAGTATACCGAACAAGGTGGCAGTGTATGGTTTTCTAGCGTAACACTGGATGACAAAAGTATACTGATCGTTGAAGATTCAGGCCCTGGTGTCAGACCAAGAAAATTAGAAAAATTGTTTGACCGATTATATCGCGTTGATGCACACCGAGGACGTGATACTGGCGGCGCAGGCTTAGGATTAGCGATATGTAAAAACATTATCCTTGCGCACAATGGCACAATTATCGCGAGTATTAGTGAGCACGGAGGCCTAAAAATAACCATTACTTTACCAACAGAACTAAGCGAGTAATAAAATGAGCCAACAACATGTACTAGTGGTGGAAGATGAAGAGCGAATTGCCACCTTAATTAGTAAATACCTTGAATTAGAAGGCTATTCATACACTTGCATTAACACAGGCGCGGGCGTGGTCGATTTGGTGAAGGAACTCGAACCTGACATTTGCATCCTCGATATCATGTTACCAGAAGTCAACGGCTTAGATATTTGCCAACAATTACGAGAATTTAGCGACATACCGATTGTGATGCTAACGGCACGGATTGATGAAGTCGATAAACTAATTGGCTTTAAGCAAGGGGCCGATGATTATGTCTGCAAACCATTTAGCCCCAAAGAATTAATGGCCAGAATTGCCGCTTTACTCAAACGTGCCTCATTGCGGTCGGTATCGTCGAGCCAACTTGTCTTTAAATCGCTAACCTTAGATCTCGATAAGTTAACCGTTCTAAATGGTGAATATCAAGTGAAGCTAACCGGCAATGAATTCAATATACTTAAAACCATGATGGAGTTTCCCGAGAAAGTGTTTTCTCGTAAAGAATTATTACTCGCGGTTAAGCAGCACGAATTGGAGATTTATGAGCGAACAATTGATTCACATATTAAAAATCTTCGTAAAAAGCTATCGTGTGCACCAGAAGCTGAAAATTATATTGAATCCGTTTACGGTGTCGGGTATTCCTTAAAAGCGCACTAGTCATTGTTACCAACTAGTGCACACATTTATCCTTTGACCGTATTAAGCAGTGGTCTTAATCGACAACGATGATAATAATGAATCCATTAAATCTGTTTCATTATTACCATATTCCGAAACACTAGCATAAGCTTGGCTCAAATCATCGAAACTAAACGTGCTGCTACTCTCGCCATCTTCTGGTGGCGGAGGTGGTGGCGGTCGATTGCCGCTTTCTGGCCGATTACTGCCCATTTCTTCGAAATGCTCATTGGCACTTTCCATCATTTCTTCTAAATCAACACCCTGTTCCTCGGCGTAGGCGATTAACGATTCAGGCGCACTTGCTGCTAATGCCTCTGCATCAAACTCACCAGAAAGACTCATACTCATGAAGTCTTGCATGAAACTCTTTGCTTCCTCAGCGTTATCAGCCTCAGACAGATAGCCCGACAGCTCCCCTTCTACTGGTTCTGGCCGTGGTGGCGGTGGTGGACGCGAAGATTGTACCTCGCTCGATTGGGTCAATGACGAGTACGATGACACGCCAAAGTTACTTGAGATATCCATTGTTGTTCTCCTATCTATATTATTGCCAACTGGCCCTATAATTTACGCAAAAACCGTGCAACAACGGGTGGAGAAACTATGTTTTTATACCATCAAATATGGAGACAATATGAATTTGATCATTTTACTAGCACATTAAAAAATAACCATTTTAAATAGAATATTTAACCCACGGTATCTCCATATTCTCACCTCATTTTACTGCTAGATTATCGATCTGTAACAAATCTGTAACTAAAAAAGAGTGATTTATAAAAATGACCAAGTTTACTTCTCCTAAGATTTATCCAGCCCTACTCTCCGCAATGCTATTAACTGGCTGTAGTGGTGACAGTGATGACTCTAGCATCGATACGAGTATCGACTACAGTGGCCAACTAAAAATCACCGAAGTACTCACCAAGGACCAGAATGAAGGTTCCGATTGGATTGAAATCAAGGTTATCGGCGACCAAAGTATCAACTTAGCCGGATTCTATTTAGCAGATAGCAGCAACGACCCATCTGCCCTCCCCGAGATCACGCTGGCCAGCGGCGAGTACTTAATCATTCAAGCGACGGACGAAGCGCCGAGTGATGGCAGTTATTATGTGCCTTTTAAGCTCGGTGACGATGACTCCGTAACGCTTACATATAGCGATCAAGTAATCGATAGCCTTGCTTGGCAAGACAGCGATGTTAAAACCGGTCGTAGTTATGGTGAGTATCACGATGAACTACAACAGCTTTATCCAACACCGAGCGCCGACAACATCCCTTTTAATGCATTCATTACCGATGAAGTCATTAAAGTAGAAGTAGAGTTGAGTGCTGAAGATTGGCAAGCGATACTTGAAAATCCAACCGCGGAAGAATACAAAAGTGCGGCGATGACCTACAACGGTATCGAGATCGCTGACATTGCATTTCGTACCAAAGGTAATTCCTCATTAAGTGGCGTCGCCAACGATACTGAGAGTATTCGTTACAGCTTTAAAGTCGACACCAATTATTACGTTGATGGCCAGAAATTTCTTGGTCTCAAGAAGTTAAACTTTAATAATATCTACGCTGATCCAAGCATGATGCGTGAGTATCTGTCTTATCAGATGATGGATGAAATGGGCGTGCCTGCACCAAGAATTTCATACATTGATTTGTATATTCAGGGCGAACACATGGGGCTGTATAACGTCGTCGAAGCCATCGATTCTGAGTTTGTAGAGCGACACTTCGACTATGAAGATGGCGATCTCTACAAAGCGGATGACGTGTCGCCACTGCAGTTCATCGATTATGACAGCTCAAGTTATGCCGGCATGCAACTTAAAACCAACGAAGACACCAGCCAAAAACAAGCGTTAATAACGTTTATTGATGCGCTAAGCAGCAACGATCCCGCGAGTGAACTCAATCTCGATTTATTCTTAAGATATCTCGCCGTTAACACGTTCCTAGTGAACTTAGACAGCTACCAAGGTCCGTTTGCGCATAATTTCTATTTATATCAAGACAATACCGAAGCAGGCGATCAAATAACCATGCTGCCTTGGGATTACAACATGTCAGTGAATGGCTTCCCTGGTGGCTGTACTACAGAGGTTGCAACCAACTTCTTAATTGATCAACCGACGACTGTCGCGTTAGAGACTCGACCGTTAATCGCTAATATTCTTGCGGTTGATGAGCATAAGGCAACCTATCACCAGTATTTGACTGAAGTGATTACAACGGTCGCTAAATACGAAACAATGTCAGACAAAATCGATGTTATCGCGACATTGATTGGCCCTTATGTTGAAGCTGACCCCACTAAATTCTTTGATTATGAAACATGGCAAACCTCGCTAGACACGACGGTCGAGGGATTAACTATCGGCGGTGGTGGTGGTGGTGGTGGTGGTGGTGGTGGCGGCGGCTTTCCACCGACCGATGGCGACGTTGTACCACCAACCGATGGCGACGTTGTACCACCGACCGATGGCGACGTTGTACCACCAACCGATGGCGACGTTGTGCCACCGACCGATGGCGACGTTGTACCACCGACCGATGGCGACGTTGTACCACCAACCGATGGCGACGTTGTACCACCGACCGATGGCGATTTGCCACCAACGGGCGGCTTACCGCCAGGTGTAGATGATATCCCAATGACACAAGAGAGCACGATTATTGGTCTTCGGGAGTTCCTCACGAGTCGTTTGGATAACGTTGCGAAACAGATAAATGGCGAAAAACCAAGCTCCAACAGCGAGGTTATCGGCGGATGCAGTCTTTAGCTGACCAGCCATTAATGTGTGAGGTTGATAGCGTGCTATCGACCTACCTTAGCCATGGCCTGAATGATTTAAACAACTCATCGTTAATGAACCGCGTTGATAGTAAATTTGTCGTCAGTCGCGACCATTTACCACAAATTCTTGAGCGTTGCCGTGAGTTTTACTCGGTGCTTGAGATCGACGAGTTGCGCTCGTTTAAATATCATAGCTGTTATTACGATACCGACGACCTAGATTTTTTTAAGCGCCATCACTCCGGCAAGCTCAATCGGATTAAGCTGCGTCATCGCCGGTATGTCGACACCGATACTTCGTTCTTTGAATTGAAATTTAAGAACAATAAAGGCAGAACGCTGAAATCTAGGATTTCAACTGGCGAAGACCCTATTGAAGCGCTATCGAAGGCAGGATCATTTCTTGCCAAAAAGAATGTGGCGGAAGCGGGTAATCTACGCGTGGTTCAATCTGGTGAGTATAAACGTATTAGCTTAGCCAACGAAGCAATCGGCGAGCGGTTGACTATTGACCGTGATTTAAGATTTTTAAACATGAGCACCTGGCAAGATATATCCCTAAACAACGTTGTGATTTTCGAGTTAAAGCAGCATCGACACAATCGGAATTCACCTTTTTATCAACTGATGCGAGAAATGTCGATTCGGCCGCAATCATTTAGTAAATACTGCATGGGAATGACCCTAACCAGTGACGGTGACTTACGGGTTAACCGTTTTAAGAAAAACCTACTTACCCTTAACAAAATAGAACAACAGCGAGCATATTAATGACTTCTATTACTGATTTATCTTTCATCCAATTATTCTTAATCAACATTGGCTTCGTCTTAATACTACTACGTGGTATTTACTATCGTTATTCCACCAACAGAGAAACACTATTTGGTCTGCTAATGTTTAGCACCGGCGTATTTTTAGTGACATTTTTCCTCCATAACATCGATATGTCGATGGGCTTTGCATTTGGCTTATTCGCTGTGTTCTCCATGTTACGTTACCGTACCGAGGCACTAAATATTAAAGACATGACTTACCTATTCCTCGTTATCGTCATGTCATTAATGACGGCCGTGAGTAAGTTGCCGCCACTTGAATTAATCATTCTTCATTCTATGATTTGTTGCTTAGCAGCGGTAGCTGAAACCAAATTATTGGCTGCACATGTCTGCGAAAAATCTATCTGTTATGAGAATATCAAAAACATTACCCCTGAAAACCGTCAACTATTACTCGACGATTTACAACAACGTACTGGCTTGCAAATTATACGCGTTGAAATTGGCAATATTGATTTCCTAAAAGACACTGCCAATTTAACGGTTTTCTACATCAATGAGCAGCAGTTCGAGCAAGCTTTAAACGTACCATCTATCACATTAGACACCCCGACTAAACAAGGGAGTTAAACCAAGATGAACAAGTACTTACTAATCACAGGGGCTTCATTATTTTGCCTAACACTACCAGCAGAAGCTGGCAATGACGAGTTAGAAATCGACTTTAATCACCGGCTAATGCTCGATGGTGACTACCTTTCGGATTGGTATAGTCAAGAAAATGAGTTCAATGGTGAAGTCAGACGTTTGCAAAGCAGTGTTAGTCTTAAGAAACAAGACTGGTCATTTAAGCTTAAACTCGATATCGACATTGATAATAAAGAAATCGATGTTGATGATGCTTATGTACAATACCGTGGCTGGGATTGGGCGCAGCTGAAAATCGGTAAGCACAAGGAAGTTTTTGGACTTGAACATTCAACAAGTTCGAGCCAAATCTCGACCATCGAGCGTTCAATGGCGACCAATGCTTTCGGGCCAGGACGAAACTACGGTGTTAGTCTTAAGGGCAAAGCTGATCAATTCAACTGGTGGCTTGGCGCTTATGATAATGACGGTTACGACGGCAATGGTTATGGCATTACCGGGCGAGCGACCTATCAGCTAGTTAACCAAGCCGACAACTCCTTTCATCTTGGTGCTTCCTTCTCACAACGTGATTTAGATGGCGCAGAAGTTGATATTAAGTCTGCACTGGAAATTCATACCGCGGATGATGTGCTCGACACTAAGAAACAAGCGCTTGATAACTTGACTCTATTTGGTCTCGAGTCCCAATGGTCAAACGGTAAAGTGAGATTGGCCGGGGAATGGATGATACAAAAATTCACACTGTCTGATTCAGGCGAAAACGTTGAACATAATGGTCTTTACGGACAGGCATCATACCTTTTTGGTGAGGGAACCTATCAGCTAAAAAAGGGGAAGTTAGCCACACCAAAACTGTCTAAGAAGCTCAATAGTTGGGAGATGGTCAGCCGATATAGTCAACTCGATACCCTTGAGAGCGAACATGGTACCGAGGTTGAAAATTGGACCCTAGGGTTAAATTATTATCATGGAAAACGCTTAAAAATAATGTCTGGGGTTACCTATTCGAAAACAACTCTGCCGTTTGAACTAAGCGGCACAGCGTTTTCATTGAGATTTCAGTACTCTTTATAAGTACAATATGAATAGATAATACCAAGCACTAGGAGAAACACTACAAGCCATAACATATACATCATAATCACCTTTGAATTAACTGATATATAGCTAGTGCAACGGCCGACAAAAACCTCTCACTTAATCGTAAAATAAAAAAAACACTAGTTCTTATCGAACTAGTGCTTTTATTATGCGCCTGTAATCAAATTTTTCTACAGGTTACTTAGCTGGTAACACTAGCGAGTAACACTGGCCAAATCCAATTCGAGTGGCTCCTTCTTTATCACAAAAACCACTCATCACCACAGCATCACCATCTTCTAGGAACGTGCGTGTTTCGCCATTACCTAACGCCACTTGTTGTTTGCCACCATTGGACAACTCAAGTAACGAACCCGCCTCTTCACTACACGGTCCCGACTGCGTGCCACTACCAATAAAATCACCAGCAACGAGATTACAACCGTTAACCGTATGGTGAGCAATCATTTGCGCCGTTGTCCAATAGGAATGCTTAAAGCTTGATGTCGTCAGCTTGTGTGCTCTGTCACCAGCCGCTCGCATCTGTGGTGTTTCAATCGCTACTTCTAGCGCGATATCGTAAGCACCTTGAGCGCAGTTATTATCACTCGCTAAATACTCGAGTGGTTGAGGGTCACTCTCTTCTCTGCTCCACGAGGTCTTAAACGGCGCTAATGCCTCATTGGTTACTACCCATGGAGAAACTGTTGAAGCAAAGTTTTTCGCTAAAAATGGCCCCAATGGCTGATACTCCCACCCTTGAATGTCACGAGCCGACCAATCGTTAAACAGACACATACCAAAGATATGCTGATCAGCATCATCGAGTGCAATCGAATCCCCCAGCGCATTACCGCCACCGATGTAGATACCGACTTCCATTTCGTAATCCAACCGCTTACAGGGACCAACACTCGGTTGGTCAGCGTCTGGCGCTTTAGTTTGTCCTTTCGGCCGATGAAATTCCTGTCCAGAGACAGCGATCGAGTATGAGCGACCATGATATCCAATTGGCACCCATTTATAGTTTGGCAATAAAGGATTGTCCGGTCTAAAAAGCGCACCAACCGTGCTGGCATGATGAATGGAGGTATAAAAATCAGTGTAATCACCGATACGGCACGGTAAATCAAATTCAGCGTCATCGATAGGAATTAAACACGCTTTAACTTCTGACTCAATCGTAGAGCCAGCAGCCAGCGCTTGTGAAAGCGCATGACGCAATGCCGACCAAGTGACCGCAGGCTGCGCCATAAACTCATTAAGCGTAGGCTGACAACATAGCTTAAGTGCTAGGGCTACGATACCGTCAAACATATGCATCTTAGACAATGCGGCTAAATCAACAATTTGGTCGCCAATAGCAACGCCACCACGAAATCCCTCCGCACTGTCACGACGTTTGAATATTGCAAAAGGCAAATTTTGGATCGGGAAATCGCTACTCCCATCATTAGCGGTATCGAGCCAGCTAACGAGCTTAGGATCATGAGTTTTATTTAATAATGAAGACATAGGAGATCCTTTAATCTTGGGTGAATTCTTGCTCGTGTAACCACGCAGCATGTTGAGGGGCTTTCTTGGTCACAGACCATTCTTCTATCATGAGCGGCGCGACGCGCTTTAGTTCAGTCATCTGTTCAACTGTGCCGCTACGATAGGTTAGCTCTAACCGGTGACCATTAGGATCGAAGAAATAGATCGAGTGAATAATACCGTGATTAGTGATACCCAACACATCAATCCCTTTGCATTCCAGCTCCGCTTTGGCGGCAATAAGCGCCGGTCGGTCGGTTACTTCAAAGGCGATATGTTGTACCCACTCAGGGGTGTTTTGGTCACGTCCCATCGGGGTTTTGGTGGGTAATTCAAAGAAGGCTAGAATATTGCCCATTCCGGCATCGAGGAATATATGCATGTAGGGATCAGGCTCTTTCGTCGACGGTACCTGATCTTCGGCGATGGCGACTAACAGCTCCATGTTCAAATATTCTTGATACCAAGCGACTGTTTCTTTGGCGTCGTTACAACGATAAGCAACGTGGTGCATTTGTTTTATGTCGATCATGTTATCTCCTCCATACTACCCTTGAAATGTAGTAACAAATGATACTAATCACTAGATATTAGTATCATTTGTTACTAATGTCAATTTGACATAGAATAGTCACATTGACAACTCTGAGTATTAAACATGACTAAAGCACCGACGTTAGCGCTAAGCGAGTTTTTTCCTTATCAATTCTCCGTGTTAGCGCAACAAATGAGCGAGTATTTAGCAAAAATCTACAACCAGCAATATGGACTGTCCAAGTTCGAATGGCGAGTATTAGCCAGCGTAGCGCAATGTGACGGTGTTAGCGCCACTGGCATTATGGCAATAACTCGGCTCGATAAGATGCAAGTTAGCCGCGCAATCGCAAAACTACAGCAGCAACAGATCTTAGTTCAAATCCCCAGTAAAACAGACAAGCGTGCCAATGACGTTAAGTTAACGACTCAAGGCAACGAACTATATCAAACCATCGTGCCATTAATTAAAGCACAAGAGCAAAAATTACTCGGCCATCTATCAGCGCAAGAGCGTACGGCATTAATCGCCATTACCAATAAGCTAAGCAATGCGCTCGATCAAGAGATTGGGGAGAAATAATTAATCTTTCGGTAAGGATGAGAAATAAAAATGCCGCTCACTAAAAGTGAGCGGCATGATAGACGGTTGAATCAAAGCTGGTGTTAACTGCCAGTGTCAATCTCAGGTAACGATTTCACCATGTCATCGACAGACTTCATCTGTGATAAAAATGCCTCTAAGCGATTTAACGGTAGTGCACAGGGACCGTCACATTTGGCGTTGTCAGGATCAGGGTGAGACTCTAAAAACAAGCCACCGATACCTTGGCTCATGCCAGCTAGACCTAATTGAGTCACTTGTGCGCGGCGACCACCAGCACTATCACTACGGCCACCCGGACGCTGTAATGCGTGAGTCACATCGAAGATGACTGGGTAGCCAGTCTCTTTCATGATGCCAAAACTCAGCATATCAACGACTAAATTATTGTAACCAAATGATGAGCCGCGCTCACATAAGATTAATTTGTCATTCCCTGCTTCATTAAATTTTGTCAGGATGTGACGCATTTCTTCAGGTGCTAAAAACTGAGCTTTCTTGATGTTAATCACTGCGTTGGTTTTAGCCATCGCTGCAACAAGATCCGTTTGGCGTGATAAGAATGCTGGTAATTGAATAACATCAACTACTTCTGCGACAGGTGCGCACTGGTACGGTTCGTGAACATCGGTGATAATTGGCACGTTGAAAGTCGATTTTATTTCTTCAAAAATACGTAGACCTTCTTCAAGGCCGGGACCACGATACGAACTAATAGAAGAACGATTAGCCTTATCAAACGAGGCTTTAAATACATAAGGGATACCAAGCTTTGTGGTTACTTCCACGTATTTCTCAGCGATGGTCATTGCCATGTCGCGAGATTCTAATACATTCATACCACCAAATAGCACCATAGGTTTGTCATTGGCAACTTCGACGTTACCGACTTTAATCGTTTTTTGAATCATCATTTTTCCTTTAATCATTTACAGTGCTATCGCCATCAGAATTTGACCACAGAACCATGCGCCAAACGTACCAACGAGATAACCAAATATAGCCAACAGCACGCCAACTGGCGCAAGAGCAGGATGGAACGCCGATGCAACAACGGGTGCAGAAGCCGCGCCACCAACGTTGGCTTGAGAGCCAACCGCCATATAAAACAGTGGTGCTTTAATCAATTTTGCCATCGTGAGCATCAAGGTTGCGTGTACTAACATCCAAATGCCACCCAGTATAAATAGTTTCGGTGCTTCTGCTATTTTAGTGACATCCATGTGCAGCCCAATACTGGCAATCAGAATATATAAATATACAGTGCCCACTTTCGACGCGCCAACGCTTTCAAGCTGTCTAGCACGGGTAAAGGATAGCGCAACGCCCATCGCGGTGCTGCTAATAATCAGCCAAAAAAACTTGCTATGAAAGCTAAAACGTTCTGTCTCTGGATAATTTTCAATGAAGAATGGCGTGACGACATCCGCAAATATATGACCGAGTGCGGTCACACCAAAACCAACCGCCACAATACCCATTAAATCTTTGGTGGTTGCCTTGGCATCATTTTGCGCATGGTAGTCTTTCATTTGGTCTTTTAAGCGTTCAATGGCGCTGGTATCCGCGCCAGTTGCAGCATCAATTTTCTTGGCATTCCCCGCCATCAACAGTAAGATGGCCATCCAAACATTCGCGACGATAATATCCACCGTTACCATGGCAGAAAAAACGTCGCCACCCACATCATAAATCTCTTTCATCGCGGCCTGATTCGCGCCACCGCCAATCCAACTACCAGCAACAGTGGTCATTCCTCGCCATACTGCTTGAGGACCATCGACACCAATCATTTCAGGCGAGAACTGCGCCATAACCATTAACGCAATCGGACCACCAATAATAATGCCGAGTGTACCCGTTAAAAACATGACAATAGCTTTGGGGCCGAGTCCTAAAATCGCTTTAAGGTCGAGATTAAGGAGTAATAAGACCAAACAAGCAGGTAATAGATAGCGTGAAGCAACATAATAAATTTTTGAAGCATCACCGTCGATGATGTTAAAGGTATTTAACAGCGAAGGTAAAAAGTAGCACAGCAACAAAGCAGGCACATACTTATAGAGCGCTTTACACGCGGGGTGGTTGCTTTGACTGGTATAAAAAACGCCACCAAGGATCATGGCGAGTACACCGAGCACAACTGCATCGTTAGTAATTAACGTTGACTCCATTGGTATTCCTTTTTTTATTATTATTTTTAAGGGTATATTTTAGTACTGTTGAATTAAGTCTAGTGCATTACCACATGTTGGGTCTTTAATTTACTGACATGTGTTTTTAACACGGCGCTATTTGGGTCATCTGGACATTGCTCTATAAAATAAGCAAAGTCATCAGCTGCGCCACTATAATAGTCGAGTTGTTGTAATATGAAACCACGCTCCATGATTTGATTAGGATCGTCGGGTAATAGTTCAAGCAACAATTCGGTAAATAGTAATGCTAAATCATATTCTTCTTCCAGTAAACTCGCCTGTTTTACGCTGGTAAGGTAGCGACGTTTAACGGTATTTTCATCAGCTAATGCGAGATGTTCTTCTTCAAGACGCATATGATCGCCTAAATGCCCTCGAACCAACAGTTCCATAAACTGATGTGATACCTCTTCACCATTTAATGGATCAATAAAACGGCCGTCGATTCCATCAATTCTAATCATAAATGGCCCAGGGAAATTAACCATTTTAGGTGCTAAGTCGAGCATACCTAATAAATGTTCGACCAGAACCGCCGATAACGCGTTATTTCCAATGCGATCCTGCATAAAGTGGAATAAACTATTACTAGGTACCGAAAAATAGTCACTTTCATCAATAGAAAACGACCAATCTTTATAAAATAATTGTTGGAATTCAAACCAACGTTCCATGGGGGCTTCATGCACCCGTGCTATTTCTTGCACCTGTGCCAGCAATTTTCCCAACAATTGATGGCCAGACTCGAGTTCTTGTTCATCACAGATTGCTTCGGCGCAATAGATAATCAACTCTAATGGTTTGACGCAATTTATATCCGAAAAATGTTTAATTAACTGCAAGTTCTTACCCTAAAATAAATGCCTGTTTAAAGATCGCAAGTTTCGCTGCAATCATAATCCAACCAATAGCACCGACGCTTGTTAATAAACGTGATTTTAGAGTGTTCGAACGATAGAGAGATATATACGCAAGCACGATATATGCAATAACACTAACCAACTTTTCAGTTAACCACGCGTCAGAAAATGGATATTGGCCAATGGTAAAACATAAGGTGAACGCTGATATCAATAAGAATGTATCAGCAATTCGCGAAGTCATTTTAGCCCATTTCTTTTGGTGAATAGGTTTCTTAACCAGCATTAATACCACGCGGATTAAATAAAACAGCACGCTAAAAGCAACGAACGTCAAATGAATATGTTTTAACGGCAGATAAAATTGTTCCATGGTCAGGCTCACTAAATTAATAATTAGCGCCATTCTACAAAATTTATCCGCAATAGTGAATGTTGATCAGTACAATTGCGGCGAGCGAGGTCTAATAGCTCAAAAAAACAACCTTCAGTCGGGATAGTTTTTCATTACCTCCACGAACTTAGCTTGATTCGCGACGAATAGCTCAACCAGTTTAGGGTCAAACGCGCCGCCACTATTTTCTTCGATATACGCAAGACAGGCAGACAACTCAAAAGCAGGTTTATAACAACGTTTATTATAGAGTGCGTCAAACACGTCGACTAACGAGACAATACGGCCAAAAAGATCGATATTCTCACCGACAGTACCGCTAGGGTAACCAGCGCCATCCCAACGTTCATGATGGCTTATCGCGATATTGGCACCGGCTTTCAAAATGGGTCTGTTAGAGTCATGGAGCAGATCGTAGCCAATTTTTGCGTGGGTTTTCATAACGTCAAATTGCTCGGTTGTTAGCTTATTTTGACACAGCAAAATGTCATCAGGTATCGCAATCTTGCCAACATCATGTAATGGCGCCGCCAGTTTTAATAACTTCGTTTCATGCTTGGTCAGACCGTAAAGATCGCCAAGAAGTTCAGAGCACAACGCGACTCTTTTTAAATGATTACCAGACTCTTTAGAGCGAGATTCGAGTGCATTACCAAGCCGGTATACTATTTCGCGTTGGGTAGATTCGATGTCTTGGTTAAGTAAAATATTGTCATAGGCGAGTTGGACGTTGCGTAAAAATAATTCAATCAAGCGTTGATCGTGCGCATTGATGGAATCTGGCATACCACTGACAAAAACCAAGGTTGAAAATTGTTTGGGGTCTTTACGATAATAGATGATGTAGCCTTCACCAAACACCATCTCATTACGTTCTTGTACATCGAGATAAAGTGAACGTAAACCTTGCGGTAGTATATCGATGACATCAGCACCGATGTGTTGACTAAAGCTTCCTTGCGCCGCGACGACTTTTAAGGTGTCGATATTTGAACCATGGTGTTCAGCAACGAACGAATTAAGACCGAAGCTTGTTTGCCCTCGCGAAAAGATAGCGGTTAACTGTACTAACAGCCCATCGATAAAGTTGCTCATCGCTGACATACTAAACAGATCGCATGAGGCATCGATAACTCGCTCTAACCCTTGCCGATTGTACTCCAGCGCACTTAAATCACTGTAACTTCGAAAGGCCGTCACAACGCTGGTAAATAAGCGCTGAGATGTGAGCTCGGTTTTAGACTTATAGTCGTTAATATCGTAATTAAGAATGACATCGCGCTCTGGCGCTTGGCCAGGTTGGCCCGTCCTCAGAATGATTCGCAACATCTTATTATTTGCAACATCTCGGACGTGTCGTGCCACTTTAAGACCTGCATCATCAGTTTCCATCACCACATCGAGCAACACGACGGCGATGTCTTCGATATCGGCCAATTTTTGTATCGCTTCGGGTCCATTATAAGCACTAATGAATTCAATCCCGCGATCCTGAAATTGGAAGTCACGTAACGCGAGCTTAGTGACCGCGTGTACTTCCACTTCATCATCAACAATTAACAACTTCCATGGCGCCAATTGGTCGCTCACCTCATCAAGATCGACAACATCTTGTGCAAATACGAATTCATCCATTTCAAATTTTCCTCTGCCTCACTCTATCGGGCATAACACGAATAATTAAAGCTTAGTTCATTATGGTGAATTTGCGAGATTTGATAGGCTAAAAGTTGATCAATGGATCGAGGGGGCTATGATGAACAATTCATTACGTAATATTATGGTGCGTATGCAAAGGTGACTCGGTCTAACCCAGCAAGATCCTTAATTGTCACGGGATCGTTATATCCGTGACCGGATAAAATATCACGCACCGCATTACCTTGCTCAAAACCGTGTTCAAGCAACAATATAGCATTCGGCTTAAGAAAATTAAGCGATTGTTTTGCAATGTCGATAATGTCTTGTAAACCGTGATTTTCAGCGACTAATGCTGAACTCGGCTCAAAACGTACATCACCTTGGGATAAATGAGGATCTGTGGGATCGATGTAGGGTGGATTTGATACGATAAAATCGCAACAACCCCGCCAGCGTTGGTCCACGTTAGCTAACCAACTCGATTGCACAAACTCAACGTTGTTTATCGACAAGTTACCTTGATTTTGTTGCGCCAATACCACCGCGTCATGATTAAAATCAACCCCGAGTAATTGCCATTTCGCTTGTTCACTAGCCAGCGCTAATGCTATCGCGCCTGTTCCCGTGCCAAGATCAATGCCTTTGGCATCAACAAGGAGTATTTTTTCAAGAATGGTTTCAACTAACAATTCAGTTTCTGGTCGGGGAATTAAGGTGGAAGGCGCGACTTTTAAGGGCAATGACCAGAATTCTTGCTCGCCGACAATATAGGCTATTGGTTCACCATTGATCCGACGAATTAACAGCCGTTCAAACTGCTCAAGCGGTTGTTGGTCGAGCAATTTATCGGGCCAAGTATAAAAATAACTTCGCCCAACATTTAATACCGATGCTAACAAGACTTGTACGTCTAGCAATGCGGTATCGCTCTGGGTTAAACGAGCGACACTGCGCTTGACGACTTGTGCAACTGTGTTAGTGCTCACTATCTATTTTCTTCAGATAACGCGGCAAGTAAATCGGCTTGCTGTTCGTTGAGCAATGGCTCGATGATCATACCGATGTCGCCTTGCATGAATTCGCCCAGACGGTACAGCGTTAAACTAATGCGATGGTCGCTCACTCGTCCCTGCGGATAATTATAGGTACGAATACGTTCGCTACGGTCACCACTAGCAACCAGATTACGACGAGTAGACTCTTCTGCTAGGCGGCGTTTTTCATCTTCAGCTTGTTGCAAGCGAGCACCAAGTACTGACATAGCTTGGGCGCGATTTTTATGTTGCGAACGCTGATCCTGACACTCAACCACTGTTCCGGTAGGAATATGGGTAAGACGAATTGCAGAGTCAGTCTTATTAACGTGCTGACCACCTGCACCAGAGGCGCGGAAAGTATCTACTTTCAAATCAGCCGGATTAATCTTAATCGCTTCGGCTTCTGGGATCTCAGGCATCACAACTACAGTACAAGCCGATGTGTGTACACGACCTTGTGATTCAGTTTCTGGGACACGTTGCACGCGATGGCCACCAGACTCAAACTTCATCATACCGTAGATGCCTTCGCCTGAAATTTTAGCAATAACCTCTTTAAAACCACCATGCTCAGACTCATTTGCGGTGATCATTTCGATACGCCAACCTTTATGTTCAATATAACGGCTGTACATGCGGAACAAATCACCGGCAAAAATTGCGGCTTCGTCGCCACCAGCACCAGCACGGATCTCGATAAAGGCATTACGATCATCGTTAGGATCTTTTGGCAGTAACAGTATTTGGATCTCATCTTCGATACGTTCAATTTCGGCTTTGGCTTCTTTGTATTCTTCCTGTGCCATTTCGCGCATATCAGGATCTTCATCCTTAAGCATTTCTTGCGCCGACTGGAAGTCAGCTGTCGCTTCTTGGTAGCTACGAAATGATTCCAGCACCGGCCCAAGTGCAGAATACTCTTTATTTAACGCGCGAAATAAGTCTTGATTAGCGATGGTATCAGGATCGCCTAATAGCGCTTCAACTTCTTCATGACGCTCTTGCAAGCCTTCAAGCTTTGCATAAACCGTTGGTTTCATTATTTATTTTCTCTTATTTACAGCGCGAGGCTTCATAGACATCAGTCAACATGGACTAATGATGGTAATATTGCGGCTATTGTAACCTAACTGTCGTCGCCAAGTCCCAATGCATTGGAGATAATCTGTAATTTTTCATTGTCGCCATGATGGCTAGCATGACTCATTGCACGGGTTGGGCTATCAATTAATTTGTTGGTGAGTTTATTCGCCAGTTCAACTAATACCTTTTCAGCATCGCTGCCCTGACCAAGCTTTTGGAGTGCCTTGTCGAGTAACTCATCCTTCGATAAGATACTTTGTACACGGTACTGTTTAATATAATCAACAGAAACCAGTGACTTGGTCCACGCCATAAACTCGATAGCTTGCTCTTTGGTGATAACCTCGGCCTCATCTGCCGCCGCGCGGCGCGATGCCATATTCTGCTCAACAATGCCCTGTAAATCATCGACGGTATAGAGATAGACATCGTCGAGTTCCCCAACTTGCTCTTCAATGTCACGCGGTACGGCAATATCAATCAGTAACATTGGCTGATGACGGCGACTCGCGGTCGCCTCTTCAACTAAGCCTTTACCAAGAATAGGTAAAGTACTAGCGGTTGAAGAAATCACGATGTCTGCTTGGCGCAAGTGCTGAGGAATTTGCGCTAACGTGATGGCTTGACCATCGAACTCTTGTGCCATCGCTTGCGCATTAGCTAACGTCCGATTCGCCACCGTGATTTTCGTCACTCCAGCTTCCGTAATATGCTTAGACACCAATTCAATCGTTTCGCCAGCGCCAATGAGCAATACATTGGTTTGCGACAAATCACCGAATATCTGCTTGGCTAAGCTAACGGCGGCAAATGCGACGGACACAGCATTAGCACCGATATCGGTCTCCGTACGCACTTTTTTAGCCACTGAGAAAGTGCGTTGGAATAGTTTGTCTAGCGTTTGACTGATCGAACCGGCGGCTTTTGCCGTGCTATAAGCTTGTTTGATTTGACCTAAAATTTGAGGTTCGCCCAAGACGAGTGAATCGAGCCCACAAGACACTCGCATTAAGTGTGCAACAGCCGACACCCCGCGGTGAAGGTAGATGCTTTTCTCTAGTGCATTGGCATCAACTTGATGAAAGGCTTGTAGCCAATCTTTTAATTGCTGTGCGTCGACATGATGGCAATAAAGCTCGGTACGATTACAGGTTGACAATATCACGGCTTCGCTATCAGGATGCAACGCCTTAAGTTGTTGCAGGGCAGCCACCATCTGATCCGGCGAGAATGCAATTTTCTCTCGCAGGTTTACCGACGCGGTTTTGTGGTTTATACCTAAAGCAACTAATGACATGTTTATGGGTTCGACTAATTCATTGAGCGAAATCTATAAATAGAATTTTACCCGAATTTTAGGGGCAATTGAAAGCTTCTCTAGTGCCTAAGTTAAAAAGAAGCTACTCTATATGCAATCTAAATCAAACTTTTAGACACTCATTGTGATTAAACGATTATTATTCTTATTTAATGTAATTATTCTCGCCAGCTGTACGACAACGCCACGTATTAATATCGATCCGTCCGATATTGTTGAACAATGGCAGTTCAATGGTAAATTTGCGATTAAAACCCCTCAAGAAGCACAAGCGGCTAAAATTAACTGGAGCCAGGTTAACGATCAGTATGATATTAACCTCTACACGACCTTTGGCATCACCGTGATGAAAATACAGGGTAATGAACAACACGTCGAGATCACCACTGATGGTGACACTACCGTCGGATCGTCTGCCGAGCAACTAATTTGGCAGATGACCCGCTGGCATATTCCGGTTAATCAATTAAAACATTGGGTTAATGGTAATGTGCAACATGCTATTGACCCTATTGTTAACGAAGCAGGTCAATTTCAACAGGGTAATATCACTGACTCCAATGGCGACCAATGGCTACTTAAGCTCGGTCAATACCAAACATTCGGTCAACATACTCGGCCAACAACCTTACGCCTTAGTAAAGGCAAACTGTTCTTAAAGCTCGCAATATCAACATGGCGTATCGACAAATAATGAATATCCACGATTCTTGGCCTGCCCCGGCAAAACTGAATTTATTTCTCCATATCACCGGACGATTAGACAATGGTTATCACACCCTACAAACTATTTTCCAGTTTCTAGATTATGGCGATAACCTACGTATTACTCCAACACAATCTAACGAGGTCACTCTGAGTCCCGCAGTAGAGGGCGTTTTACTACAAGACAACCTTATCTATCGCGCGGCGATGATGTTAAAACCACTGGCCAATAAGCATGTTGGTGCGGCCATTGAACTTGATAAGATATTACCGATGGGCGCGGGCTTGGGTGGTGGCTCATCGAACGCAGCAACCACCTTAGTCGCGTTAAATCATTTGTGGGAGATTGATCTTCCTCTCGAGACGTTGGCGACCATGGGATTGTCACTTGGCGCCGATGTGCCTATTTTTGTGCGCGGATTCGCTGCTTTTGCCCAAGGCATTGGCGAGGACCTAACGCCCGTGTCACCACCTCAGCCACATTATCTCGTTATTTGGCCTGGCGTAGCCGTTTCAACCCAAGAAATTTTTCAAGCGCCTGAGTTACCAAGAAACACCCCGCCTCTCAGGCTTGAGCAGCTTAGCAGTGCAACTCTTGGCAATGACTGCCAAGAGATAACAAAAAATCGCCATCCGATGGTTGCCAGCGCACTAGACTGGTTGGTAGAATACGCACCAGCAAAAATGACAGGGACTGGAAGTTGTGTTTTTGGTGAGTTTGAATCGGCGCAGGCAGCTGCACATGTTCTTAAAAAACTTCCTAAAACGATGCAC